>OCAF01000083.1_pt1 | contig 50170 bp, 40 predicted proteins | sample 1477101 | NCBI WGS metagenome assembly OCAF01 (sample SAMEA2580286, study PRJEB22360) | human gut metagenome | biome: human gut; feature: human-associated habitat; material: faeces | place: Denmark | collected 2008/2010
AGCTGCGGGAACGGCCTGTCCGCCTAATGTGTTCGGCTGAGATCGGAAATCAACCACCCAGTCATTGGGGACGTTCTTAAACGACCAGTCATTCAAGAACGTCCCCAATGTCTACATGAAAGTGCCCCCAAGCGGATGTGCTTGAGGGCGCCTCTTGCTTGACTAGCTCTCGATATAGTCCTTCAGCTTACTGCTACGGCTCGGGTGGCGAAGCTTGGCCAGAGTCTTGGACTCGATCTGGCGGATGCGCTCGCGCGTGACGCCAAACTCACGACCGACTTCCTCGAGCGTGCGGGGATGTCCGTCGACAAGGCCAAAGCGCAGTTCGATAACCTTGCGCTCACGATCGGCAAGCGAATCGAGCACCTGGGTGAGCTGCTCCTGCAGCATAGAGAAGCTGGCCGCATCAGGCGGAACGATAGCCTGGGAGTCCTCGATGAAGTCGCCCAGCTGGGAATCCTCTTCCTCGCCGATGGGGGTCTCGAGCGACACGGGCTCCTGCGAGATCTTCTGGATCTCGCGGACGCGGTCGGCGCTCATGTCCATCTCGGCACCGATCTCTTCGGGGGTCGGGTCGCGGCCCAGGTCCTGAAGGAGCTGACGCTGCACGCGGACGAGTTTGTTGATAGTCTCGACCATGTGCACGGGAATACGGATGGTACGGGCCTGGTCGGCGATAGCGCGCGTAATGGCCTGACGGATCCACCACGTGGCGTACGTGGAGAACTTAAAGCCCTTCTGGTAGTCGAACTTCTCGACGGCGCGGATCAGACCGAGGTTGCCCTCCTGGATCAGGTCCAGGAACAGCATGCCGCGACCGACATAGCGCTTGGCGATGGAGACGACCAGACGAAGGTTTGCGCTGATGAGCGCCTGCTTGGCTTCGAGGCCCACGTTCTCAATGCGCGTAAGACGACGCATCTCAGCACGCGTGAGTTCGAGCTCACCAGCATCGGCAGCCTCGAGCTTCTCGGTAGCCTCGAGACCGGCCTCGATCTTCATAGCCAGATCGACCTCTTCGGAGGCGGTCAACAGGTCGACCTTGCCGATCTCCTTGAGGTACATACGGACCGGGTCGCCGGTCAGCATCACCGTGGAGGCATCGATGCCACGCACGCGGGAGCGTGAACGGGACGTGCGCACGGTGCGCTTCTTCTTGTTCTTGGAAGAACCCATCTCAGCGTCGGCCTGACGGGCCATCTTGAGCTCGTGATCGTCGAGCGAGCCGGAATCGTGCTCGTCGTCGTCATCGAAATCGTCGGTATCGGTATCGGTATCGTCATCGTCGACACCCATGGGGGCGTCGTCGTTACCGCTCGCGGAGATAATCTGGATGCCGCTGTTGCGCAGCGCGGAATACACCGCGGTGAGCTGCTCGTCAGAAACATCGATATCCTTCAGGGCGACCTGAATCTCATCCTCGGTTACCGAAGTCCTGTTTGAGCCGTTGCCCATGAGCTTTGCAACGTAGGATTCCAGCCCAGTACCCGTGCTCTCAGTCTTTTTTGGCACAGATTCTCCCTTCATAGTCCACAGGACTCAATACTTTAGCACACACATTGACGTCTATACCCAAAAAGAAGACTGGATATAGGCGAGAATACGCTGGTTGACCACAACATCTAGGCTTGTTCGGTGCCCGCGGCCTCCAGGCCGATCAAACGGAACGGGTCCGCCACGCCGCCGATCGACTTTTGCAGTTCGCGTTGACGTTGCGAATCCTGCGCGGCCTGCACGGTCAGCGCGCGACGGGCCTCATCATCGAGTGAACGGTCCTGGCGCAGCTTGGCCTGTGCGGCACGCATGCGACGCTTGATGGTGTAGAGCTCAAGCGTATCAAGCATAAACACGATGTTCGTCTCGGTGGGGTGCTTGCTCGTCGCGGAGATGCGCCCGGCACTCACAAGCGTTGCCGCATCGGGACACACTGAGCGCGCCGCATCCATGCAGGCTGCAGGATCGGTTCCCGGCGGCGTTGCCAGAACGGCCCATGCAATGGACTCGTGACGCGGGTCAACCCACTCGATGGAGCAGATGCGGTCGGCATACGTGCGGAACAGGTCGGGGTAGCTCGTGAGCATCGTCAACAGCTCGCGCTCCCCTGCCAAGGACTTGCGTTCAAGATCGGTAAGAACCATCGGCGCCGCCGCAGCCGGTGCGCCCGAACCGTCAGCCACAGGCACAGCGCCCATACCATCAGGCACATCGATCGGCGGCAGGTCGTCGACGACCTCCACGGGCGCGGCGCCGTAGGCATCGAGCGGGACGTAGTCGTACGGCTCTTCTTCGACCGGCGCGGACACCGGCGGCGTCGCGCCCGATGCCCAAGCACCGCGACCGACATCGCGAGAACCCGACGCCCGACTGCCTATCCCGCCGGACCGCTCAGTCTGTGCCCGCTGGCGCTCATAGTTCTGCTCACGACGTCGTTCCGCATCCTCGCGCTTGGCGACATCGCGAAACACACGACCCGAGCTCGCGCGCACCGTCTCCAGATCCAAACCCAGCAGATCGGCAATCTGGATAAAGTACGTGTCGATCATATAGCTGTTGCGCAACGGATAGATAAGCGTCAGCGCATCTTCCAGCGCCTTAGCGCGACCGCCCGGCGTGGTGATGTCACTCGACTCCTGCAGCGAACGGTAGACAAAGTCCATAAGCGGCTCGGCAGCGTCGATGCGCGTCTGCAGTGCCTCGCCACCATGTGCGGTGATGAACTCCATGGGGTCGTTGCCGTCGGGGAGCACCACGCAGCGCAGGTCCATGGAATCCTGCTCGATAAACTGAATCGCGCGACGGGCGGCCTTCTGGCCCGCTGCATCGCCGTCGAACATATACACGATGCGCTTGGCAAAGCGAGTGAGCGTCTTGACGTGATGCTCCGTGAGGGCGGTGCCCAGCGTGGCGACAACGTTTTTAATCCCCGCCTCCCAGCAGGCGATGCAATCGGTATAGCCCTCTACCACGATGGCGGTATCCTGCGCGACGATAAACTCCTTGGCCCAATTAAAGCCGTAGAGGTTTCGCTTTTTATGAAACACGCTCGTCTCGGCGGTGTTGAGATACTTAGGCTGGCCGTCGCCCATAATGCGACCGCCAAAGGCAATGTTGTGACCCTGCTCGTCAAAGATGGGGAACATCACGCGGTCGTAAAAGCGGTCGGCAAGCTGCCCGCGCCCGCGACTCACGGCAACGTTGGCGTCGATCATCTCCTGCGGGGTAAAACCCGCCTGGGACAGGTGCGACACCAGCGCGTTACGGCCCGGTGCAAAGCCCAGGCAGTAGCGGCGGCAGACGTCGCCGCCCATGCCGCGGCTGGCAAAGTACTCGCGCGGACGGCCGTCCTTACCGCGCATGAGCATGGTGTGGTAGAACTGGGCGGTCTCGGCGCACAGATCGTAGATGCGGGCACGCTTGGTGCCGCGCTCGCGGCGATCTCCGGTGTCATGCAGCTCAATACCCGCGCGATCGGCCAAGTAACGGATTGACTCGGGAAAGCTCAGGTTCTCGCGCTTCATGATATACGTGAAAACGTCGCCACCCTCGCCGCAACCAAAGCAATGCCACGCCTGCGTGGCGGGGATAATGTGGAAGGACGGCGTCTTCTCGCCATGGAAGGGGCAGCATCCCCAAAACTCATGGCCGCGAGGCTTGAGCTCGACCGTTTCCTGCACGATGGCAACCAGGTCAGACGCAGCGCGTACCTGGTCTTTTTCCTCATCGCTAATCACGGATGCTCACCCCCTGATCGCCCAAGTTGTGACGAATATCTTCGATATTACCCTCGACGGTCGCGATCAACTCATCCAGCGAATCGAACACACGCGAGGGACGCAGCCAGCGCGTAAACGCCAGCGAAACGGAAGCGCCGTACAGGTCGCCCGTATAACCAATTAAATTAGCCTCGAGATGCGCAGATGCCGCATCGTCAGCATACGTTGGCGGCAGGCCGACGTTCACGGCAGCGGGCCACGCGGTGTCATCGACCAGCACCAGACCCTCATACACGCCATCGGCTGGCACCTGAATGCCGTCGGGAACCTGCAAGTTTGCCGTGGGAAAGCCCATGCCAGAACCCTCGTGACGGCCGCGAATAACACCGCCACGCACCATATACGGACGGCCGAGTAACTCAGCAGCAAGCTCCACATGGCCTTGTCCCAGCTCATGACGAATGCGGGTGGCGCAAATGGCCTCACCGCCCTCGCAAAGCAGGTCGTGACCATACACGTCAACGCCGTGCTCGGAACCCCAGGAGCGCATCTCGGCAACACCAGAAGCACCGCCACGACCCAGCCTAAAGTCATTGCCAACGCGAATCGAGCGAATGTCGACTACGCGTGACAGCAGTGCGAGAAAACCGACATGGTCGAGTGCCGCAACCTCAGGCGTAAAGGGAACGGCCACCACCGCATCGACCCCGGTTTGAGCCAAGGCATGCAGACGGTCGGCCGTCGTCATCAATTTTTGAGCGGGCGAAGGGCTCACCACAACGTCCGGGTCGGGATCGAAGGTAACCACGACCGCCTTACAGCCATGGGCACGGGTATCACGGACAAGCGCTTCGATGAGTTCCTGGTGTCCACGGTGAACGCCGTCGAACACGCCAATGGCGATTGAAGCGGCACCCAAGTGCTCACACTCATCAAACGTATCGGCAGCAACGATGCGAGCCTCGTCCGACTCGCCCGCGAAAAAGACACGCGCGAGCTCGCGAGCGGACAACATCATCGAACACCGCCGATTGCCTGCGGAAACACGTGCTCCATGACAAAGCGGCCGCCCTCAATGCGGGCGAGCGCCTTGAGTCCCCCATCGAGCACCAACGCAAACGGCGCCTTCGAGGAATCGAAATCGGCAAGCGCACGCTCAACGGGAATGCGTCGGCCGCAGAGCAGGTCGTCGGCAAGATTGCCCGGCAAGTCAACACGTGTGGCGCCCAGGGCCGCAATGGGATCCAGGGCAAAGCCAGCCGCGGACTCGGGAGAAAGCTCCTCGACCGCATGACAGGCGCCAACGGAAACAACACCGGAGGCCGTGCGGCGCAGCGCGGAAATATGCGCGGCGCTATCGCAAGCGCGGCCCAGGTCGCGAGCGAGCGCACGGATATAGGTGCCCTTGCTGACCGAGAACGCCACGGTCCACACACACGTATCACCTTCGCCGCCCACGGCGATCAGGTCGGCGGCATAGACCTCGACGGGGCGCGGGGGCAACTCAACCGCATTGCCCTCGCGAGCACTCTTATAGGCGCGAACGCCATTGACCGAGATGGCCGAAAACGCTGGCGGCACCTGCATCTGCGGGCCAAGCATAGCGGCGAGCTGCTCACGGGCGTAAGCGAGATCGCGCAGCTCGGGGGCAACGGGCACCGTGCGGACGGCCTCGCCCTCCGCGTCATCGGTATTGGTCTCGACGCCAAACGAAATGTCGGCGACATAACTTTTGGTATCGAGGGTTAGCATGCCCAGCAGACGGGTCGCCTGGCCCACGCCCACCACCATGACACCCGAGGCCATGGGGTCGAGCGTACCAGCATGGCCGACGCGTCGCTCATGAAGGGCGCGTCGGCACTGCGATACCACGTCGTGGGACGTACAACCCACCGGCTTATCGACGGCGAGCAGCATATTCAATTGAGAAGGCGTACGACGAGCCATGTACCATCCAAAATGTTAGAGCTCGACGGTCACCGAAGCGGGATCCTCCCCTACCAGCTCGGCCAGCATGGGAAGTGCCACGGCGAGCGTCTCGCGAATCGTTCCGTTGTTGGAAAAGCCGGCGGCGGCATGATGCCCGCCACCGCCAAAGTTGGCAGCGATCTCGGACACATCGAGGTCACCTTTGGAGCGCAGGTTGCCGCGTACCTTGGTATCGCCCTCAATGCCCTTCAGGAACAGGCAGACCTCCACACCCATCACCGAACGCACCACATCGACCAGGCCATCGCACTCGTCCGAAGTGACGCCGCAGGCCTCGAGGTCGCTCTGGTATGCATAACTATATGCCACGCGACCGTGCGCCACGGTCTTGATGCGGCCCATAACGATGGACTTGAGATGCAAGAACTCCACGCGCATGCTCTGGTAGACCTCGAGCGCGACGCGCGCCGGATCGGCACCGTGCGCGACCAGGCGCGAGGCGGCATGGAACGCGGCGGCATCGGCGTTTTGGTACTGAAAACGACCGGTATCGGTCACCAAGCCGCACAGCAGGCAGGTCGCGACACCATTGCGAGCCACAATGCCGCAATTGTCCAAAAAGCGGTCGATGATCATGGCGCAGGCCGCGGAGCCGACGCACCTCAGGCTCAGCTCGGCAAATTCCTCGCGCGCCGGATGGTGATCGAAGCACACCACATGCGCCGAGCGGCGGAGCACCTCGGCGGAGTTGTTCAGACGCTCGACGACCGGCACGTCCACCGAGATGAAAAGGTCCGGATTGCCGGTATACGCAGATGCCGGCACCAAACGATCGGCGCCCTCCATAAAGCGGTAAATGCGCGGAACCGGGTCATCGTCTGCCAGCAGCAGGGCAATGTCCTTGTTGGGGAAAAACTTCATTAGCGATAAGCCCAGACCCAGCACGGAGCCCAGGGCGTCGCCATCGGGAGACGTGTGTCCCGAAATCGCAATGGAGGACGCACCCTCGATGAGCTCGAGGATGCGTCGCTGAATATCTGCAGACTCGCTCGATGCGAGGTCGGCGGAATTACTCATCTAAAGCTGCCTCCTGGGCGGCATCCGCTATGGGATAGCCGTCCTCGTCCTTTTCGATCGCAAGCGTGGCGGGAACGTTTTCCAGCGCACGCGTGATGCGCTCAGCCTCATCGGTCGAGCGATCGATGCGAAAATCGAGCTCGGGCGTGACGCGCCAATCGAGCGAGCGGGCCAACAGGCTACGGATGCGTCCCTTGGCGCTGGCAAGCGCCTCCATGACCTCCTCGTAGCGGCTCGCGTCGCACGACACGTACACGCGCGCGAACGAACGGTCCACCGCGACCTCGACCGCGGTCAGGGTGACCAGGTCGAGACGCGGATCGGAAACCTCAAAGAGCAGGATATAACCGAGCTTCTCGCGAAGCTGCTCGCCCAGACGGCGGGTTGCCTGCGTTTGCTTCATAGCGCTACCCCCTACTCGGTACGGGCAACCTGGTCGATGCGGTAGCCCTCAATGGTGTCGCCAGGCTTGATGTCCTGGAAGTTCTCCAGGCCAATACCGCCCTCGGAGCCGCTCTTGAGGCTCTTGGCCTCGTCCTTGTAGTGGCGCATCGAGGCGATTTTACCGTTGAAGACCACGATGCCGTCGCGCACCAGGCGCACGGAATCGGTCGCGGCGATCTCGCCCTCTTCGACGCGGACACCGGCGGCGATACCGACCTTGGGCACCTTGAAGGTGTCCAGAACGGTCGCGGAACCCGTGGAGACCTCGACCTCGGTGGGCTTGAGCATACCGATGCGGGCAGCGTCGAGGTCCTCGAGGCACTTGTAGATGACGTCGTAGCAACGGATCTCGACGCCCTCGCGCTCGGCGGCGGAGCGGGCCTTGCCGTCGGGACGGACGCCAAAGCCGATGATGATGGCGTTGGAGGCGTCGGCCAGGACGACGTCGGTCTCGTTGATGGCGCCAACGGCGGAGTGGATCGTGTTGATGCGAACCTCGGACTGATCCATCTTGTCGAGCGAGTCCTGAAGGGCCTCGATGGAACCCTGGACGTCGGCCTTGATGATCAGGTTGAGCTCCTTGACCTCGGCGTCGGCAATGGTCTCGAAGAGATTCTCGAGCGTGACGTGCTTGACGCGGCTCTGCTCCTCGATACGGGCCTTCAGCGAACGCTCGTCGGCCAGGGCGCGAGCCTCGCGCTCATCCTCGAAAACGCGGAACTCGTCGCCGGCGTTGGGCACGGACTGCAGGCCCAGAATCTCGACGGCGTCGGAGGGACCGGCCTCGGTGACGGCGCGGCCCTTGGGGTCGAGCATGGCGCGGACGCGGCCGTAGGTAAGGCCGGCGACCAGCGTATCGCCCACGTGCAGGGTACCGCGGGTCACGAGCACGGTAGCAACCGAGCCGCGGCCCTTGTCGAGCTTGGCCTCGAGGACGTTGCCGGAGGCAAAGGTGTCCGGGTTGGCCTTGAGCTCGAGCACGTCGGCCTGGAGCAGCACGGTCTCGAGCAGGTCGTCGATACCGATCTTCTGCTTGGCCGAAATGTTGACGAACATGTTCTGTCCGCCCCACTCCTCGGGGATGATGCCGTACTCGGTGAGCTCCTGGCGCACGCGGTCGGGGTTGGCGCCCGGCTTATCGATCTTGTTGACGGCGACGACGATGGGTACGCCGGCGGCCTTGGCGTGGTTGATCGACTCGATGGTCTGAGGCATGACGCCGTCGTCGGCAGCCACGATCAGAATGACGATGTCGGTCACCTTGGCGCCGCGAGCACGCATGGCCGTAAAGGTCGCGTGGCCGGGGGTATCGATGAAGGTGATCTTGCGGTCGTTGATCATGACCTGCGAAGCACCGATGGCCTGCGTAATGCCGCCTGCCTCGCCGGCAGCGACGCCGGTGTGACGGATGGCGTCGAGCAGCGACGTCTTGCCGTGGTCGACGTGACCCATGACGGTGACGACCGGGGCGCGCGGCTTAAGGTCGGCGGGATCGTCGTAGAACGAGAAGGTGTTCTCCTCCTCGGGGGTGATGATCTTGATCTGGCGGCCAAGGTCGTCGGCAACGAGCTCGACGAGGTCGTCGGACATGGACTGCGTCATGGTGAGCGGCGTGCCCAACAGGAACAGGCGCTTGATGATGTCGTTGGCCGGAACGTCGAGCGCCTCGGCGAGCTCCTGGACCGTAACACCCTGGGAGACCTTGATGGCATCGAGCTCCTCGGGGTTCACGCCCTGGGCCAATGCCTCCTCTATCTTGCGCTCCTCCTGAGCCTTTGCAGCCTCGCGCTCACGCTTCTCCTTGCGCTTCTTACGACGACCGGTGGACTCGCGAGAGGCCTCCTCGACGGCGGCGCGGGCCTCCTCGAGCACCTTCTCGCGGCTGTACTCCTCGGCCTCGCGAGCCATGCGGCTGTAGTGGTCCTCTTCGTTGTTGTGGCCACCCTTGCGCTTTTTGCCCTTGCCCTGCTTGTCGGGGTTGGGGAAGTCCATGCCGGCAGCGACATTGTTGCTGGCGTTGGTGCGATGGCTATGCGGACGGCTCTCAGAGGCGTTGCGCTCGGAATTGTTATCGGAGGCGTTGCGGTCATTACGACGACCACCACGACGATCGTTATTGCCGCGACGGTTACCGCGCTCGGCGGCACGCTCGGCCTTGGCCTTGTTCTCGGCGTCCTTTTTCTCCTTGAGCACGGTCTCCTGCGCGGCAATCTGGTCGAGCAGCGAACGGAAACGCGACCCGGAGTCAGATGCGGGGACGGCGCGACGCTGAGCCTCGCGGGCAGCCTCTTCCTTTTCGCGGGCAAGGCGCTCCTGCTCGGCCTTCTTCTTGGCCTCGGCCTCGGCGCGGGCGGCCTCCTCGGCAGCCTGGGCCGCGGCGAACTGGCGGCGCTCCTCCTCGCGTGCCTTCTCGGCAGCGATGCGCTCGCGCTCGGCCTCGGCGGCACGTGCGGCCTCCTCGGCGGCAGCGGCCTGCTCCTCGGCCTGCTTGGCGGCCTCGACTTCCTGGGCGCGGGCCTCGATCACCGGGGCGAGCTGCTTGCGGACCATGGCGACGTAGGCGTCCTCCAGGGCGGAGGAAGCGGACTTAGCGGGAATCTTCATATCGGCGAGATGACCCATCAGTTCCTTGGAGGTCATGCCGAACTCTTTGGCCAGGGTGGACACACGGACTTTTGCCATATGACTTCACCTACCCTTTCTGGCACCTTGGTGCCTAGAGACTGAACGAGCGTGGGAGATGCGCCGGAACCTGTCCGGCGCGACCGCGCGCTAGATCAGGTCCTCCGCATCATCGAAGGCGTCGGTGTCGTGGACACCGCAGAAACGGGAGCCGGGACGGGCTTGGTTGCGGCACTGGACGCCGTCCTCGGACACGTACTCGCAGCGACGGACATCATCGTCCTCCTCGTCACCGATCAGGTCGGCAGCGGGCTCCTCGTGAACGGGGACGTTCTTGAGGATGTCGGCGGCAAGGGTCTCGGACTTGATGTCGATGTGCCAGCCGGTCAGGCGAGCGGCGAGGCGGGCGTTCTGGCCCTCCTTGCCGATGGCGAGCGAAAGCTGGTCGTCGGGCACGATGACGCCGGCATAGGCCTTCTCCTCGTCGATGAGGACGCGGGTGACCTTGGCGGGCGACAGTGCGTTGGCGACGTAAACGGCCGGATCGGCATCCCACAGGATGACGTCGACGCGCTCGCCGCGGAGCTCGCCCACGACGGCGCGGACACGGCTGCCCTTGGGGCCGACGCAGGCGCCCACGGGATCCAGGCGGTCGTCGAGCGAGTGGACGGCGATCTTGGAGCGCTGGCCGGGCTCGCGGGCAATCGACTTGATCTGGACGGTGCCCTCATAGATCTCGGGCACCTCCTGCTCAAACAGACGACGCATGAGCTCGGGGTGGGTGCGGGAGATGACGATCGGCGGACGGCTGTGCTCGCCGCGAACCGGCTGCAGGTTGGAGTTGGGATCGCGGACGTCGATGATCACGGCTTTGATGTGCTGGTTGTGCAGGTAGCGCTCGCCCATCGGACGCTCGTTACGCTCGTTCTCGTAACGGCGCTGGTCAAAATGCGGCAGCTCGGCCTCGACGCCATCGCGGATCTTGACGATGGTGAAGTCGGGCGTGGACTGCAGCACGGTACCGCTGATGAGGTCACCGATACGGCCGGAGAACTCCTCGTAGATCTGCTCACGAGCGGAGTTGCGCACGATGGCGTTGATCTCGGCCTTGGCGTGCTGGGCGGCGATGCGGCTCGTGTTCTTGGGGGTGACGTCGATCTCCTCGAACTCGGTGAAGTTGCCCTCCTCGTCCATGGAATCGTCGATCGGCTCCAGGCGGTAGACGTAAATCTTGCCGGTGGTGCGGTCGATGGTCACCTTGGCGCCCCACTCAAGATGCAGGATCTCGGCATAGCTCTTGGCGAGCGACTGCTCCAGGCGGTCGATCAGGTAGAGCTGGTCGATGTGCCTCTCCTGGCAAAGCTCCATCAGGGCGGACATCATGTCGGATGCTGCCATGTTAGTTTCCTTCCTTCGCGGGCTTGAAGTCATAGGTGGGCTTCAACTTGCACTTTTTAACATCAGAGAAATCGAGGGCGACGGACTCGCCGTCCTCGAGCTCGAGGGTCACGTTCGTCTCGGTCGCGGCGGCAATCTTGCCGGAGTACTTGCGACGGCCCTCGGTGGCAGTGGAGGTGAGCTCACAGTCCTCGCCCACAAAGCGGGCAAAGTCGCGCGGGCGGCGCAGCGGGCGCGCCATACCCGGGCTCGACACCTCGAGCGTATAGCTCGAAGAAATGGGGTCGAGCTCCTCGATCACGTCGCCGACCCACTTGGTATTGGCCGTGACGTCGTTGAGCGACAGGCTCTGACCCTCGGCACCCTCGATACGCACACGCACGCAGGGGGCCTTGGTGGCGCCCACGAGCTCAACGTCGACAATATCGACATCGTGCTGGGGAGCGACGGCCTCGAGCGCGTCGATGATCGCCTGCTCGGTCTTGGTCTTGACCATTGCGGCACCTCCATCCATACAAAAAAGAAGCGGGGCCGAAACCCCACTTCTTTCAATTACAACTTCATTTGCAAGCAAACTATACCAATACCTGCGAAAACGTGCAAGCACAACGCAAACCCGCAGGTCAGCGTGCCCACAGCATCTCCACAAAAATAGAACAATTGGACAAGATACCCCATTCGGCGCTCACCCAAAAGCCCCAAAACGGGCCATGCGTCCCACCCCGTAAGGCGAATCGGGCCCTATGGGCATTCCGCCCCTGGGCGTGCATCAGTCAGACTGCCCATAAGGGACACTCTGGAACAGATAAGTCGGACGCACGCATCGACCGCGCAGCCTTCCAGTTCCTCTACGGCAAGGAGGTACCATGAAACGCCTAGGCACCCTCTGCGCAACCGCGCTCGTCGTCGCTGCCTGCTCGTTCGCTCTGACCGGCTGCAGCGACATCGATGGCAACACCGGACCATGCGAGCCGGACCTCGGCAGCACCAAAGCCATCGAGAAAACGACGCCTTCGGAGCGTTTCGACAAAATAGACGAAGATATAGTCGACCCCCAGGGCTTAGGTCCCGACCCTCAAGAACAGTTCCCCATCGACCTTGAGGCAGACGAGAACGTCCATGTCACCTGCGTGGGCAAGGACACGGATGGCTACGGCGACGCCGTTTTGGTCTTTGCGGTGACAAACAACACCGATGTCGACATGATGTTTGGCGATGTCGATGCTTATGCCTACGTCAACGGTGCCGTCCGCGACGTGAGGATGCGCCAGCCCGTCGCCGCAGGCGAAGAAGCGACCGCGATGCTCACCTTTGTAGGCACCTTCGACGACCCAAATTTTGACGTGAACAACGACCTCAACGACATCTACCTCAATATCTGGATGTTCGAGGAGCAGACGGGCAATGTCTACTTTAGGGACCTGGTACACATTCCGTAGAGGGTGACGCTCGGCACCAGCCATGCAGGGCATATAACGCAAAACGAGGGACGACCCAATCGGATCGCCCCTCATCTTTTATTCGTCAGCTATGCGTGCAGCGCTTACTTGACCACCAGGTTAACCAGCTTGCCAGGCACGCAGATGGCCTTGACGACCGTCTTGCCCTCGAGCCACTTGGCGACGGCAGCCTCGGCAGCAGCCTGCATCTCCTCGTTGGAGGCGTCGCGGGCAACGTCGATGCGGCCACGGACCTTGCCAAGCACCTGGACCACGATCTGCACCGTGTCCTCGATGGACTCGGCCAGGTCGAACTCGGGCCAGGCGGCGGTGTAGGCGTTGCCCTCACAGCCGAGTGCCTCATGCCACAGCTCGTCGGCCCAGAACGGGCAAATGGGGGCAAGGACGCTTACGATGTCCTTGGCCACGCCGTAGCACAGGGCCTTGTCGCGGTCAGCGCCCTCGGTGGCGTTGAGGTAGGCGCTCGCGGCGTTGACGAGTTCCATGACGGCCGAGATCGCGGTGTTGAACTGGCCGCGGTCGAAGTCCTCGGTGCACTTGGCAATGGTGCGATGACGCTCGCGATAGAGCTTCATCGCGACCTCGTCGAGCGCGGACTTGTCAAAGGCCACGTTGGCGTCGCCGGACTGGACGAGCTGCCACACGATACGCCAGGCGCGCTTAATGAAGCGATTAGCGCCCTCGACGGCCTTGGGATCCCAGTCGAAGTCCTTCTCGGGCGGGGCGATAAACAGGATCGCCAGACGCATGGTGTCGGCGCCGTAGGGCTCGATGACCGAGCTCGGGGGCACGACGTTTCCCTTGGACTTGGACATGGTGTCGCCGTTCTCGTCCTTGACCATGCCCTGGCACAGCAAGTTGGTAAAGGGCTCGTCCACGCTCAGCAGGCCCAGGTCGCGCAGCGCCTTGGTAAAGAAGCGACTGTAGAGCAGGTGCAGAATGGCATGCTCGATGCCGCCGATGTAGTTATCGACGGGCATCCAACGGTCGGCGGCCTCGCGGGAGAAGGGCAGCTCGGTGTTGTGCGGGTCGGTATAGCGCAGGTAATACCAGCTGGAGCAGGTGAAGGTGTCCATGGTATCGGTCTCGCGCTTGGCCGGGCGGCCGCAGACCGGGCAGGTGGTCTCGTAGAACTCCTTGCACTCGGCGAGGGTCTCGCCGGCACCCAGGTCCAGGTTCTCGGGCAGCGTCACCGGCAGCTGGTCCTCGGGCACGGGCACGATGCCGCAGTGCTCGCAGTGGATAGCCGGGATGGGGTTGCCCCAGTAGCGCTGGCGGCTGATGAGCCAGTCGCGCAGACGGAACTCGACTTTGCGACGACCGCAGCCCATGGCCTCGAGGTCGGCCACGATGGCAGCCTCGCCCTCGGAGTGCTTGCCGCCGCGCATGCCGGTGTACTTGCCGGACTGGACCAGCGTGCCCTCGGCAGCGTGGGCGCAATCCCAGTCGACGGTCTCGGCATGGAAGGTATCGATGGTCTCGCCGCTGGCCTCGACGGCAGCGCGGTCGTCATCGTCCAGAATGATCGGCACAATAGGCAGATCGTACTTGCGGGCGAACTCAAAGTCACGCTGGTCGCCGCAGGGAACGGCCATGACGGCGCCGGTGCCGTAGTCGGCAACGACATAATCGGCAACCCACACGGGGACCTTCTCGCCGTTGACGGGGTTCACCACATAGCGGCCGGTAAAGGCACCGTGCTTCTCGAGGGTGCCCTGGGCACGCTCGACGGCAGAGATATGCTTGGAGTCCTCGACGATCTTGGTGACGGCCTCCTCGTACTCCGTGCCCTCGACGAGCTCGTGCAGGCGCGCGTACTCAGGAGCCAGGACAAAGAAGGAGACACCAAAGAGCGTGTCGGCTCGCGTGGTGAAGACGGTGATCTTGCCCTCGTCGCCCTCGATGGGCTCGCCATCCTTGTCGCACAGGGTAAAGTCGACCTCGGCGCCCTCGGAGCGGCCGATCCAGTTGGCCTGCATCTGCTTGACGCGCTCGGGCCAGCCGGGGAGCTTCTCCAGGTCGTCGAGCAGCTCCTGGGAGTACTCGGTGATCTTGTAGTACCACTGCTCAAGGTCGCGCTTCTCGGGCTCAGTGCCGCAGCGCCAGCACTTGCCCTCGGTAACCTGCTCGTTGGCCAGAACGGTCTTGCAGTTGGGGCACCAGTTCACCGGGTTCTTCTTACGGTAGACCAGGCCCTTTTCCCACATCTTCTCAAAGATCCACTGACCCCAGCGGTAATAGTCGGGGCTGCAGGTCTTGACCATGCGATCCAGATCGTAGGAGAAGCCCATGCGCTTCATCGTGGCAAGCGCCTGATCCATGTTCTTATACGTCCAGGCGGCAGCCTGCGTATTGTGTTTGATGGCGGCGTTCTCGGCGGGCAGGCCAAAGGCATCGAAGCCGATGGGGTGCAGCACGTCGTAGCCGCGCATGCGGGCCTGACGGGCCATGGCATCGCCGATGGTATAGTTGCGCGCGTGGCCCATGTGCAGGTCGCCCGACGGATACGGGAACATCTCGAGCACGTACTTCTTGGGCTTACTGTCGTCGGTGTCGACGGCAAAGAGGTTGGAGTCCTCCCAGGCCTTCATCCACTTGGACTCAATGGCCTGCGCGTCGTAGACAGGGATCTCGTCCTTATGATCTGTGCAATCGCACATATCAGCTCCTTTAATCTTAGCTGGGGTCGGTCGGCTTGGCTTTGTTCGCTACTGCGGACAGTCCTGCGCAAGACGAAGAGCACATTAAGTGCTCTTCTTTGCGTGCGGAACTTGTAGCGAACAAAGCCAAGCCGACCGACCCTAAGGTTAACTTGACTGATGATAGCAAATACAACAAGCGAGATGCCTGCGACTTGCAGGCATCTCGCTTTATCTAAATAACGTGGTTGTGAATCAACCGCTATTTGTTACTCGTCCAAGCATGGACGGGTTTTCCAAGTGCCGCAGATTGCCGTGAAAGAGGAGCGACGCGTACCTTGGTACGCGAGCGACGGTTTGAACGGCAAGGTGCGGTGCTTGGGAAAGCCGCTTAGCGGTAGCTGACGCTTTGCTGGGAGTCCTTGACGACTACGTCGTGGGCGCCGCCTTCGACGATGGAGGTGGAGCTGACCAGCGTCAGGCGTGCCTTTTCCTGGAGCTCGGGAATCGAGAGGGCACCGCAGTTGCACATCGTGGACTTGACCTTATAGAGCGTGCCGCCCACGCCGTCCTTGAGGGAACCGGCGTAGGGAACGTAGGAGTCGACGCCCTCGACGAAGCTGAGCTTCGCGGCACCGCCCAGGTCGTAGCGCTGCCAGTTGCGGGCACGCGCAGAACCCTCACCCCAGTACTCCTTCATGTACTGACCGTTCACGTTGACGCGCTCGGTCGGGCTCTCGTCAAAGCGGGCGAAGTAGCGGCCCAACATCATAAAGTCGGCACCCATGGCAAGGGCGAGCGTCATGTGGTAGTCGTAGACGATGCCGCCGTCGGAGCACACGGGCACGTAGACGCCGGTCTCCTCGTAGTACTCGTCGCGAGCGCGGCAGACGTCGATCAGCGCGGTGGCCTGGCCACGGCCGATACCCTTGGTCTCACGGGTGATGCAGATGGAACCGCCGCCGATACCGACCTTGATGAAGTCGGCACCGCAGTCTGCCAGGAAGCGGAAGCCCTCGGCGTCGACGACGTTACCGGCACCGACCTTGACATCCTCGCCATAGTTGGCGCGGATCCACTCGATAGTGCGCTTCTGCCACTCGCTGAAGCCCTCGGAGGAGTCGATGCACAGAACGTCGGCACCAGCCTCGATGAGCAGCGGCACGCGCTCGGCATAATCGCGGGTGTTGATACCGGCGCCGACCATGTAGCGCTTGTCGTTATCGAGCAGCTCGTTGGGGTTAGTCTTGTGGCTGTCGTAGTCCTTGCGGAAGACAATGCCCATCAGGTGATCGTTGTCGTCGACAATGGGCAGGGCGTTGAGCTTGTTGTCCCAGATGACGTCGTTAGCGACCTTGAGGCTGATGTTCTTGTCGCCCACGATGAGCTGCTCACGCGGGGTCATAAACTCGGAGACCTTTGTCTGGTGATCATCGCGGCTGGGGCGATAGTCACGGCTGGTGACGATGCCCAGGAGCTTACCCTTGGGAGTGCCGTCGTCGGTGACCGGCATAGTGGAGTGACCGGTCTTCTCCTTGAGCTCGATGACCTGCTCCATGGTCATGTCGGGGGTCAGCGTGGAATCGGACTGAACGAAACCGGCCTTGTGATCCTTGACGGCCTTGACCATAGCGGCCTCGGACTCGGCGCTCTGGGAACCGTAAATGAAGGACAGGCCACCCTCGGTAGCGAGCGCGACACCCATGTCGACGCCCGAGACGGACTGCATGATGGCGGAAACCATGGGGATGTTCAGGGTGATTGCCGGCTTCTCACCGCGCTTAAAGCGGGTCAGCGGCGTCTTAAGAGAGACGTTGTTGGGGATGCACTGCGAGGACGAGTAACCAGGGACCAGCAGATACTCCGAAAACGTGTGGGACTCACCGGGAAAGAACGTAGCCATGTTTCTCCTTTTTCCATGCGACCGGTCGGCTGCAGGCCTCGTAGGACCCAGCCCAACCTTGGGCGCCCAATACTGGGGAAGTATCTTAACGCACTTTGACTGCTACAATGCATGATTTAAGAAGAGCACACGAGGGTTTGACGCAGGCTTTGCGTTTGCCCAGCAAACACTTTAGCGGGGAGACGTGGAGCGTATGGAGTACAAGACGACGGCAAAGTTGGTCATTCAAGCGTGCGACAAAGATCTGCCGGGCGTGTTCGGCCACGGCTGCGTCTTACTGCTGCAGGGCATCGCCCGCGAGCACTCGCTCAACCGTGCCGCCAAGAGCATGGGCATGGCGTATTCCAAGGCCTGGCGCATCGTGAACGAGGCCGAAGGTCAGCTGGGCTGCAAACTCATCGAGCGCGACGGAGCCCGCGGATCCACGCTCACCCCCGCCGGCAAGCGAGCCATAGCGGTCTACGAGGAGCTGCAGGCCGACATCAACAACGTCATCGCCACCAAAGCCGACGCCCTCATCGCCAGCATCAAAGAATAGCCAATTTGGGACGGGGCTTTTTAGCTACGCAACCCCCTCTCTAAGTTGCGGTGAAATAGGGACTGTTTATGCCGATAAAGCCGTAAATCAATCCATATTTCACCGCAACTTATGGACTCGAGGATGATTTAGCTAATTGCGGAGGGCGTTGTCTAGGGTGGCGGCCACGATCAAGGGGTCGTCGGTGCCGGCGAAGAGGCGGACGGTGCTCCCCTGCTTGCCGCGTGGGGTCGAAAGGCGCGTCGTTGCGCCGCCGGCCGGCGATGTGCGGAACTCCCCCGGCAAAGCATCAAAGAGATCGCCCGCACTGCGCTCGATAAGATCAAACTCAGCTGCCGGGCCAAAGCCGTGCTCGAGGATTCCCGTTGCAACCGCATGGTCGGGATGCGAACTCAGCCCGGGATAGCGCACGTTGCGCACCATCTCATTGGCGGCCAGATACTCGGCCAGCGCACGTGCGCGGTCGAAATGCGCCTGCATGCGGACATCAAGCGAGTCCAGCCCGCGCTCCAGCACACCGGCCTCGTCAGCAGGCATATCAAGCTTGGCCAAGCCACAGCCCTCGAGCAGGGCATGCGCGCACTCAGCCGCGGCATCCACGCGATGGCGCTTGAGCTGCGAGCGCGCGGCCGATACGGCAACCAACTTGCGCGGAGCATCACCGGCGCATACACGATCGAGCGCCTCGAGCGACAGCGCAGCACCCAGCCGCAGCGGATCGCAGCCAAAAGCCGACGCCACGGTGTTGTCCACAACCAGCAACGCGCGGGCCTCACGCGCCGCGCGGCCCAGAGCGCGAAGGTCGGGCACGCGCAGACCAAACCCGCCGATGGAGTTGACGAACCACCACAGGTGCGGACCCCCGGCATCAAACGATGCATCAAAGCCCTCGGACGCGGCGGCAAACACCTCGGCGGACGGCGAGCCCACCAGCACAACATCGCAGCCCTCAAAACCGCGAGCAAACGCATCGGTAAAGTCATCGGCAAACGCGACCAGGCGGTCACCGGGACGCACAATCCCCAGCTGAGACAGCGCTGCCGGCACATGCGAGGCCGCAAGCAACCGCACCTCACGCGCGCCGGCTCTCAAAGCCCAAGCCTCTTCTAGCTGTTGCACGTCCACGCGGCACCGTCCCTTCACAAACAAAAACCCACGATGCGGGTGTTACCCGCATCGTGGGCAACGGCTGCAGTATAGCGCCGATATGCGACGAATCGCCTAGATGTTGAGCGTGTGATAGTTCACGCTCGCACCCGGAGCGTCAACGGTCACACCATAGGCCTCAGGATAGATGCGCGTCGAGAACACCAGCGCGCCATCGTTCACAAACACCTCGACCGAGGAGACATCGCCAACAATGCGCACGTTACGAACCTCGTCGACGGGCTCCCAACGCACGGTACGACCGCAGCCGGCAGAAGCGCGACCCTCATCGGTAAATCGCATCTCAAAGCGCGAGGGCAGTCCGCCCTCGGCGGGCACATACGCCAGCTTCAGCTCGCCATCAACAATCGCGGTAAACGCGCCGTCGACACCGTCGACAGCAAGGTCAAAGCAGGTATCGCCGTCAACCTCCAACGAGCCCTCCCCCACACGCACCGAGGCATAATGGCGCTCGATCTCGCACGCCGGCTGCTGCAGCACCACGCCGCCGTCACCGGCCGTAAGCTCGCGCGGCACCGTCATGCAGTGCTGCCAGCCGCACGCCACGGTGGGCGCGTTGCCATAGGTCGGCTCATCGGGCATGCCCATCCAGCCAATCAGAATGTGGCGACCGTCCTCGGCCGTGAACTCCTGCGGAGCATAGAAGTCAAAACCGGCGTCCCACAGGCGGAACTCGCCCAGCTCATAGACACCGTCACCACCCGTAATGTCGCCCGTTACAGGCATGTAGCCCGCTGCATACACATTGCCGCGGTCCCAACGACCGCCCTCGAGCCCCTGGGGCGAGAACGACAAAAATGCAGCGGTATCGCCATTCGCATCGAGCTCGATATAGCCGGGGCACTCCCACATAAAGCCAAAGCGCTCGGGCGTAGACACACGACTCTCGAGCTCCCAACTCAGCATATCGGCCGAGCCATACACCAGGATCTCGCCCACATCGCGCCCGGCACCCTCGCCGTGCATGGCGCAAAATCGACTATCGACATGCGGCCCATCCACGCGACGACGCGCGCCCAGCACCATGTGGTAACGCCCGTCATCATCGCGCCACACCTTGGGGTCACGCACGTGGCAGGTCAAATCCTCGGGATAATCATCGGACGCCAGCACCACGCGCTTTTGGCTGAACTCCCGACCGGCAAGGCCATCAACGCTCTCGACATAAACAGTATCGGCGCGACGGCCGGTATTGACGTAGTCGTACGTGCCGTCCGCATCGGAAAGCTTAACGTTGCCCGTATAGAGCACGCGAATGCGGCCGTCCTCGGCAAGCGCGGAGCCTGAATACACGCCATGGCAATCGAACGGCTCGTCGGGCAGCAGCGGGGCGCCAACATATTCCCAGTTCATAAGGTCGCGGCTTGTGGCATGGCCCCACATCTTTACGCCACCGTTCACATCAAACGGGGCATACTGGAAGTACGCGTGAAACACGCCGCCCGCTTGGCAAAGACCGTTGGGGTCGTTGAGCCAGCCCGCCGGCGGCATAATATGGAAGCGCTGGCCATACGCGCCATGGCCGCACTCAGAGGCGGCAGCGTCAACAGCGGCAACCAGCTTTGCAAGGTCGCGGCCAAGTGCATTAGACATATCAAAGTCCTAACGGATCGAAAGTAACAAGGCGCCAGAGATCGACACCGGATACGGGAAACGCCCGCGAGCATACAACCCGCGGGCACCCTTCAATCAAAAGCTCTTAGGCCTGCTCGGAAGCCTTGGGCTCGTCCTTGTACAGGACAAACGAGACGCCAAAGGAAACCAGCGCGGCGACCGCAAACATGATCGCGTACTGCACGGGCTGGGCCAGGCACAGCAGGATACCGAAGATACCCGTAACGCCCGTACCGGAAGCGGCGAGCGAGGTGAGCGCGCAGACCAGGGCGCCGCAGCCGCCGCCGATGCAGCCAGCGATGAAGGGCTTAAAGAAGCGCAGGTTCACACCAAAGATGGCAGGCTCGGTAATACCCATGAAGGCGGACAGAGCCGAAGGAAGCGCTAGGCCCTTGATCTTGGCATCGTGGGTCTTAAAGGCAACGGCAAGCGCGGCGCCGCCCTGGGCGATGTTGGCGGCACTGGCAATGGGCAGCCAATAGGTCACGCCGTACTGGGCAAGCTGGCCCAGGTCGATGGCGGTGTACATCTGGTGAATACCGGTGACGACCGTGGGGGCATAGAACAGGCCGACGATAAAGGAACCGATGCCAAAGGGCAGGGTGAGCAGAGCCTGGATCAGACCGAGGACGGCATTCTCGGCCCACACAAAGACGGGACCGACGGCGATAAGCGTCACGAGCACGGTCACGAACACGGAGACAAGCGGGGTTACAAAGAGGTCGAACATCTCGGGAACGATCTTGTGCAGACGCTTCTCGAGGAAGGCAAGGATCGCGCAAGCGATGACGATGGGGATGACGTGGCCCTGATAGCCAACCCACTCAAAGCTGTACACGCCGGGGATGACGGTGACCATGGTCTGCACGCCCTCGGAGGCGACCGTGTAGGCGCTCTGCAGCGAGGAGTTGATGAACGCGCCGCCGACGACGGCGCCCAGGTACGGATTAGCGCCGAAAGCCTTGGCCGCGGAGTAGCCAATCAGGATCTGCAGGATGCCAAAGGACGTACCCGAGACCAGGTCGGCAATCTTGTAGATGCAGTTATTGGTGTCGAGCGCGATAAAGCCGTTGGAGGCCATAAAGTTGAGGGCGCTCATGATGCCCAGCAGCAGGCCCGAAGCCACGATGGCGGGAATGATGGGAACGAAGATATCGCCGAGGACCTTAATGGCGCGCATAAAGATGTTCTGCTGCTGCGCCGCGGCCTCCTTGACCTCAGCCTTGGAAGCAGCATTGATGCCGCCGAGGGCGATGAACTCGTCATAGACCTTGTTGACGGTACCGGTGCCAAAAATAATCTGGAGCTGGCCTTGGGCCTCAAAGACGCCCTTGGCACCGTCGATATTCTCGATGGCTTCCTTGTCGACCCTTGCGTTGTCGGCAATCACCAGGCGCAGACGCGTGGCGCAATGCGCGGCCGACACGACGTTGCCGGCGCCACCGATGTTGTCGAGCACCTCTTGGGCTGATTTGCGGTAGTCCATGACTTCCCTTTCGTCTAACGGGCGTTTTACACCCGGCCATCTTTGACACTTACACTGTAATCGTTTTCAGTTTCATATGTCTGCAATCGTTTTCATATAGCGGTAAACGGTAGGAAAAAGCCGGCGAATGGTAGTTTTACGGAAAAACCAGGCGACTCAGAGGCAGGCAGACGTGCCCAAAATCTAGACATTCATAAGCTGATGGCCGAGTTTGAGCGTCTTTAGACCGCTCTCCCCCTCCACGCCATCGAGCGTGTTGAGCAACATATTGGTCGCCTCGACGCCACTGGTCAGGTAGCCATAATGCACGGTGGGAATGCCGCCCGTCAGCGCGCGCAAAAACGCGTTGTCACCAAAACCACTCACGCGGTGTATGCCCTCGCCCATGCCGCGAACCTCATCGATGGCACGAAGCGCGCCGGCCGCCATAGTGTCGGTCGCGCAGGCGATAAACGAAACATCGGGAGCGACAGAAAGCAGCTCACGCGCCGCACCATAGCCCGAGTCGAGCGTAAACGAGCCCAGGCGAATCAGGCTCGGATCAAGCACCACGCCCGCAGCAAGAAGCCCCGCCTCAAAGCCGCGACGACGGTCGAAACCGGCCGCGCGGTCCTCTTCGATAACTCCGATGTAGGCGATCTTGCCGTCCACGCGACCCGCAAGCGCACGGCCCAGCTCAAAGGCAGCCTCGTAATCGTCGTGATAGACACACGCCGCGCCCTCGACATGTTGGCCGATCAACACAATGGGCACGCGGCACGACTCAATCGCGCGACGGTGCTCGTCGGTGATCATGGTTGCCACCAGCACAATGCCATCGACCGGGTGGTTTTGGAATAAATCGAGGTATTCGAGCTCGCGATCGGCCGCGTTGTCGGTATTGGCAAGCAACATCTGGTAGCCACGGCGACCGAGCACCTGGCCAATACCGGCGGTAATGCGGCTTACGGATTCCGAGTTGATCTTAGGTACGATGACGCCGATGAGCTTGGTGGAGCCGGTGCGCAGCGCGCGAGCCTGGCTGGACCGCACGTATCCGGTCAGCTCAATCGCCTGCTTAATGCGCTCGGCCTTGTCCGCCGAGATATATCCACCGTTGAGGTAGCGCGAGACGGCGGCGCTCGAAACGCCGGCTAGCTCGGCCACATCCTTCATCTTTACCACGAGCACCCCTGTCGTTGAAATCGCTTTCACCATAATACCCGTGCGGAGCGACATGCGCGTCGCAAGACAGGACGTCACGGTCAATTAAGCTGTCATAGCACGGGCATCGTAGAGCTTCAACTAAAAACTTCAAAATATAAGTGCCGAATCAGTCAAACTACCGATTCGGCACCCCGTTACATTTGCACACAGTGGCAGGCAAAATCCAACTCGAGAACAACTTACTCACTTTGGAAAGACGCATCGCTGTCCGCTGCCAATTCCGAAGGAAGAATTGCCGGCAGCGTCAAAGCCCCCATGGGCGAAAGTCCAGTAACGACCATCAGATAGCTCTTAGCGTGGCCATACGCCATGGAAATCGCATTGGAGAGAAGATAACGGCGCGCTTCATCGTCTGAAATGTCGAACGGCAATTTTGTAGACACCGAAATAGCAACCCTTACATCAGCGCGCATTTTTTCCTTTGCATCGTCTCTATCAATCAGGCTGCCGCACACATACAGCTTTAAGTCTGCACGCTCGCCCACCTTGTTCCTCAATAGATGGACGTCCTGATAACTAACGTCAACTTTTAAATCCATATTCTGGGAGGGCTCATTCTCAATATGAAAAGTTGAGTCGACAACAAACAAATGAACAACCTGAATAGGCGCAATGAAATCCTTGCTCATGCAGCCAAACCTCCCGGAATCATCTCAAAGTTCAATCGTTTAGCCGAGCAGTCGCTGTTAAATGAAGACCATTGTTCTCGGACAGAAGTATTAGACGAGGAAAACGGCGCCTCATTCGAATAACTGGAAATGACCTGAGGAATGATTTTGATACCCAACGCAAGCTCAAACTTTGCGATTGTTTTCAGCGTCATGTTAGGCTGAGAATTCAACAATTTCGAAAGCGACTGAAGACTCACGCCCATACGCTTTGCCAACTCGCTTTTACTCAAGCCCGAGCGCTGCATCTCGCGATGAACAATAAACTCAATATCTAGTGCGTGCTCATAGGCACGGGTTTCGCTCGTTTCCGTTTCCGCGTAAAAGTCCGATAAATCGACCTTAACCATTACAAGTCTCCGTTTCGTAAGCGGGCAAAAAAGCCGACGCTATGACCCCAAAAGCTGCTTTGCTATCACGGCCAACTGTTTTGCGCGTTTAATTTCTTTGGAAATATTTCCCGAGCCTTGATGGCCCTTAAACCAAAAAAGCAAAACAATCTTGTCCACGCCTTGGCAAATCGCGTAGACCATTTCTCGATTAACCCCATCAAAACCCTTGAGTTCGTATAGTCCAATCTTAGGCTCAATACACCGAAGCTTTGACGTTCCAATGACATCCTTTAGCCCGTAGTCATAGATTTTTGAAATCTGATTAATCATTTTACGGGCGGTAAACTTCGTTTTAGGATCAGACATCATCTTCTGAAACTGAGAGTTCTCAGGGGAGGTGGTTAGTTCCCAAAAAGGTCGTCCCTCGGGATCAGCATATTCGACAAGTTCATAGTCACTAACCAAAGGCCACCCCCTCCGCTTCAGAAGAAACCAAATGTGGTTAACTTATAAGTTAAGTTTAGTCAAATTCAAATACATAGCAAGTCTCAAGCCGAGTTCAAGCAATCTGCATTATTGACTCAGAGAATTGTGGGAAAGAAACGGCAGAAACTGCATTGGCAAATAAGACCCTCAGCGAAGTGCCCGAACTTTTATGGTGGCCAACAACATACCCAGGAAACGAAGGCGAGGCACGCAATCGCCCAGTCACCGTCGCCTGTCTAAGAGGACGCGGCGGCCGGCGTCGATGCGGGCCTGGTCTTCTTAGCAGTCTTGGTCGCAGGCGTCTTGGCGGAGGCGGGCGCGGGCTTTACGTCATGCTCGTGAGACGGATTAGGCGTAAGTGCGGGATCCTCGCTGGGCTTGGTCTCATCACTAAGCTCTTCTTCGCTACCGGGCTTTGTAACCCCCGCGGGATTGCCACCGGTGGACTCATCGGTACCGGGCTGGGTCTTCCCCGCCAGCGGCCGGGCGCCTGTGGGTTCAATTACCACATGCTGCGCTACGGCGCCGCTGGCATCGATAACACAGGCAGCATCGGCTATGGCGCTGGTCGCGTCCACCCAGGAGGCGTCCACGGCAAACTGGCCATCGAAGGCATACAGGCCAAAGAGGCGGCAGTCATCGCCCGATCCGATACCAGCGGCAGCAACATGTGCACCACCGCGTACGGTAACGGTAGCCCCGCGCACGCCGGCCACCGAAGCATCGATCATGCCCCTGCCGTCTGCCCGGCCATCGACCAAGCAGCCGTCGATTACCAGCGCACCAAGTGCAAAGACGCCGCATTGCGAACCCGTCGCGCGCAGCGAGCCTGCGCCGCAAAACGTAAGGTTACCCCACACCTCAAGACAGCTCGTGCACATGTCAGCATCCTCGGCCTACGCCTCGTCTACAACATTTTGACCCACCAGCGTTACCACCAGATCGCCTTCCGCGCCAATGGCCTCGTCAGTGTAATCATTAAGCTGCAGATGGTCGGCATCGGACCAAGACCAGCCGGGGCCCGAGACGCCGGGCTCATCATACGTCTGGCCCGCGATGGTAAGGCCATCCGCACCCGCGGCATAAGAAGGCCTGCCTGGCAAAACGCATAGGCAGGCCATAGCAACAAGCAGAATCTGACGACGATGATGGTTGGACAAAACGACTGACATGACCGCTCCGATCTCCACGGAAAGCCAATAGGCCCGCACCAGAAATGACCTGACAGCAGCATTTATTAGTGTATCGAGATTGAATTGACGGCATATCGTAGCGCAGCGGAACGAGAGAACAATTCGGCATAAATCGTTTTTGCAGTCGGTAGACGGCGGGAATGATGAATGGCACTTGGGCAACTCAAAGACTTGCCCCGCTAAATTGCAGCAATTTGCCAAGTTAATACGTCAGCACACGCCGCATCCGAATGTCAAATCCGGATGTATGCTGCAAATTCAAAGCATGCCGACCACGCGGCAACATCGCAATCAATCTACCTGCGGGTTCTTTGGACAAAATAAGGTGCGTGCTCAGAGTTTACAGAATTTGCTGCATACTTCCGGCATCGGTTATCGGAAGTGCGGTGAAAAACGGCTTCAAGCGAACCAGAATACAGTTTTAAACAATTGTGACCTGCGGTTTTATGGCGAATAACCGGTTGTGGTCGACAGGTCTCGATTTTCCCCGCACTTCCGGAAATGAAGCCTATTACCGGCCTTCCAGACAACAAAACAACGCCGCTGAAAGACCTCTCGATTAACCGATGAAGCCAGCGGTCGGCATAAATCAGAAGGGCAACCGTCATACGGCGGACAGCCCTTCTAGAGGACGCGGCCCCCGTAGGAGGACCACGTCATTCCATTTTGCTATATCCGTCTCAGCAAAGAACTTAACGCAAGGCAAACACATGCTTGCGATTTCAAGACCGCGATCAAGAAGCGCCCCACCTCATCGATGCACTCTCATCCAGAGTGCATCGCGTATACAACCCGAGTAGCATTATCTTAAAGCAAATGTGCGGCCTATTTATCGCGGCGGATGAGGAAAGGCAGCGCTATCGCACGTAGCGGCTTTCGTCCCAAACTCCGTCATCATTCAGTCCGATATTCGTTAAACAACTTCTCAACAATCGTGATTTCAACACTCTTATCCGAAAGCCTAAGCGGGTCTCGAAGGGATTCAAAAGCGGAATCCTGATCCGGAATTATCAAATCACCAATAAAGCCATCAATAGCATCCTCCAGCTCATTGCTGTAGTCCTGAGACTCCAACCAGCCAGACACTTCGGCTCCCAGATGGTCATCAAGTAACTCTTTCAAATGAGATTCGTCAAAGATGGATCTCAGTTGTTTTTCGGCGTCCTCACGAACCAATTGATCCCATTCTTCCCAATCTTCACATGGAGCAACACGCTCATGAATATCAGACATGTAATCAAACTTAAACCAGTCATCAAAATCGTCTTCGGCATAGAAATATAGCCATTCTTTACTACGAGCGATAAGCACTTGTTGCAAGACATCCGGATTATCAACAAGCCCCATGTCTATGCAATCCATCAAAGCGTCAACTAAGGCTGGCGCAGTGTAACATGATGTGCCGGCAACAAGATGGCGGAGCAATTGTTCAGAATTAACAAGCTCAGAGATTTGACTAGCGTCAAGGATTGACCATTTATAAAATTTGCCAAATAAATAGGTTGAGGCAAGATTCCATGCCTCTTGGTCCGATGACTCAAGAGCATTATATATAAAGTCAACAATCCATTGATTATCCGAATCCAATAATTTGCCTTCACAATGGGAAATTGTTTTAAATCCAGGCAATTCATAAAGCCTGGATATACTGTCCGCATATGGCAATCCATACAACCGATTACTAACAAAAGCATCCCTTACAACCGAAATAACTTCCGCACATTGATTAGCACCAGCAATACGCTCCAACTGGTCGACGTAGACAAGCGACTTCGCCATAGAGGATGCCTCGAGATTATTGTTTGCCAAGAACCAGGCACAATAATCATTCACTGAAGGGTTTGCCATTGATACGTATGGCTTATTGTCAATGAACACGGTTTTAATAATCGTGTCTTGCAAACGTTTTAACGCCCGATCAAACATATTAACTGAAGAATCAGACTGAACCTCAAGCGCCATCCTAGCTTCGTAGGCAATTCGCAGCGCATCGATGGCAACGTTGGCATCCCCTAAAGAGAACAACTGGTAAGCAAGAATGCGCTCAGCTTTCCCCAATCGGTCTTCGAATTCGTTTTGCCACACATCGTTCGGATGATCCAATTTTGCCTTAATAGCACTGGGAAAATCCAAAGGGTCCCTATTAGTCCAAAATTCCGACCTACAGCAGAATTCAATAATTCGCGGATTAAAGTTATTGTGCTCGCAAAGACCGATGCACTTCATTTGGCACGAAAAAAGCGATGAAGACGGGGCCTTCAATGCATCAACATACTCAACTGGAACTTTTTCAAAAGCAAGATTTGAAAGCATAATCCTTGCTTTATCGAGAATACTCATCTCTTTGGTATCGATCACGACAATGTCGGCTCGAATGCTATCAATGAATCTCTTAAAAGGATCATCGATTCTTTTGGCTTCATTCAGAATTGAAATACGGGAGTTGAGAACTGCATAGCAGTTTTTCATTTTTGAGATATATCTCAGAAGTGTAACCAACCCCCTCATCTTAGAAGAATCAATGTCAAGACACCGCTGGCCCAGAAAATCATCTAAAACAAAGAGCGTATTTTCGCAATCAATCTCGATTGCATTCTTAATTCTGTTGAGGTCATTGCAGGATGAATAGACCACTTTGTGATTAGCTTTAATAAGTTGAAGAGCAATCATTTGAGTAAGGACGCTCTTCCCCGTACCAGGGTCTCCAACAATTAATAAAATGGAGTGACGCCGCAACGACTCAATAGCTTTGTCAAATATGCTCGTCTGAATATATAGCCCTTTATGCGAATCCACATGATCTAGAAAGACCTTAGTATCAATATCAATCGCACGATTCAGCATAAGGCCAAGTATATTGGCGCCAGCAGTCCATAACTTAAAATGACGTTTTATGATTGGCAGAGCTTCCTCCCTTTGGAGGAAATCATCCAATTTAACCCTATCCACCACAATGCACTGGCTTATTCCCAGTGATTCGGCAACGTCGATCATCTTGTGCTGAACGTCTTCTGTTATACCCGCAGAGGCAACGATGACCAATTTGTCCGAAGGCATCTTATTAGACTTTTTGAGACGCTCGCATAGCCTGCTCACAACTTCGATCCACTTTGATGGAGGAACGTATCTAGACCAGTGCTTTGCCTGCATAACGACACGCACAGGCTTACCTGAACGATAATAATAATCGGAGGCATCAACCCCGCCGTCCGCACCTTCGGTGTAGCAGGATAGATCCACGCCCACGATCTTCTCGGTAACATCGCGCGCGAGTTTCTCAAACTCAAAACCATCCAGAGCGTCGAGGTTAAAGCCCATTACAAAACCGTCCAACATGAAAAGCAGTTATTGTTTCACCTTGCAATATGTTAATAGAAGCTGCTAATTTAGTTTTCAAAATTGCAGCTCATGGAACCGCCAACGGCTATCTAGCCATGCAGTCCAAACGCATCCGGGCTTATCAAGCCAGACGAATGGCGCAGGGTCTCCTTGAAGGCATCTGAAGTCAGGCGCCCTTCAATATGTGCTTCATAACAACGAAGCAATGTCTCAGTTGAGAGAACTGCGATTTCAGTTCTCTGTGCAATAGAAATCTGCTTCTCAGGAAATGGATCGCGCTCTTCGGGTCTTAGCTCAATTTGAGATGCAAATATTAAGACACCTTTAATTTTTCGGGAATCGCCCTCGGCCTCCATCTCATCCATTTTAATTTGCACATGATCGTATGTCTTTGAAATATGCTGTCGCTTCAGCCCACGGCTACTGCCTTTAATTTCAATCAAATAGAAAGTGTCATCGTAAGAGAAGTTGAAATCCTCTTCCTTATTGTCTTCGAAGGTTTCATCAACCTCAGCAATCTCGGCCAAAAGGTGCCGAGCATTATTTTCAAGATCAGAATCTTTGGTACAAAGGACTGACTTAATATCCCGATAACTAGAAAGGATTTTCTCAATCCCTTTCTTCTCCTCGTTCAGAACAGCCATTTGTTCATCTATTTCTTTTACTCGCGCTCTTTGTACTGTTTCATCATGAAAGCCGACTTCATCCAGCCAATCAGGAGTAAGCGAGGGCTGGACTTCAGGCGGGAATACGGCGTCAACAATCGCCGATAATTCAACGAAATTATTTACCATAAGTGTTGTAGCTGCAAACGCCTCAGAAATCAGCACAGCCGTAACAGTCGATGCGTTGGATTCCAAAATGACGTCTGCGCCAAAAGGAAGCGGCTTAGCAAACGAGAAATCTGAAGATAGCTCCACATCAGACAAATTGGTTTTCGACTCCCCAAAGCAAACGGGCATTGAAAATAAAAATAATTCCCCTATTGGAGATTCTTTAAAGTTGCTAATAATATTTTTCAAAGGGGAGTTTTTTAAATACGTACTCGAGCCAATAGAATAGTTATATCCATACTCATGTGAATAAATGTAATTCTGTGGCAATAGAACAATGCACTTAGACTTTTTAGAAAGTGCCATCATTTGCCTGATAGACGAAATGTCTGCATGATTTTTTAAAAGTTTGTCGCTGTCGTAATCGCTATTCCATAAATTCTCATCCTGCAAGTCAATGACCGTTAGCTCAAAGGCATCAAAGGCGCTCGCATTGCTGAATTCTCTTATCGTAAGGTCGGTTGTTTCCGTGAATCCACAACCCTGTTTTCTATATACCAATAACTGAGTCTTCATTACATAATCCCCCAATAACCAGAATGGATAAATCCCGTGTTAACAATTCATCGCAGTACGGAAACCATTTATCGGCTGTAGGCACAATATCCCACGCCTACAGCCAAAATGAGCCCGGACCCTTTGCCTCGCGGCGGGAAAGGATTGAACCCATGGGAATCCTTTGCACGAATTCTGCCGTCAAGGCGATGGATAATCAACTCGGACTGTTGGTTAGAGCTAATGATTTGTCCGCGATTTATGGCATCGCGTTGTGTCGTCGTAACGAATGAAGCACGACTCACCCCTTCGCCTTTAACCTGCCAGCTTCCGTCCGCCCGCTTTGTAACGTGTTGATTTCTGCCTTTCATGTTCACCTCGCCTTCGAAGCCGATTCATCAACGAATTCACAGCACAAGACTTTCAGCAAGTCTGGTCATGCTGTTCCGTTTAGATTTTAAGCACCGGTGCGGACATGAACTTAAGCGCGCCTTGAATACCCTAAGTCCGATAGCCGAACGCGCAAACAGTCCGCAAAGGCAAATGCATACACGATTTAACCAGACAAAAATAGGAGCGTCAGCCTGCGCCGATGTCCCAATGCGAACACGCTATATGTCGCATAAGCCAGAACCCATACGCCGGCATCACGTCCCCTACTGCCCCTGCGCCCTGTACCTGGCCTCGGTGGCCTCCTTGGCCGGGCGCCACCAGGACTCGTTCTCGACGTACCAGTCGATGGTGGCCTTGAGCCCCTCGGCGAAGTCGGTGTGCGCCGGCCTCCAGCCCAGCTCGCGCTGGAGCTTCGTGCTGTCGATGGCGTAGCGGCGGTCGTGGCCGGGGCGGTCGGCGACCCAGTCGAAGTCCTCGGGGTCGCGGCCCATCGCCTCCAGGATCATGCGCAGGACGGTGATGTTGTTCTTCTCGCCATTTGCGCCGATGAGGTAGGTCTCCCCCATGCGGCCCTTGGTGAGGATGTCCCAGACGGCGCTGGAGTGGTCCTCGGTGTTGATCCAGTCGCGGACGTTCTCGCCCTTCCCGTAGAGCTTGGGGCGCACGCCGTCGATGATGTTGGTTATCTGCCTGGGGATGAACTTCTCCACGTGCTGGTAGGGGCCGTAGTTGTTGGAGCAGTTGGAGATCGTGGTGCGCAGGCCGTAGGTGCGCGTCCAGGCTCGCACGAGCATGTCGGAGCTGGCCTTGGTCGAGCTGTAAGGGGAGGACGGCTTATAGGGCGTCTCCTCGGTGAACTTCGCCGGGTCGTCGAGCGCAAGGTCGCCGTAGACCTCGTCGGTGGAGACGTGGTGGTAGCGGACGCCGTGCTTGCGGACGGCCTCCAGCAGGCGGAAGGTTCCCTCGACGTTGGTGCGCAGGAACGGCTCGGGATCTGCGATGGAGTTGTCGTTGTGGCTCTCGGCGGCGTAGTGCACGATCGCGTCGTGGCCCGGGACGATCCTATCGAGTAGCTCCGCGTCGCAGATGTCGCCCACGACGAGCTCAACGCGGCCCGCGGGCAGCCCGACGATGTTCTCGGGGTTGCCGGCGTAGGTCAGCTTGTCCAGGACGGTGACGTGCACCCCGGGGTGGCTGTTGACCACGTAGTGCACGAAGTTGCTGCCGATGAAGCCGCAGCCGCCCGTGACGATGATGCTTTTGGGATTGAACGTTTCAGCGATGGTCAATCACCTTCCTACACCGAAAAACTACCGCGCTGAAAATGCTTGCGCAAGCGTAGCGCCAAAACGCCAGTTTGAATAAAGGCAACCTACGTCCAAGAATCAGAGATTCCAAAAACATTCGCAGCTTGCGCCGGTGTATTTACGACATGCGAACCCAAGCTTCGCCCCGATAACCTTGAAGACACGATTGAAAGCATCACGCAGCTCAAACAAGTTGACCCCTGAGTTATATCTCTTCGCCAAATCGATTAGATCCGCAGCGAAACGGAAAGAATGGATACAGATTCTCTAGAACCTCATTAAGGAAAACATAAAGCCAGGAATTCGAATAACAGAGGTGAGCGGTTTGGACAGTCACATCGATAGCGTATATTACGACAAGCCACTCCCAGATAGGACCAAAATCGATATCTGGGAATGCTATGCAAGACACGTTCTGCAGTTTATCGATAGCAACAAATATGGAAATCTGACTTACAGCGACAAGCCAGATCTGATCGATAGGACACGTTCTCTGGGCATCGAGGTGACAGATTCCCAATCACGAGAAAGCAGAGAGGCTGAATCTCTTTACTCGAGGCTCGCATTCATCGATGACCAATCTTGGAGAAAACGCCAAATCGAACGGATCGAACAGTGCGGCGCGCATTATGAAAGCGGAATTCTGTTTGGTCCAAGGGGCACTGATTCGTTCGAGCTGGTTTATAAAGCCCTTAACAAAAAACTGGAGAGACTCAACTCCGACGATTATGAAATCTTTAGAAGAAATGAGCTGTTTGTCAGGTCAACTATTCTTGCTGACGAGGAAATGCTTCGCGAAGCACTCTTGAAAATGGAAATACAATCCCGCGATTACTCGCCGCGCTTCGCATCCGTCACCGTCTCGGTGCCAGGACACAATTACGTGTTCGACATCGATGCATCCTTATACAAATCCCTTGAATTCGGAAGTTACGACCAGTTCCGAACTGCCGATAACGCACGGCGGGAAGTGATACGAGCGGAATTGAGCTGAGGCAAGAGCCGCCGCTTAAATCAGGGACCTTGCACCTCCGCGCCTGCAACACCATTCACAATGCAATCAAAGTGGGCCGTGTGGCTAAGATCGCGCGGCCCGTCATTCCTTCACAAGCAACTCAAAGCACTCGCGGTCTCTTGCGATAAGGAAATCCCAGGAGTCATTTCCATACATAAGCGCGCGATTGAACGCATCGACTGCGGAGCCATCAATGTGGGAAATACTCACCAAGCGGTCATTCTCTGATCTCTGCTTTAAGACCACTCCATATCGAGGGCTCAACGGAAAGTAGATGCTGTAGGGATCGCTTTCCTGAATGTCCGACCACTCAGGAAAGATGGGCAACGACGAGGTTATAAACTCTGACCCCTCAGGCGCCACGAAAAAGCCGCAATCCATTCTAAGCATCAAAGAAACCAGCGAATGAAGCGGGGCTCCCTCACAGAACTTAAACAAGGCAGCGTCCTGAATAGCAAGCTCTACAATCGATTCAAACTCCTCGCCAAAACCCTCGGCGTCCATCTCTTTTCGATCAGCTTCAGTAAGGAATCCTTCTGCTTCCAACTCAACCGCGTAGGATGCAGCATTACTTCTTACCCTCTTGAGATATTTTGGGCTCCTTACGAGTAATAACGAAATGAGAAGTATAAGACGTTCGAGCAGCTCACAGGTCTCATCAGTGTCAGAAAACACGCCGGCATCCAAATGCTCTATAAGCAGTCTGTAATCGTACGCAAGGTCATTCTCCATCTTGCTTAATGCCTTTTCAGCAGACCCCTGTTCAATAAATCGCTCCCTATCTATTGGGGTCCGTCTCTTTACCTCATGAAGGTACTTCTCGAAACAAATGCCTTCCGGTTTAGTTTGAAATATGCGACCCAAACCACTTGGCTCACGCTTCACCGCATAAAGAAAGCCATCTTGATTAGTAAACGACTTCAGATAAAAACGCGGCACGTAGTGCTGTTTCTTAACATCAGACATATAATCGCCTCCACAAAGCGTCCTTACCCCTGCCGAAACACCAGGAAGAAGGTCAACGTAAAATCATGGAAAACAATAGCCCAAAACCCGGCAACCGTTATGCCGACAGGCCGAATATGGCAACGCGCCGCAATATGCAATTAAAGGCAACCCGCTGGGAACATCCTTGGTGAGCAGCACGGTCACCTTCGGCTATTGCCAGTTTCCAATTTACTTCATCTATGCGATCAGGGGACGCTACGCCCCCAACTAAGAACCTGATTGGCAATCCGTTCCTTGCAAATCGTATTGGCTTTTGTCAAAACGACCGGATACGCCAACTCGCAGAGACGCCGCATCATCCGGGGTCGGCCCTTGAAAACCGAGGCTCGGAGTCTAGATGAGGACGGTTCGGCCTTTGTTTCAGCTAATTCGGTCATACCTACAGAACACGACACGAATACCTGGACTACTTGAGCCTCATACATCAGGCAAACCAGAACGAATAAGAATCTCTTTGACAGAAATCCCGCATCAATGCCCGCAACGGTTGGCACTACAGCGAGGCCCAATCACACGGCACCACTTCCAACACGCGTCTGAGGAACGAAGCCCCGCTGAGGTTGCGCAGGACAGCCTCAATTGTGAGCTCGCCCCAAATTCGTTATTAGCTGACGGCAGCCGACACTCCCCTGCCCGGAAACAACCCCCGGAACGCTCCACAGACATGCACCCCCCCCCGGCGCCGAGAGCGATCACAACCCCCGAGCAACACCAGCGACCCGCACCACTCCCGCACAAGGATCCCGCTAGGAGCCCTTACCTTGGTAGCAAAGAACCTGGCCGCACAAGGCGGTCCGAGATATCACTACCCAAGAAAGGACACGCCACGCCCAACGACGGCATCGCATATCTACTCAAGTTCGCACCCAAAGTGGCGTACATCGAAGACCTGCTGAACGGTCGCCTCTACATGAACGCGGCCGGCTACTACCATGGCCTGCCTGGCGAGCAGGGCGATCCGCTCGAGGCGTCCATGGCTCCCGGGGTGTGCCTCTACAGATATACTTCCCTGCCCATCTACTGCATGTACACGGTCCGCGAGAACGATATCGTCGACAACGCCGTGAAAATCCCGATACGCATGATCCAGGAGTTCGGGTGCGTGGACGGGTGGATCGGCATTGTGCAGTACGACAGCTTCGCGCGCCTTGCCGACAGATACGCCACCGACGACGAAAGCATCTACGCCCACGGTCCCGTCTCCTACGGCGTCCCCGGGCCAAAACTGATCCGCGAGATCTTTGAGGGCATCCCGCACAATCTCGTTATCAAAACACCCAGGTACGTATATCAGAAGGAGTATCGAATCATCGGGTCGTGACCGGTCGAATGTCGCCTTTTACCAGACGAGAAACAACCTGGCTGCAAAATCGAAAAATACGCCCATGCAGAGCTTGACCTAAGCAGCAGCCTCGCGGACTTTTCCTGAAAGGTCTCGGTGCCGAACCTTGAAGAGGCGCAAGGCGACCTCATGTTAGAGTTACAGCATCGAGCATAGTCAACCCAACGCGATCCACGACGTCACTTGGGCAACCAAGCACCCCTCCCCCTCCCCAACATTCCCCAGAAAGTTCGCTGATGTTGACTGGGGTTCCCGTAAAATAAACCGAAACAAAATATGTGCGGAGTGCTGGCCGGGAGCTGCCTTCGGACCCTGTTGGCTGCTCACCGAGAGGCTCCGCTATGAAACGTTCCCTTTACTACCTGCTCTGCGCGATCGCGTGCTCGTCCATAGTCGGCGCGACGTTGCCTATGGCGGCCATTGCGGAAGCCGTCCAGCCTCCGGTAACAGCCAAGCAGCTGGCGCAATCCGACGCCACGAGCAGCGACACAGGCAAGGCTGAAGACGGCACCAACACAATCGCGGCAGCAGATACCGTAGAGGACAGCCCCGCAACATCCACCGACATCAGCGCGACTAACACGGAAAGCGCAACCGGCACCGCCGCCGCAACCACCACGCCCACCTCGACCCTCCGAGCCCAGGCCATCCCCACGCCCAAGGCCATCTCCGCCACGTCACAAACCGGCTACGCCCGCTCCGCCACGGCAACCCAAAACGGCGTCACCTTCACCGTCTCGTGGAACGACGCCCCCGCGGGCACCGCGACGACCTTCCACGTAACCCAGACCAACGGCTCGTCCCAGGCCAAGGCGCGCATGGACGTGCCCACCTATTGGGACGGCGGCAGCCAGGAAAGCGTCTGCGACCCGTCGCGCCCGGCATGGTCCAGCTACTACAACCTGGGCGCCACCGGCCACGACTTTACCTTTGACTTCACGGCATCGGGCACGTACCGCATCTACTTCTACTTTATGGACAACGACAGAAACGACCCCCAAAACGACAAGGGGATCTACTACCTGCGTACCACGGCGGAGGTGACCGTAAACGACGCCGCCCGCCCAAGCGTCACGCAGATCGTCAACAGCGCCGTGGACCTGTGCAGGCAACAGACAAACGGCTCGGAATACGACATGGCGTTGTGGCTCCACGACTGGACGCTCGACCAGCTGGAGTACGACCACAGCCTCAACTGGTGCTCGGCCGAAAGCGGCCTCACGCGCCACCAGGGCACCTGCGAGAGTTACCAGCGCATCTACTCCAAGCTCCTTGACGCCGCGGGCATCGCCAACGGCCGCATCACCGGCAACGGCCACACCTGGAACGCCGTTAAGATCGACGGCAAATGGTGCCAGATGGACCTAACCTGGGACGACACCAGCGACAACTGGTACGGAGACCTGGACCAGCGCCATCTGTACTTTGGCCTGAACGACGAGCTCATGACAATCGCCCACTCCGACCACACGGCTAACTACCAAAAGGACGACTACGCCTACCGCTCGACCGACCTGTCCAACAATTACTTTGTACGAAACGGCAAGGCCGATGAATGGGCGGAGAAGTATGCCGACCGCATTCAGCAGCACCTGGATGCCAAGGAAGAGAGCTTTTCCGTCGATGCCGACAACCAGTCGTTCCCGCCGAGCATCTCGGGGATTCAGAACGGGATTGTTGCTTATGCGATGAATCTGAGGGATTGGAAGGCTGGTGGCGCCGAGGTGGAACTAGACGCCACTTCGGATGTGACCGAGGAATCCAATAGCCAATGGAGCGTCAAATACAATATTCAATCAGACTATAAAGACTGTACCAAAGCAGTACTCCCCGACGGCAGATACTGTATTACAAGCGTGCTGGATCCAGCCAAAAGGTTATCCGCAAGCACTTGCTCTTCAACTCTAACTCAAGAGGTTGTCGTCTTTTCTTTCACTTATGAGAAGGATTATGGTTGCTACAGAATCACTAATATGGCAAAAAGTTTGGGATCTAGGGGCACGCAAATCATGCTTCTCGAATCCTCCGACTCCAAAGAGCAACTTTGGCAATTGGAATCAAGTGGGGCGAATTGGACAATCAGGAACCTTGAAACAAATAAGGTAATTGATGATAAGTGGATGCAAACAAGTGACGGAAGCCCCATATGGCTATACGAATATAATAACTCACCAGCTCAATCATGGAGCCTAATACCAATAGACAAGTCGAGCGATCGCAGCATCAGTGATGGGAGCTATAAATTATCGAGTTCCTTATATAGAGAGATGGGGATAAGTTTATCCGAGGGGTCCTTTGTACTCTCGTCGTCCCCGATAGAACTTGAAATAGAATATAAACCGACCTCTAATTTATACGCAGTTTCAACGGGCAATAAATATCTAGCTTCAGTTGACGATACAATCGCACAAACAAATGACTGTAGCAGCCTAAATGCACTGTGGGTCATCTCGAAATCAAACGGTATGTATACGCTAACCAATGCCGCAACCGGTAAAGCCGTTGATGATAAATGGCTTGATACGAAAGAAGGAGCCGAAATCTGGCTTTATGAACCTAACGGCTCGATCGCACAGCAATGGATCGCTACTGACGGCAGTCCCTTTGAGCAGCCAATTCCAAACGGTAGATACATAATTGGCTCCACCCTGCAAACGGACATGTATATCAAATGCAGCGAGGTGGGAACATTTTTGTCGTCCATTCCCGATGGATTGGATTTCTCATTCGACAATTCAAGCGGTGCATATTACATCACATTCGATGAGAAATACCTGGCCTCAGATAATGGCCTTGTGCTTCTCTCAAAAAAGAACGGCGCTGCGAACCAGCTATGGAAGCTATCGAAAACAGGAGAATGCTGGACCATCGCCGCCATTTCAGACGGACGCTGCCTTGATGATAAATGGCTAGAGACATCAGAAGGAAGCACCGTTTGGCTCTATGAGCCAAACGGTTCATTTGCTCAAATCTGGAGACTATTGCAAATAGAATAGATACACGGGATTAAAGTTTGCTGTTTGCCCCTACCGGGAAGGCGCCAAGCGCCCCTGCAAGGACTGAAAGGGGCACTTGGCGTCTTCCCGGTAGCTATCAAAACTAAGCTTTCTTAATCTTGCAAACCAAACTCGAGAAGAGTTCTATTTCATATTCATTCAGGCCAAAGCGCCATAATGCAACTAATAGAGTCACCAAGAAAAAGACTGCTGATAGGATAAGCCCAGGCCATGTCCCGCGTCCAAAGGGAAGATTCCAATATAGAAGAGCAAATAACGCTATAACGGGTAGGGCAACAAGCGCTAGTTGCCCAATTTCAACCCAAAATCGACGAATATCAAGGCCTACTTCTTTTCGATAGTACCAATTCATGATGAAACCGTTTCCGATGAGCATGGCAACTGCTGTGGAGAGGGCCGCACCGACTAGCCCCGCAATGTTCAACAAGATAAATGTCAGTACAACATTAGCAATCGCGATGAGAAGATACATCACGCCTCGGAAATAGTATTTGTTAACAACCTGAAGAATTGTGAGACCAAGGTTCTGCACGATGTCAATCGTGAATGGAATCATCACGACTATAGCGATAAGGTAAGAGGCGTAATAGCCCTCACCCGCCCAAAGCTCCATGAAGTCTGCTCCCAGGACAACAAAACCGCCCAAAACAGCGATGCAGACCATAAAAGTGAGTCGTCCGACCCTGATAAAAAGGCTGGAAATTGCTTCCATATCATGATCGCGATGATAGAGTTCTGACACGTGAGGAAGGAATACAGAGGCTATCGCTATACCGATATACATATATGCTGAATAAACCTGCGCCCCTACTGAATATACAGCGACAGACCCGGGCCCGTACAAAAAGCCAACGATAAGTTGGTCGGTCTTCCAGAATATCTGATCGGCAACAGTAACAAGAACGACGGACGCACTGAAGCTGAGAAGCCCTTTAGCCAGCGCCTTGTCCCAACCATGGTATTCCCAACTTGCCTTCAGAACATTCTTTGAATAAATCCTCTGCGCGGTCGCACAAAGGATATTCAGTCCCAGAACGACAACGCAGATTGCAACTGCATAAGGGCAAACTCTCGTCAAGAAAACAACGATTACAGGCTGCAAAGCAAGTGAAAGCAGTTGCGTGCCCTTGAGGAAAAGAAAACGTTCATTCGCGGTGAGAATCGAAATATTGATGGTGTTGTTCATCGTGACGATACAGTTAACGCCCAAAATCAGAAGCATGACACAGCACTCGTCGAGTTGTGGCCTAGTAAAGGAAGCTGCATAGACGCATCTGAACGCAATCGCCAAGACCCCCATCGTCACCATAGTCACTACAGACATCACGAGGTACATTCGCTTTGCGATTGCAAGCGTATTCTCCATCTTTCGAGTATCGCCTTCTGCCATGTACATGCAGTAGTATCTGCCAACGCCGGCAGCAAGCACGCTGTTGATGGAGACGATATAAGCCATCACAGAACCGATAAGCTGGTAAATACCGTATTCGCTTTGACCGATGCAGGACAACAGTATAGGAACATAAATTAGTTGAACGACAATCTGAACAACGGTGTAAGCGTAGGAGATTATTACGCCCACGCGACGCCCTGAGTTACTAGACAAAATACGAATCCAATCCACGATGGCTGGCGAAACGAAAACTCTCTAAAGCGCCTCCCTTACACGGCAAGCAAAAATGAATAGCCGCGGTGAAAATTTGAGCAGTTTGTATTTGAGACGCAGCTCTCTACTCAGCGACTCTAATCCATCAGAGCAGCTAAGCAGTTCAGCACGAAGTCTATTAAAATCGTACCCTAGTCCACTTTCCCTACCACATTTCGACAATGCCATCAAGGTGAACAACACGTAAGACGAGTACGCTGGATCTGATCTGCCAAGACCTAATTCCGAAAGATATATTTCTTTGGCAACGCGTTGAGCGCCGAGCAATTTTTCGGTAGTCTGATTATTGACTGCGGAATCTTTGCGGTCTACCACATAGCAATAGAGGGCGGCTTCGACAGAAACAACCTTCTCAACCCTGAGCCATAAACGATAGAAAAACTGCCTATCCTCCAAAAGGCTAAGCGACTCATCAAAACGCAAATCGACGCAAAGACTTTTCCTAAATACATGCGAATGAGGGTAAAGGCCGTCTCCAAGAAGCAAAGGACCATCCTTCGGCCCACGTCCAAGATAGGGCGCGGGCAACAGCCCAATTGCATCACCACTTACGCTGACTTTATCCTCAGCAAAGCAAAGCAGGTCGATTTCAGAATCTGCTAAAGCGTCGAGAACAACACGGAGGGCCCCGTCAGGAACCCAATCATCGCTGTCAACAAACCATATATACTCGCCTAAAGCCTTCTCAAGGCCATAATTACGAGCAGCAGAAACGCCCCTGTTAGCCTGATGTAGAACAGTTACCTTCGGGTCTTCCCCATACCCGTCGCATAGTTCACCTGACAAATCCGATGATCCGTCGTCAACGAGCACAAGCTCGCAGGCGTCATCCATCTGAGGCAGAAGTGAACCGACACAACGTGGGAGTTGTTCTTCGGTGTTGTAAACGGGAACAACAACGGATAGCTTCTTTACACACGCTCCGGTCACATCCGCCTCGCAAACCTAGGGTCATCGAGCTTAGAAATACAATCTGTGCAGTCAGATCTGACCTGCCGACAAGATGCGCTCAGGGAGACAGAGACTATCGCAAGAGCGAAATAGAAGGCGATGCCGAAAGAAACCTCGACAAGAGAAGTGAGAATCATTCCATAAAGTACTCCTATGAGGGAAAGAGCCTTCTCGTTTCGCTCCCCCTTTTCACCAAGTACACCATGGACCATAAGACCGAAAGACACAAGCCCCACCAGGCCGTACATAACAACTATTTCCGCAACGCCATTTTGAGCGTTACCCCAACCGACAACACGCTCAACAATAGTGTTGCCATAGCCATACCCGACATAAGGGCTGGCACCAATAATGAAACCCAATCTATCGTAAATAGGCGTTCTTCCAGTCATGGTCAAGCTCCGGCCAAGAACGTCCTGAATGAAACTCTGAACATACGGATTTTGAAGCATCATACCCGAACAAAAGAAAACGATATTTGCAATCGCGAGAACCCCAATAAATACTACGCCCCTCGAGCAAAAACTTTTTACTTTCGAAGGAATAACGACTACAACCGCGACAGCCAGAAGAAAACCAAGAAGTGCAGTCATTGCACTCGCCTTAATGAGAACAAGAATCGTTTCAACAACGAATATCCAGAAAATACCCCAGTTATAGACCACGTAGCCATGACGCTCCGCCAGAAGAGTCCCATAAACAACAATAAGCAACGAGTGAATATCACCCGTGGAGAACTTGTTTCCAATAAGGTAAGAACTCAAAGAATTATTTATGTGGGCCGCAAAAACAACGAAGTCGTTTGCAAGACAAACCAGCAGAAGCGGCCAAAATAGTGAGCTTAATGCCCCAAATAACCCGTACTTCTCTTTTAGCTGAGCAAAGCCGAGAAATAACGCTACAACATTAAGGCCTAAAATTGCCGCATACAAAGCATTCTGAGGTCCACCACCAGCGAATACCGTACAACCAGTAATTACGACGGCAAATTGAAATACCCAGCCAATACCAGGCACCCTGGAAATCGAGCGGAAGCAAATAATTATCAAGAGGGCTATCGCACCGCAACGAACGCTCTGTGCCAAAGCTGTAGGTAAAAAGGCAAACTTATACACTGTCATAATCATAAGAACGACAATGCTAAAGCGATCAAACGACTCTTTTGCGGTATATATCGGCAGTGTCCCCTGTGTTGGCTTTGAAATCAGCATCCAATCCTCATCAATCTAGCAATCCTCAAGAAATTCCTCAAAGCTTCCGTAGGTCCTCGCATTCTGCATCCAGTTCAAGCTCAAACTCCGCGTTCCCATCAGCCTCGCCTGCGACTCATGTAAATCACAGAGATGTTCGGGGTCAGCGAACAGCGGGAAGTACTCGCGAATCTCCTCGGGCTTGGGATCGCGATCCAGCTTGGCCCGGAAGCGACGCACATACTCCTTGGCCTCCTCGACCTGTACGGCAGCACGCTTCTCCCGGTAGTGCTCCAGCGAGCAAATCCGCCGAGCGGGCACCCCCCCAAACCGAATCTCCCTCGACATGGCCGCTCACCACAGCATGGGCACCGATGATCACGTTATCCTCAATAGTCGTACCGCACAGAATGGTGGCACCCCATCCGACGAAAACATTGTTGCCGATGGTAACCGGTTTCTCGTTACCCAGAATCTCCCCCGTCTTGCCCTTTACAACAGACCAACTGAAGTCATGAGTCAGGATAGTAATCGGTCCGGTGAGATTAACGTGATCTCCGATGGTCAAAAGGTGTGGATCGGTCACGTCGACATGCGTTTCTCCCGGACAATGAAACGTAACGTCCTCCCCGATAGTGACCCCGCTCGAGCGAAGGTATTTCAAGTAACCCTCGTTATTCACAAGAAGTTTGTTGTAAACCTTCCTCACAACATCTTTCAAAGCCATTCTTGCAACTCCAATCTAGAAAAAACCGAGCGCCGCAGCCATATAGAGAACGTTCGCGGCTCTCCGCTTCAGCAGCTTCACAAAAGCCCTCTGCGCAAAACCAAGTCTCTTGCTCGGATATTCGTCTATCACCCTCAGCAGCCGCTGATCGCCTGCTATCTTCCGTATGGCACTGCAAGCGTCGTGTCGGCTCTTGCCGCTCACGCGGGATACTTCCTGCGAGATGCACATCTTCATATAGATGAACAGCGTCTTCGTCAGTCTCAAAACGCAATCCGCCTCAGCGGGCGAGTTCGCCACGAGCCGGAGAGCGTAGTCAAAGAAGTACAGGCACGCCTCGAAGCGGTCCGGCCTGTACGAGGTCGTGAGGGACGAAAGATTAGTGCGGTACGAATAGCCCACGCAGCTCGTCGTCGCCACCTTGCTGCAGGTTCGCAGAAACATGAACTTGAAAACGAAGTCCTCGCTAATCACCTCGCGCTCCGATGGGAAGCGGAGGTCGTACTCGTCTATGTTCGTCTTTGCGAACAAGGACGAGCATACCGACATCGGAATCGAGTCAGACGCATCGGGGGCGCTTCCACAAACGCGGGGGATGAACTTCATCGCCAGTTCATCGCCCTCCCACACGGCATCCTCGAGCTTGAATTCGAACTGGGAGTTCCCCTCGCCGTCGCGCTTGGTGAACCCGCCCAGCACGCAGTCCGCCCCGGTATCCTCTATAGCGCGGACAAACGTCGCGACCATGCCAGGCTCGAGCCAGTCGTCAGAGTCAACAAACATCACGTGCGTGGTCTCAGAGCGCAGGCTGTCGAGCCCCGTGTTGCGCGCGAAGCCCAAACCCGCGTTCTCCTTGTGCACCGTCCGAACGCAAGCGTTCTCGGCGGATAGGCGCTCGCACAGCTCACCTGACCCGTCGGTCGATCCGTCGTCGACGAGCAGTATCTCGAACACCGAGTACGACTGCTCAAGAATGGAGCGAACACACTGCTCAAGATAATGTTCCACGTTATACACGGGAATAATGACAGTTATCTTCAATGCAGAATTCATCAGCCAGCAAGCTCCTCGTACATATTGAGAACAGAATCAAAACAAGCCGGCTGCGAGTAACCCGCTTTTTCTACCACGCCTACATTGCGAATCGAACGCGATCGCATGCGACCCAAGAAACCATCTGCAGCATTTGCCCAACAAAACTCGCTATCATCTAAGGAAAGGCGCGCGCAAAGCTCAGGGGCAATCACGACCTCATTGGTTATCGCGTTGCTCATAACAACCGCAAGCCCTGTCGCTTGGGCCTCGATAAGGTTAATCGGCAGTCCTTCATACTTAGAGGGAGCGAAGAGAACATCCATCGCGCAATAATAGCGCTCAACATCGTCAACGCGACCAGCACAAATGCAGCGACCCTCGCTAATCAATCCTGCCGCATGGCACTTAAAGCTATCGAACAGCTCCCCATCGCCACAAACAAGCAGGTAAGCATCAGAATTTCGCTTTGAATACTCTTCAAATACATTTAGAACAAATATAGGATTCTTGGCATCGACAAAACTTGCCGCGAAACCAAGAACCGGAGCGTTTTCTGGAATTCCATACGCTAGACGCACCTCAGAGCGAGAGGCCTCATTAAATTCGAAACGACTGACATCAATACCATTGAAGGCTACGTGATATTCACCACCAGCAAATAGGAAATCACCTGCTGCATGTGAACACGCTAGCTTCCCCGAACAATCTTTTAGATACAGCTTTCGCTCAATGTTAGTGAAAAGATTCTTTGCGCCTCTCGACCTATTACCGAAAGAGCTGTTGTGCGAATGAACAATCGCCTTAGCTCCAGCTTTAACAGTTAGATGAGCAAAATGGAATACTAGCCCATTGTTGCCGTGAATATGGACGATGTCATAACCCCCGTCAGCAACAAACGCTGACACAGCAGTGCCGCTGATAAGAGCTCCCTTAACCCCACCAGAGACTAATGGGCCAGCGCCGGCGACGCGAATGCTATCAACCGCCGTAGTCACTGAGACCACACTGCAGTCAATTCCATTAGCGCTTGCTACGGCAACCAAGTCCTCGACATACCGCTCGACACCGCCGCCGCCCCATTTGAGGACAAGCTCTAGAACCTTCACGGGCTACCTTTCGTCCAAATCGAAATCTTGTCGCTCGGAGTGCTTCTTTGCAAAGCCGTGAACATCGGATATAACCGTTGCGGGATTGCCGCTAACGATAGATCCAGCCGGGATACTCCCCCGCACCACGGCCCCTGAGCCCACAATGCAGTTATCGCCTAAAACGGCCCCAGGCATGATGATTGACCGCGCACCGATAAAGCAGTTACTGCCGATTTTGACAGGGCGTCTGATGACCCTATGGCGCTCCGCGGCATCGATACCCACTGCCCTAAATGCATTGTTAATGCTGTAGTCATGAACGAGCACGACCACATCGAATGAAATGGTGCAATCATCACCGATTTCAATCATGTCATAGCCCGACGAATCCAAAAAAACAGTCGGGCTGATCCAGCAGTCACCAGGCTTTTCATTAATCTTTACACCCAGCTTTCGGAGAAACTTTGGGTATTGGCGAATAAAAGCCGGCTTATTAAGCTTGTCCAGCCACCAGTAGTAGCTATTGAGCGCCTTGAGCGCATATATCTTGAGTCCCATCCGCTCTCTCCCATATATTTCTACTCACCGGAAGTACATCACTGCGCCGAGCGCTTAAAGCACATCGCAAGAAAATGCCAACTGTCAATAAAGTAGCGCCTGAACAGGCGTTTCGGCTCCTTAAGGAATCGGTACAGCCACTCGATGCCAGCCTGGCTCACCCACTCGGGGGCGCGTTGTATATTGCCAGCTAGAAAGTCCACCGTGGCGCCGCAGGAGATTGAGACGGGCACCCCGTAGGCACCACGATTCTCATCGACAAACACCTCCTGCTTCGGACAAGAGAGGCACGCTAGCAAGATGTCTGGCTTCGTCTCTTTAAGCATGACGTTGATCTTCTCAAGCTCGGCGGGTTCCTTCTCGAAGCCGAACTTCGGGGAGTATGCTCCAGCGATCTTAAGGTCAGGATGTTCGATGAGTAGGTTTTCACACGCCGCCTCAGGCACGCCCTCCTTGCCGCCCAAGATGAACACTGAGAGTCCCTCTCGCTCGGCCATGGCGCACACCGCGGGCACGAAGTCGCTACCCGAAACCTTCTCAGGCAGCGGTATCCCCTGCTTCTGCGCAATCTTCAAGGGCGGCTTGCCGTCCATAAGGGAGAGGTCACCGTGCTCGATGGCCTCCTTGAGAGCAGGGTTTTTGTCGGCCTTAACCAGTACATCAACGTTTAGAAACAGCACGTGTGAGGGCTCAGGCGTGCGCGCAAGCTCCGCTACGCGAGCAAGTGCCTCGTCGTGCGTAAGGGCATCCACGGGAAACCCGAGAAAGTTATACCTCTTGTTGTTCACCGTGTTACGCACGAGTCTTGGCCTCCCCCGCCCATTCGAAGGCGATGTCTGCGGCTATAGCGGCTGCCTCATCGCTCGGTTTATCGCCGTACATCACGCACTCGACGGATTCAGCATCGAAATCCCTCATCGCACCCAGCAACATCCCTGGAGCAGGCTTGCGGCATTCACAGGGACCGGTGTAGTCGGGGTGGTGCGGGCAGAAGTACCAGGCGTCCACATGGACGCCGAGCCTCTCCAGCTCGTCTTCCATGTAGCGATGGAGGCGACGCATGTCGGCCTCGGCGTAGAGGCCCTTGGCGATTCCCGCCTGGTTGGTCACTACGACGACCTTGAAGTCGGGGTCGTCGGAGTAGCCGCGCATGATGTCGACCGTGGAGGGGATCAGCTCCAGCTTCTCCGGCTCGTGCAGGTGCCCCGTGTCCACGTTGATCGTGCCGTCGCGGTCGAACATGGCGAGCTTCCACGACCTGGCGAGCGGCGCGAGCATCGTCTGAGCGAGCTCGTAGTCCTCCGGCACGCCAATGTCGATGAAGCCGCCGGCGCACTCAACGGCGCGCAGCGCCCCGTCTCCGACGACGCGCTCGAAGTAGTCGCTCTCCAGGGAGAACTTCTCGGGCATGTTATTCAGGGCGTCCCTGCGCAGCAGGTAGACGCCCGCGTTGATGAGGCCCTCCTCGCACGGGCGCTTCTCGTGGAACGCGGTCAGGTAGCCGCCGGCGTCCACGTCGACCGTGCCGTAGCGCTCGAAGTCGCGCATGCGCTTGACGGCGATGACGGCCGAGACGCCCTCGGGGACGTCGCACGCGGCCGCCTCCATGGCGGCGAAGTCAACGTCGAGCCAGGTGTCGCCGTTCAGGACGAAGACCCAGTCCGACTTGCACCTGCCGAGCGCCCTCTTCACGGCGCCGCCGGTGAACAGCGGGGTGTCCTCGGGGCTGTACTCAATTGCTATGCCGCGGTATGCGGGGCCGAAGAAGCCCTCGATCTGCTCGCGGCGGTAGCCGTCGGCCACGACCGCGCGGTCGAAGCCGGCTGCCGCCAGCTGGTCCATGATGAACCGCAGGAACGGCCTGCCGGCGACGGGCGCCATGGGCTTGCAGACGTCGGGCACGACATGGGCGAGCCTAGTGCCGAAGCCGCCCGCCAGCACGATAGCCTCGCGGTAGGGGCGCATCTACTCGGCACCCCCGAACATGTCGGCCTCCACCGCGGCGCACAGCACGTGGTAGGTGGGAAGGTGAAGCTCCTGGACGCGGAAGACCTCGTCGCGGGGCACGCGGACGCACACGTCGGAGATGCCGGTGAGCTTGGATTCTCTGGCTCCGGTGAGCGAGACCACGCGCACGCCCTTGGCACGGGCGACCTTGGCGGCCTCGACGACGTTGGCGGAGTTGCCCGAGGTCGAGATGGCGAGCAGCACGTCGCCGGGCTCGCCGTAGCCGTAGACCTGCTGGGCGAAGACGCCCACCGCCGCCTCGTCGTTGCCGAAAGCGGTGGAAAGAGCCGTCTGGGAGACGAGCGAGATGGCGGGAAGGGAGCCCTCGAGCCATGCGGGGGCCTCGACGCCGTTGGCGTCGAGGTAGGCCTGCGCGAAGACCCCGTCGACCGGGCGCCTGAAACGGAAGCTCTTCATGAGCTCGCCGACCGTGTGCTCTGAGTCGGCCGCAGAGCCGCCGTTGCCGCAGACGAGCAGCTTATTGCCCGAGCGGAAGGACCCGGCGATCAGGTCGCGCGCGGCTCGGACCTCCGCCTCGCAGGCGAGCATCTCGGGGTAGTTGCCGAAGAAGGTGGACAGGCACTCGTCGCCCGTCTGGGGGCACTTGGTATCCATTAGCGGGATCCCTCCAAGTCGTAGTCCTCGGGCCCGTAGTAGGCGACGGAGGTCCCGCCGTCCTCGAACTCGAACGGTATGTAGAGCAGGTCGGACATGGCGCGGCGCACGGACTCCTGCGCGTCGGGCTCGACGTAGAAGACGAGGAACCCTCCCCCGCCGGCGCCCAGCAGCTTGCCGCCCAGCGCGCCGGCGTTGACGCCGCGCTCGTAAAGGGCGTCGATGGAGCCGGTGGAGACCTGCGAGCCGGTGCCGCGCTTGAGGCGCCAGGTGGTGTCGAGCAGGCGGCCGAACTCGGAAAGGTCCGCCGACTTGTCGGTGAGCACGCCCTCGGCGACGTCGACCAGCGAAAGCATCTCCTTGAGCTGGGCGGTCTTGTCGGTCACCCGGTTGGCCTTCTGCATGTCAGAGGAGAAGCGGGTGAAGCCCGTGAAGAACATCATCAAGTTGGAGTTGAGCTCGCGCTTGCGCTCAGGCGAGATGACGATGGGGCGCACCGAGAAGTCGCCGTCGGCGAAGTCGATTCGGTTGAGGCCGCCGAACGCCGCGGCGATCTGGTCCTGCCAGCCACCCGCCTCGGCGCACAGCTCACGCTCGAGCTTTATCGCCTCCCTGGCCAAGCGATCCTTGGAAGCGTAGGTGCCCTTCATGCAGTGGAACGCGTTGAGCATGCCCACGGCGAAGGACGATGAGGTTCCCAGGCCCGAGCGTGCAGGGAGGTCCGCCTCGTAGGTAATGCGCATCTCACGCATGTCGAGCATCTGCATGGCGTTGCGCACGGCGGGGTGCTCGAGCTCGGAGGGGTCGGAGACCCGCTCGATCTTGGAGTAGACGAGCTCGGTCGAGTAATCGAAGAAGCGTGGCAGGTGTCGCGCCGTGACGTAGCAGTACTTGTCGAACGTGGTCGAGATGACCGAGCCGCCGTGCTCGTTAAAGAACTCGGGCATGTCGGTACCGCCGCCAAAGAACGACATACGGAAGGGTGTACGAGTGATAATCATGTCTCAAGAACCTATCTTCAAAAACATAAGGAATTAACTAGCGCCGCCGCCGGTAATGACCTCGACCACCGTGAGCAGCACAATCTTGATGTCGGTTAGAACGCCTCTTTTGGCGATGTATTCCAAGTCGCGGCGGACCATGCCGTCGAAGTCGGTGTCGTTGCGGTCCGTGACCTGCCACCATCCGGTAATGCCCGGCTTCACCGCCAGACGCTGAAGGTCATACTCGGTGTACTGCGCGACCTCATTCGGCAGCGGCGGGCGCGGGCCCACGACGGACATCTGGCCCAGGAACACGTTCAGGAACTGCGGAAACTCGTCGATGGAATGCTTGCGGATGAACCTGCCGATCTTGGTGACGCGCGGGTCCTCCCTCATCTTGAACATGGCGCCGGCGATCTCGTTGCGCTCCTTGAGCTCGGAGAGGCGCTCGTCTGCGTCCTTGTACATGCTTCGAAACTTCCACATGCGGAAGGTGGTCAGGCTGCCGTCGGGGCGGGTCTGGCCCACGCGGATTTGGCTGTAGAAGGGGCTGCCCTCGCTCTCCAGGCGGATGAGCGCCGCTAGTACCACGCTGGGGATAGCGATGGCAACGAGCACGGCACCGCTGAACACGATGTCGAACGCGCGCTTGACGGCACGGTAGGCCAGGCGCGAGCGGTCCCAGTCCATGATGGATTGCATGGCCTTGTAGCGGCCGGCGCCCTC
>OCAF01000094.1_pt1 | contig 43875 bp, 47 predicted proteins | sample 1477101 | NCBI WGS metagenome assembly OCAF01 (sample SAMEA2580286, study PRJEB22360) | human gut metagenome | biome: human gut; feature: human-associated habitat; material: faeces | place: Denmark | collected 2008/2010
CCCCGACTTCTCCGGCTCGTCCGACCGCCCGTACATGTCCGTCCTGCCCGACGTCATGGCGACCGTGTCCTACCCGTCGCTCGGCATCCGCCTGCCCGTCCGCCACGGCGCCTCCGACGACACGCTCCGGCAGGGCGCGGGACACCTGTACGGCTCCAGCCTGCCCGTCGGCGGCAAGGGCACGCACACGGTGCTGACCGGGCACACGGGACTGCCCGACAGCCTCCTGTTCACCCGCCTCGACGAGGCCCGCCGCGGCGACGGGTTCTACATCCTCGTCCGCGGCGCCACGCTCGCCTACAGGGTCGACCGCATCAGCGTGGTCGACCCGTCCGACACATCCCTCCTGCGCGTCCGCGCCGGGGAGGACCGGGCCACGCTCGTCACCTGCACGCCGTACGGCGTCAACTCGCACCGTCTGCTCGTATCCGGCCCGCGCGCCCGCATGCCGGAGCAGGCGCCGTATCCGAAGGACGCGAAGGGCGACGCCAAGGGACGCGCCATGGGTGTGGCGGCCGCCGTCTGCGCCTGCGGGCTGCCCGTCGCCGCCCGCCTGTCGCGCCGCCCCCTCCCCTGCCGTCATCGCATTCGAAGGCACCCCGGCACTCCGCATAGAGGACGCACGTAATCCAAAGGATGCCCCGGGCGCCCGGGGCGGAAAGGAAAAAGAAGATGGGTCACACCAAACGCATCCTGGCCTCCACGATGGCCATGGCCACGCTCGCGGCGCTGGCATGCGCGCCGGCCGCGAACGCGGCCACGCCGCTCAGCCTGACCGTCAACGCCGGCGACAACCAGAACACGCTGAAGGGCCGCAGGCTCGCCGCGTACAGGCTCGCCGACTACGTCGACGGCACCTACGTGAGCACCGACGGCAGATACAAGGATCTGGACGGCGTCGCCGTCCACACGCCCGACGCGCTGAAGAGTGCCCTGGACCCGGTGCTCGCCAAAGTCACCGGCGTCAATGGCGGGAACGTCGCAAACCTGCCCGGATGGGCCGACTCGGGCAAGGACCCGATCGCGTGGATGGGCGGCTTCCGCCAGCATGACGGCTCCGACCAGTCGGTCAGCACGTTCGGCTTCGGCTGGAACGAGTCCGGCCCGCAGCACATGGGCACCAACAGCCCCGACAAGGCGTACGTGGGCACCGTCCGCGAGTTCGCCGACCAGATCGCCAAGGACGCCACCGCCCTCGCCGCGGTCAAGACCCAGCCGCATTCAGCGACCGTGACCTGCCAGGCCGGCGCCTCCTGCACCATCCCGATCGACGACTCCGGCGTCTACATGATCCTCGACACCGGCTCCGACACCACCTGGACCGGCACGCTCAACGGCCTGAACGCCACCTACAACGTGGGCTCCGCCCAGCCGATGATCGTCCCGTCCAAGCCGTCCGACGCCGATCTCGCGACCGTCAGCGGCTACAACCAGCCCGTGGGCCGCCGCCGGCCGGTCGGAGACACCCAGCCGATGGACCGCGACAGGCTCGGCACCACCGGCAAGCTCGGCGAGATCACCATCAAGAACGTCGACGATCAGGAGGTTCTGCCTCCGGGTAATCAGATTCCGCCGAAGAAGCGCGACGAGTCCGTGGCGGCGGGCAAGGACGCGGCCGACAACGCGTCCGACGTCGGCGACGTCATTCCGTACGTCGTCCACTACCGCGTGCCGGACCTGAGCGCCTACCGCAACGCCAAGGACAACGGACGGCCGTGGATCTACACCTACCGCGTCTCCGACCAGACCACCAAGGGCCTGAGGATCAACTCCGTCCCGACCGCGACCATCACCGACACGGCCGGCAGGACCGTGTCCATCCCGCTGACCCACGTGACCACCCTGCCGAACATGCCGAACGGCGCGAACGACTCCTCCGCGGCCGGCCAGACCACCGAACCGGCCGAGGCATGGTACTACCTCGACCAGCAGGACGGCGACGCCAGCCACATGGTCATCGGACTGGGCCGCTGGCTCGTCGACCACTACGGCGACCTGGCCGCCAACGACAAGACCAAGACCCTGTACGGACACCAGGTGGAGATCAAGTACTCCGCCCAGGTCACCGAGAAGGCGCTTGACAACGGCAACAAGGTCAACAACCGCAACCATCTGGTCTACAGCAACCAGCCCGAGGACGTGACCAGCGCCCGCACCACCACCACCCCGGACGTGGTCGTCAAGCAGTGGACCTACGACATCGACCTGCACAAGCGCGCCGCCACCTCCTACAAGGGGCTCGCGGGCGCCGAGTTCGACGTGGCCGTCAAGGACAACGGCAACGCCTCCGACTCCAAGGCCAACGGCTCCGCGCTGAAGCTCGTCAAGACCGCCGACGGCGTCTACCGTGAGGCGAAGCCGGGCGAGAACGGCTCCAACCCTGTGGTCACCGGTCCGGACGGCCTGCTCCGCCTGCGCGGCCTCGACCTGGGCGTCTACACGCTCAAGGAGACCAAGGCCCCGACCGACTACCAGCCGCTGAAGAGCTCCGAGGACATCACCATCGCCGCGAAGTTCACCGACGACAAGTCCAACTACGTCACCCCGGACGCGCAGACTGAGGCGACCGAGACCATCACCCAGAACAACAGCATCATCCCGCTTGTGCGCCCGATGCTCACCTTCCGCGCCGACACCTCCAAGCTGCCCGCCGGTCTGACCATTACCAAGACCGTAGGCTCCCAGACCGCCAAGTGGAGCGGCCAGGACGCGTCCAAGAGGTACTACGCGGACGACAAGACCAACTGGGTACCCGCGGACCTGACCCTGCTGAACCAGCCGATCAACGTGATGCTCGCCAAGACCGGCGGCACCATCCTGTTCGGCACCGTCATGGCGGCCGGCCTCGCCCTGCTCGCCATCGGCGCGGCCATCGTGTCCCGTCGCCGCGAGACCCGATAAGGGCATGAGGCCATAGGCCCATACACGGGAACGCCCCCGGCTCCGGCATCATCCGTCGGAGCCGGGGGCGTTTTTGCGCTAACGCCGCCAGCGGCCGCCGCGCGGGGTGCCCTTCGGCTCCCGTGGTTGCACGCGGCGCGGAGGCATGTCGTCCAACTCCTCCAGTTCGGCAGTGAAATCACGCACGCCCAGGTCGGCGTATATCCCCTCGATCACGAGTTCTGACTCCTCCAGACCAACGCCCGTCTCCCGGCGGAGTCAAACGTCTTTGGGCGCGCGTCTTGCCGGCCGCGGGCTGGCCTCCCAGAAACACGGTGATGGGATGCGATGCCGGAATCATGCGTTCGCCCACGATTGGCAGGATGTCCGTCATCCAGATGGATTCAAGCTCACTTTCGTCCATCGGCGGCCACCAATGCCTTCCTCTCGGCATCCCAGCGCCTTTTCGCGGCTATCTGGCCTTTGCGGTCGTCGTACGCGATGGATGCGCGCTCCGAGTCGAGTCCGGACAGGGCGCGACGCCACCGCTCGCGTTCGAAGGCATCGGTCGCGGCCCTCATGCGGGCCACATAAGCCCCGCCAAGCATGGTGCCTGATTCGTAAAAAACGTCATACAGCACCGTATCCGGCATGAGATCGTAATCCAACGTCCTTTTATCCATAGTCCTCATCATGGTCCGCCCATGCGTCCCGACGCATAGCCCGGGCATATGACCTCCGCTTACATCCAACCCTCCTGGGACGCCATCCTCACCGGCCCGACCTCGCACCGGAGGCGCGTGTCCCGCGGCTGGACCGCCGGAGGCGTCATCCTCATGGTCGTCGGCGCGCTGCTGCTGTCCAGCCCGCTGCTCGCCATGCTCGCCATCACCTACGACCCCGGCACCCGGGTCTCCGCATCCGACGGGGAGGACACGGCCATGCTCGCCAGGGCCGCCCGCTACGACGCCCGGCTGCTGCGCGACGGCGGATCCACGGCCGTCGGCGAGGCGGCCGACCCGTTCTCCGGCACGGACGCGCCCGCCTGGCGGAGCGACGGGGATTATCTCGGCCAGCTGGGCGCGGGCGACGCCATGGCCCGCATCCGCATGCCGTCCATCGGCGTGGATCTGCCGATAGGCCATGGCACGTCCGCCGGCACGCTCGAGCAGGGCGCGGGCCATATCCACGGCACCACGCTGCCCGTCGGAGACCCGGGCAACAGCGTCGTCGCCGCGCACCGCGGGCTTGACGTGCGGCTCCTGTTCTACCGCGTCGGCGAGCTGGGCCGGGGCGACATGATATACACGGACGCGGGCGGCCGCACCGTCGCCTGGAGGGTCGACCGGCACTACACCGTCGACCCCGGCTCCAAGGCCGAGCGGCGGGCGCTAAGGGCCGACGGCGCCCATACACTGCTGACCCTGTACACCTGCGACCCGCCGGGACTCAACACGCGGCGCCTCATCGTCCGCGCCCACAGGGTCCCCTACGACGACGCGGCCAGGACCGCGGAACGCCAGGTGGACGTGAAGGGCATGGCCGCCTGGCTCGGCATCGCCACCATTCTGACGTTGACGCTCATGACCGCCCTGCATCCGACCGCGCAGATCATGCGGCACTCATCGAGAAGGGAGGGCGCATGCTGATCGCCCAATGGAACATCCTGAACCGCGCATCCGATGGCTGGGAGGCCAAAGGCGCCGTGCTGGCCGACGCGCTCGTCCGGCGCGGCGTGGACGCGGCCTGCCTGCAGGAGGTCCCGGCCGACGGGCTGGACGCCCTCGCGGCCGCGTTCGCGGAGCGGGGTCTCACTCTCGCCGCCGGACGGCTCCGGCAGGGGCGGACGGACCTGTGCGCCGTCTGCTGGCGGACCGGGGCGCTGGAGCCGGTCGGCGGACCGTCCGGTGTTCCCGGCGTCGATTGCGCCATCCAGGCGTTCGACGGGCTCGCCGTCTGCTCGTACCACGGCGCTTGGGGCGCATTCCGGCAGCGCGAACGGCTCGACGAGGCGCGCCTGCTGGATGCGCGCTTGTCCCGCTGCGCCGCCAAGGGGTCGGTGCTGCTGTGCGGGGACTTCAACGCCATGCCGGACGAACCGGCCATCCGGCTCCTGTCGGGACTGTCCGAGGCGCCGACGTTCTGGACGGAGGCGCAGGACACGGCCGCCATGCTGGGCCGGGGAGGCCCGTATCCGACCGTTTTACCCGGCACATCGGCGGAGGCGGCCGTGACCGCCCGGTCGCAGGGGCTCAATCCTGGACTGGTGCCGGGCAGACGTATCGACTACATGTTCTCGTACGGCTGGAATTACGGCCGGCCCGGCGGCTGGACGGGTGGGGTGTCCGCGGAGGACGCCGGTCCGTCCGACCATGCGTTGCTGACGGCGGAGACGCTGGACCGGGACGCATAGCGCACATCGGCCACGAAACGGCGGGGCGGGTGGTTTTACCCCTTCTTCGACCCACGCCCGCCAGCCGCGGCCGGTATGGGAAGGCCTCCGGCCCGTCAATGGCGACGGGCCGGAGGCCTTCCCCTTATTTCCTGGCGTCAGGATCGCAACGGCCGCCCCAGTGGAGCCTCGGCCAGATAGTGCATTCCGGTGATTTCGGACAAGGCGAACAGGAGCTTCAACACGCTCGGTCCGACCTCGAACGGGACGCAATCGTCCGGCTCGACGTCCTCGATCTCCTCCCGGAACTGCCGCCATGCCTCGGCGGTGTCATTCGGCCAATCCGGCCAATGGTATTCGCCGCTCCAATCATGGACGAATCGCCGGTCGAGCTCCATATTGGCGACGTATTCGTAGGCTTCCTCATCGAACATGGGTGGCATGTGGCGCACGTCCGTCGCAGCTTTCCCGTCATGCACGCTTACCGTGCAGATTACCGGATGGTCGGGGGATGCGGTGCCATCCAGCTCGAACCGGCATTCGCCGCCGGGCTCCCCCGACTTGCCCGTCTCCTTGACGGGATCGCCTTCGGCGCCATAGGACGCGTGGTACCTGTCCCTGCCGGTGAAGATGGTTACGGTGCCACCTTCAATGCCGACTATCGTCCAATCGATTTTCTCAACGCACAGTCCGCTTATCTCCCGCGCCGTTTTCCTATCCAGCATTGCGCGGCTCCTTTTCCTTCAGTCCGTTTTCCTTCAGTCCGTCTTCCTTCCGTTCCCCGTCGGCGACGACGTTGACGACCGCCGGCCCATCCCCGCGCGGTCCCCCGTGCCGCAGCCTCGCCGAACGTCCGTCCCCGGGGGTCTTCCCGATGTGCCCGCCGAAGCGGGAGCGCCTCCAATGCCTCGGTATGGGCGGTCTGAGAACCGGATCGTCCATCATGTCCCTCCTAATAGTGGATGAATTGCAGTTGGGCCGCCTGCTCCGCGGTGAACGTGCGGCTGAACGGCTTGCCGTTGAATGAGCTGCCGCATTCGGACGTGGTGACCGAGCCATCCGCTCCGACGTTTTCGACGATGCCCACATGCCCGTAGAACGGGTCGGAGCCGTACTGGCCGCGCGCGAAGCAGATCACGTCGCCGACGCGCGGCGTGCCGTCGACCCAATAACCGAGCCGTCGGGCGGTGTCCGCCCAGTCGGCGCCGTCGCCCATATGCGAGCCGGCGGGCAGGCCGAGCTGGTGGCGGCGCACGTACGCCCACCAGGTGCATTGGCTGAACCCGTAGGCGTTGCCCGTGTCGCCGTCCGCGTGGTCCGGGTCGAACCCGGCGGGCACGGACGCCTCGTCGCGGCCGTTGATGAGCGCCTGCACGGTCTTGTTGCCGGCCTCGCGGACCGTCATCCTCGCGTCGGGGTCGATGTCGGAGCCCAGGTCCCAGGAGCCGGACGACGGCGTGGCGCGGGACTCCGAGCGGCTCGCTTCCGTCAGGGACGTGCGGGACACGGCCGTCGCCGTATCGAACGCCGTGTGCCGCGGCGCGCCCGAAGGCCGGAGGACGGCGAGCGGGACGGCCGCGGACGCGGCGAGCAGGGCGGCGAGGCCCAATGCCATGATGCGGCTCCGGCGGCGTGTCCGGCGAAGACGGATGGAGCGCCTGTCCATGGCGGGGACGGCGGCGTGACGGGCCATCTACTCCCCCAGTCCCAGGCCGCGCACCCACTTGTCCACATGGTACGTGTCCTTTTTGCCGACGACGGGGCGGAGGATGACGGCGGAGCCCTTCAGCATGCGGTTGTGGAACAGGCCGCCGAGATACTCGTAGCCGGCTACGATGGTGCGGGCGTCCTCGTCGAGGATGCGCCCCTCGGGGACCTCGATGACCTTGTCGCCGACGATCCGCTTGAACGACACCTTCTGCCCTGTGGAGATCGTCCATTCCATGGTCCGCCCGTCGGCGAACACGGTGATGCGCCTCATTGCCTGCCCTTCCTGTTCTGGTAGTCCTTCAGATTCGGTCCGTCGCCGGGCGCGCCCCAGGCGACGATGGACGGCGAGCCGTCCGGGTCGGCCACGACCACGTCGTAGGAGAGCGTCGAGCTGTCCGTGGCGCCACGGTCCGAGCCGTCGGAGTCCGTGTCCGTGCCGGATTGGAGGTCGGGGTCGGACGATGCCGTGGTCTGGTCCTCGGGCAGTTCGATGTTGACGCGGAAGACGGCGCGGTCGGACGTGTTCTCGTCCTTATCCACGTCGCCGCGGTCGAGGTAGCGGCCCTTGTCGACGGTGGCCTGCGCCTTGTCGGACAGCCTCAGCGGCTTGTACTTGATCCTGGTGTCCGGGTCCTTGACGATGGTGGTCAGCATGTCCGCGTCGTGGCCGACGTATGCCTGCCCCCATTGCGTAAGGAGGCGGGACAGCGCGTCGGACGCCGTGGCGTCGGACAGGGTGCCGGGCCAGGTGATGTTGCCGTTCGGCGTGGCGGTGTTCGGCAGGCTCTTGCGGGTGGCCGACGGATAGCCGAGCAGGCCGTTGCTGTCGGTGCGGATCGTGGTGCGCACGGTCCACCAGCCAAGGCTGGACTCGACGGTCAGGTCGTGCCTGTAGACGGGGATGGTCCTGTCGCCGTCCTTGTAGGTGGTCTCCTTGCAGCCGTCCCAGCTGGTGATGACGGCGTTTTTGCCCAGCGGATTGTCCTTGAGCCATATCTCGGTGAGCTTGTACGCGGCCTGCTTGCCCGCCGGATTGTAGTCGACGGCGGGGATGTCCACGTTCTGCGCGACCGGGTTCTGCAGCAGGTAGATGACGATGAGCAGGGCCACGAGGATGCCCCACAGGAGCGCCTTGACGGGGCGGGCCTTGCGGGCCTTGAGCCTGAGGAACTGGATGTCCGGGTCCTCCTCGCGCCGGCGGCCGCCGACGTCCCATCCGTGGTCGTCGGTCTTCTTGTTCTTAGCCATATGGCCCGCCTATGCCTAGAGGCCGAGCCCCTCGAACAGGCCGTCGACGTCGGATTCGTCCTTCGGCGCCTCCGGGGCCGGGGACGCCGGCTCCACGGTGGACCCGAGCAGGCGCTCGACGGTGGCGGGGCGGCGCTCCAGCGCCTCCAGCGCACGGCCCTTGTCCTTGAAGGTGACGCGCACCTGCGGCGCGGCCGGGGCCTTCCATTGGACGCCGTCGGGGACGTCGCCGCCTCCGATCTTCTCCACGAGGGGTCCCAGGAATCCGGGGTCCATCGCATCGGCGGTCGGCATCGGCGCCCGGCGGACGAAGTCCTCCATGCCCTCCTGCCGGTCGAGCCACGCGCCGTACGCCTCGGCGTCCTTGACGACCCATCCGCCGTCGCCGCCTCCGGCGGTGCGCTGGATGTCGGCCAGCTCCTCCCCGTCGAGCATGGCCGGTTGGTGGCCGGTCTCCATGCGACCGACGAGCACGGCCTTGCATCCCTTCTCCACGGCGTCCATGCGCGCCTTGGCGATGTTCGCCACGGCCATGACCGTCATCAGCTGATCGTCGGACAGGTCGCCCGCGTCGAACGTGAGCATGTCCTTCGCCATATCCGTCTCCTTTCGCTTCGATGTTCCATCCGACGCCATGCGTCCGCGGCTTCGTCCCGTTTTCCGATAGGGGGTCGATAGGGGCTTTTCGGCCGAAAAGCCGTATGCACCGCCGTATGCACTTTCGGTCTTCGCGGGCAGGAGAGGCCTCAATGCCTACGGGCAGTAAGGCTAAGGCCCGATTCCATCGTCATTCGTATGCAGCCGTATGCACCGTATGCACTTCCCTTAAAAGGAAAAAGGCCGAAAAGACCCCAACTCCCAAAAGAGGTGCATAAAGTGCATACGGCTTCTTTGATGTCTACTCAGCCCTACTCCCGCCTAGCTTCTTGCTCGCAGGCAAAAAGTGCATACGGACTGCATACGGCTGCATACGAAGTGCATACGGACGCATAAATGTGATGGAAGTGTGAAGACGGGCTTGATTCGTTCATCAAAATCCACTGCCTGCCTTTATTTTCGAGAGGCCGGATAGGGGGTCGCCAATCGCCTGTGGCTGACGAACGGCCCATGGGCCGCCTTGTGGCGTCGTCATCGGCGGCACGAGGCCGTCCGGAAAAACAATTACGTTTCCGGACCGTTTTTTTATTCCATCCGTCACAATTGTCTGAAAATCGAATCCTTGGCGCCCCCTGCGGCATGACGCGAATCGGATGGCGACAACTCTATCCCCCAAAAGGACGAAAGCCCGTCAGAGGGGCCAAAGAATCGTTTTTAGGGGCAAAAGCCGGCCCGCGCGTCGAATGGAATCAAAGACGGGCGGAGGCGAATCGATTTCATCGGCGTGCGGAAGAGGCTTCGATGCCTACGGGCGGTAAGGCCAAGGCCCGAGTCCGATGCCAATCAGGCTCTATGCGTCCCGACTACAGCCGGACGGGCGCGAACGAGCCTCGACATCCTCCCCACGGCTAAAGCCGGGGGATTCCCTTCGCCGACCGGACTCCGAAAGGACTTCCGATCGGCGTCGAGGGGGGTCATCGGAAAGCAGGAGCATCGACCCGTCCCCATCTGTCCACGTATCGCAGAACCAGAGGCTCCCGGCGTTCGTGACGGTCGGCACGGGCGTGTGGCCGACCACCTGGATCCAGCCGGCCCACGGGTCGGCCTCCAGCTCCGTCCGGTCCGCCCAGACGGGCGACGGCACGGAGCGGCCGCCGCGCGCCGGGCCCGCCATGTCGAACAGGTGTATCGGACTTTCGCGCAGCCGGCTGTCGAGTTCGCCCTCGGGCGAGTCCGACAGCCCCGCGTACGCGGCCCATGCGCCGGTCACGCCGGCGTGCGTGGCCAGGACGCGTCCGCGCCGCCACGCGAGCCTCATATCCAGCGGCTTCAGTGCCTCGTGCACGCCCTCGTGGGCGCGTGGTTTAAAGCCGTCCGCCTCATGTCTGAACCAGTGCGCCGCGTACGAGCGAGGGCGGGCCAGGTACGGCAGGTCGTGGTTGCCCGCCAGCACGGTCACGTCGAGTCCGGCGGCCCGGCGGGCGGCCACCCAATCGGCGAACATGCGGACCGCGGCGACCGCCTCGCGGGCTGTGACGTCCCAGTCGTCGCAGACATCGCCCAGGAACACGACCCCGTCCGTGCCGGTCATGGCGACGGCCCGGTCGACGGCGGGCAGGACGCGGGCGGATTTCAGGTGGATGTCGCCGACGAATAGAGTCCTCACCTTGTGGGCTTCCTTCGCCAATACCCATGCACGGCATGACCGTCACGGGAATGCGCGGCCACATGGACCATGCCCTCATGGGACTCCATCGTCTTCGATGTCGGGGATGATGTCGTAGGCCTTATCGGCTCGATCCGCTCGTTCGCCAGCTCCAGTTGCCTTTTCAGGTCGCCCGCCATTCGTTCCGGCAGACCGCGGTACGCCTCGTCCGCATGCTCCAGCACCAGCCAGGCCATGGTGCGGGCCGTCTCCTCGACCCTGTCGGGGTCCAGCCCGTTATCCCCGGCCAGCCTGCGCCAATGGTGCGGCGTCAACTGCCTGGCACCCCGGGCGCCGCCTATCTCCATCGGAAGGCTTCGGTCCACGTTCGGCCAGTACGTCGTGGTGAGCACGTCGTACATCGGGGCGATTCCGACGCCCTCCGGGCGGAAGATGACGGAATAGTTCTTGGCGTGCGCGTCCGCATTGCTGATGGACGTGTTCAAAGCCAGCCGGCGAATCCATTCGTACGCCAGGGCGTCGGTCGGGTCGGCCCTCCTCAATACGGATATGACCTGCTTCGCCTTGACGCCGTACTTGTGCTTGGAGTCATCCCCGATGGCCTGCATCATGTCCTCCGTGTGGACGCGGCGGACCGTTCCGTCGACATTCCTTTCGCGGTCGAAGCGTTCGACGATGTACGACGTCCTCCCCTCGAATCCGATGACGCCGGCCTTCGGGGTCGGTACGCCGCAAAGGGCGGACAGTCCCATGGATGCGGCCTCGTTCTCCTCGACGCCGGGGCGATGCGGGTCGCCAGGTTTGAGGATGTGGGTGGATGGCGTCGATGCATCCGACCAGAACCAGTAACCGTCGATCCGGGCCAAGGAGAATTTCGGCTGGTTGCCGGCGAGGGAGAAACGGGCATGCACGTCGGAATCCCACCAGCTTTCCGCCGCCCCGGCCTTGATCCGGGCGATTCGGGCGGCCACCTCCTTATCGGAGGCCACTATCGGATTTCCCGACGATGGCGGCGAAGGGGGCGTCTCGGAACGGGTGAACACCAGCCCTCCGGACACGTCGGCGCCGTCAAGCAGGTCGAAGGTGTCGGCGGAGGCGGCGTTGGTCTCCTGCGCCATGACTGCCCGTATGGCCGGATTATCGGGGAGAAGATTATCCAGGAAACGTATCGGGGCTTTGCGGAGCCATCCGCCCGTCAAAGGCAGGCTTAATGATATGGGGAAGGCCCCTTCGGCGTAGGAGAAGGCGACGTCATCGCCGTTTCGGTCGAAACGGCCTACGAAACGGGAGTCGGACCAGACATACAGGGAATCCACATCAGGCCCCTATGTGGCATGTGATGCATTCGCGGGGAAGGTTCGCCGGTTTGACGCCGAGGGCGGCGAGCACCTTCATCGTCGTTCCGACTGGGGCGTATCCATGCCCAACAAGGAAGTCGACGTCTTTTTCGGATTCTCCCGACTTCTGGGATAGGATCCTTACGGTAAGACCCTTACGCTTCATTTCGGACCCGAGATCGAGGCGCAGGGACTCGCTGTCCTTGTAATATCTGGCGGCATTCGATCTGCGGGCGTTCAGAAAACGCCTTCTGCCACGCTCCCTCTCCTCCTCGGTCAAAGGCGGAAAACGGTACTCCAATCCGGCCATGGCAAAACACCTCCTGAAAACCATTATGCCATGCGTCCCATGCCCGGGCTAGAGAATCTCCAGATCATGCCAACCTCCGGCGAGCCTCCAACACCCGCCGTGCAGGCGCAGCAGCACCGGCTGGAGCACGCCCTCGAAGACGAGCTGGTCGATGGGGCCGGCGATGCGGGCGAGGCGGCCCGTCACGCAGGTGCCCTCGACCGTGTGGGCGTGGGCCGTGCGCCCCTCGAGCGCCTCGGGCTCGAACCGGGTCCAGTCCGTCATCACTTGTCCTCATCCTCTCCCATCAGACGGCGTCTTACGGCGTTGATGCCATCGATGCGGCCCGTGCGGTAGTGGGGGTCGAGTTTCGGGTCCATGAGTGTCTCGCGCACCTCGTCCGCGCACCAATCGTCCAACGCCTCCGATTCGACCGGCGCGCGCAGGGACTCCTCCAGCGTCATAAGCGGGAAGGCCCTATTGCCGAGCGTTCGGACGACGAGGGTCCAGCCGGTGGTGAGCCAGAGAGCGCCGTCCGTCCAGCTTGTGCGGTTGTTCGAGGCGCCCTTGATTTCGGTGCGACCCCAGCCGGTGCCGTCGGAGTGGAGCCATAGCAGCCATTCGCGGTCCGCGGTAACGTAAAGGCCCGATTCGGTCGGCTCGGCCGGCGGGGCCGAATACGGCACGCCCATTTCGGAGAGGGCCTTTTCGACGCGCTCCGGTCCGATGCCGAGCTTTTCGGCGAGGACGCCGGCGTCCAAGTCAGACATACATGCCCTCCTTCCAGCCGACGAGCACGCCCGCGTCGGCTAGGATGCGGAGCTCTCGCTCCACGTTGACGGCCACCTTGCGGGCGTAGACGAAGTCCGGGTCCTGGGAAAGGATCCACTGGTAGTCGTATGGCTGCCCGAAGTCCTCATCGAGCACGTCGATACACCAGTCTGAGCCATCCTTGGCGGCCGTGACGTTCAGCGACGTCGTATGGTCGTCGGACACCGACTTCCGAAGATACCAGTCCTCCGGCACGCAGTCGGTGAAGCCGAGCGCGCGCATGGCCGTGTCATCGAGGACATGAATGGACAGCGCCGCGTTGTTGCCGTGTCTCGTATATTCCATGGTTCCTCCTATATGCTCCGGCTGGCCATGTCCAGCGCCAGCTTCTTGACGGGCGCGTCCCAGCCTTCGGGCGGCGCGGCCGGCAGGACGCGGGACGGGTCGAGGGCGGCGAGCCGCTCCTCCAACCGGTGGTACTCGGCCTCGCCGGCCATGAGCGCTCCGCGGCGTATGGCGAGCAGGGAGGTGGCGTCCGGGTCGGCCAGCTCCGCCGCGCCCGTGGAGGCCAACGAGACGGCCAGCCTCATGACGCGCACCGCGTGCATGAGCCGTTTTCCCGGCTGGTCGCCGCGCTCGTACATGTGGTGCTGGTTGTGGGCGTAGTGGGCCAGGTGCGGGATGAAGCCCGCGTGCAGGGCGCCATGCGCCGCATCCATGGCCGCACGGCCCAACGGGTCGGCGCGGACCACGGCGGACGGCGGCAGGAGCGCCACCTCCATCGCGTTGGGCGAGCCCTTGGCGAACATGTCGCACCAGTGGTGCAGACCCCACGTCTGCACGTCCGCGCCTTGGGCGACGGTGCGCTCGCGGGGTCGGCGCAGCTCGAGATAGTCGGCGCGCGTCGGGGCGGCGATGCCGCGCAGGTCGCGGTCGGAGCCGGGCTCCGCGCAGCCGTACAGGCGGCTGCCCGTCCCGAACACGAGGCAGCAGCCGTCCAGGAGCGCGGCCTCGGCGTCGGTCAACGGGGTCATTCGTCCTCCACCTCGAGCACTTCGACGCCGTTGAAGGACGAGAGGTCGCCCTCGTCCATGTCGACCACGTCGTAGTTGGCCCTGCCCTCCCTCAGGGCCTTGAGTATCGCCTCTTCGGTCGGTTCGCCCAATTTCCCCTCGTCCCATTCGACGGAGAGGAGGTCGCGGCTCTCCTTGGTGCAGTCGGCGCTTACGGTCAGATACTTCATGATGCTCCTCCTTGTAAGGTTGTCCTAGAGAAGTTCATGCGTCCCGGCGCGCAGCTCGATGCGCCGTCTCAGCTCCACGGCGGGCGGCCAGCCGGGGCGCAATTCCAGCGCCGCCTGCGCGTCCGCGTATGCGGCCCGGTACCGCAGGCGCGAGAGGCTCCAATCGGCCCATGCGAGCCAGACGCCCGCGTCGAGCGTCGGGTCGAGGCCGTGGTCCCGCCGCCATTCGAGTAGGCGCGCCGCCCAGGTGGCCGGATCGTCGATGCCCGCGGGGATCTCGCCCTCGTTCAGAAGCTCCAGTCTTGTCGGTATGTCCATGGCGGGTTTGTATGCGTCTCCGCCGGGGCGCATGAACGGGGCGGACGGAAAGGAGCAAGAAAATGGCGCATCTGGTCGACGACGCCCTCGTACGCTCCGCCCATGCGGCGGAGCTGGTTTGGTCCTAATCCAGTGAAAGCTCCAAAGCTCCGGCGAGCAGGGCGCAGGCGGAGCGGATGGCGGCATGGACGTCCTCGCCCGCGTCGGCGTGCTCGACGTTGATGACAGTGCCATAGCTAACCGTGTCGAATGCGAAGTCGACGTCGGCGGCCGGCTCGTCGGCGAAGCCCTCGAGGGTCAGCCAGCCGTGCGGGGCGGTCGGCGCCTCGGAGCCGTCGGCGATGGCGCGCAGGGCGCCCGCCAGATCCTCCCGGACGGCCGGGTCGACGACCCGGGACGCGGTGGAGCCGATCTTGCCATCCGGATCGATCGTATAGGACGCGACGACGAACAGATTATCGGGCGCGGGGTCGTTCGACAATGTGACACCCAGCCAGAAGTGCTCATTCTCCCTCATGCTCGCCCTCCTTATGCAGGTTCTCCGCGATCTCGTCGCCCAGGGCGGCGGCGCGGCACAGGGACCAGACCATAAGCAGACATGCGGCGACGGCCGCCACGATAATCAAAGCAATCATGCCCATGACTATGCGTCCGATGGGAGGGCCCCCTATCCGGTTCTTCAAAGGAGAGGACGGGCAGTGGATTTCAGTGGACGAATCAAGCCCGTCTTCACACTTCCATCACATTTATGCGTCCGTATGCACTTCGTATGCAGCCGTATGCAGTCCGTATGCACTTTTTGCCCGAAATCGAAAAGCCAATGGAGAGTAGGGCTGAGAGCGCATGCAAAGAGCCGTATGCACTTTATGCACCTCTTTTGGGAGTTGGACCTTTTTCCGCCTTTTTCCTTTTAAGGGAACTGCATACGGTGCATACGACTGCATACGGATGACGATGAAATCGGGCCTTAGCCCTACTGCCTGTAGGCATTGGGGCGCTTCCTGCCCGTCAGAATCAAAAGTGCATACGGCGGTGCATACGGCTTTCCGGCCGAAAAACCCCTATCGACCCCCTATCGACGGAATATCCCAAATCGGGATATTCGTACTTCATGGCCCGGCTTTCGGGGTGATGGGCGGATATGGCCCCATACGGCGTTCCTTGGCCCCTCTGGCGGGCTTCCGCCGGGAAGGCCGAGCGGACGTCCCGGAGCCTTAGCTCCGCCGCTCCCCCGGCCTGAACGCGTCCGACGTATGGCGGCAGAGCCGTTCACGGTCACGTCGCGCCACGGCGATCCCGGCCAACGCCACGGCCCCGCCGCACGCCAGCGCGCCGTCGCGCGCCGCACGCATGTCCGTCTGCGCGGCCTCGCCCGCCGCGGGCGTGTACCGTTCCCCGGTGACGAGCAGGCGGCGTGTGTTGCCCGTGTCCGTGCATGTCAGCAGCGTGGCCAGGTCGCGGCCCGGACGGATCCCGAGCGCCTCCGTGTCCGACGGGCTCGTCACGCGGATGTCCACGATCCGGTAATGCAGGACACGGCCGTACACGCCGATGGCGAACGTCTGGCCTTTCCTGAGTTCGTCGAGCCGGGTGAACAGGGTCCTGCCCTCCATGTTCGTGTGCCCGCTGATGACGGTGCGGGTGGACTTGCCTCCCACGGGCAGCGACGTGCCGTGCACATGCCCCAACCCGTCGTCCAGCACGTCCGGACCCGTGCCGTGGCGTATCGGCAGCTCCACGCCGATCGCGGGGACCGACAGCACGCCCATGGTCCCTGTGGCGTCCGACCGGAGCAGGCTCTGGTATTCCGCGTCGTCATGGAAGTCCGCGTCGCGCGAGCCGTCCGCGCGGACGACCTCGCCGATCTGCACCTGCTGGGCCGCGAGCCGCCGGTTGTACGCCTCCGCCGCCCCGAGCGCCGTGTCGGAGTCCGTTCGGACGGCCGCCTCGGCCTGGACGGCCCGGGCGGAGGCCGTCAGCCGCCCGTCGTTCAGCCACTGGTTCAGCGGCGGCGTGCAGACGACCGTGAGCCCGACGGCCACCAGGAGCGCGGCGAGCAGCACGTACAGGCGCGCCATGAGCCTGTCGCGGCGTTCCAGCCGCCGGCGGCGCGCCTCCGCCCGACCGCCCGAGACGGCCTCCCAGAACGAGGGAAGGCCCTCCGTGTCCGTCTTGGTCATGGAGGGCCTTCCTTCGTCCGCATCAATCATGACGGACGTCATGCGTCCCAGGTCAGAGCGCGTGCGCCTCGCGGCGCTTCTTGGACTGGACGGTGAGGTAGGCGACGCCGCCGGCCATGGCGATGACGACCACGCCGATCATGGTGTTGCCGAGCAGGCCGCCGGTCTGCGGCAGTTCGGTCAGGGCGTCGATGTTCCTCACGGTGATGGTGTAGGAGGCGTCGTCCTTGTCCTTCTCCACGCCGCCGAGCAGGTTGCCCGGGTCGCCGACGGCGTTCGTGTCGACGGTCACGACGCCGCCGCCGGAGATGTGCATGTTGAACTTGACGGTCACGAGGCTGGTCATGCCGTCAGGGATCTTCGTCTCCTCGACGTAGTAGTCGCCCGCGCCAAGGCCCGCGATGTTGACCTGGCCGTTGTCGCCGTCGGTCAGAAACTGCGTGGCCTCGCCCTGCGTGTCGACATACTTCCAGGCGGTGCCGGTCTGCGCCATCCACTTGCCGGCGTTGTCTCCGTTCTTGGCCTGGATCTTGAAGCCCGCGCCCTTCAGATTCTGCTTGCCGTCAAGGTTGGTCTTGTGGATGTTCAGGTCGTACGCGCTCACGGTGGCAGTGTCCGGGCTGTCGACGCTCTTTGCCTCGGCGGTCTTGCCGTCGAGGAACGTGGCCTTAATGGTCGCGGTGTTCGACGCCTGCTTCGCGCGGGTCGCGTCGGTGACGGTGGCCTTGTAGATGACGGTCACGATCTTGTTCTCATTCGCGTCGATGACGGCACGGCCGAACGTGGCGGTGAAGCCCCTGTCATCCTGCGCGTTCGCCACGTTGGCCGGGGTGATGGCGGTCTGGCCAACCTTGAACACGGGCGCGCCTTCGAGCTTCAGGCCGTCCATGACGTCTACGACCTGCACCTCGCCGGTGTTCTGCTTGTTCGGCATGGTGAACGTGTATGAGAAGTCGACGGTATCGCCCACGTTCCAGGAGGCGGACGTCTCCGTGTTGCCGGCCTTTGAGTCGATGAAGTCGGACTTATGGCCGCGATCGCGGGCGACCTTCTTGTCGATGCTCACGGTCTTGGACTTGATGGTTAGGTTGCCGAGGGTGATGCCGTTCAGGGTCTTGGTGCCCTGCACCGGCGTGCCGACGATCATCGGGCTGCCGTTGGAGTCGACGACCAGGTACAGGCCGTTGTCAAGGCCGGCCACGGTCAGCGTGCTGCCGCTGCCCCCGACGGTCTTGGCGGCCTTCACGCCGGACTTGGCGACGGTGTCGGCCAGCCGCTTGGCGGCCTCGCGCAGCATGGTCTGCTTCGCGTCGGTTGGGCTCTGGCGGTTCTTGTCGCCGGTCGCATGGGCCAGGTCGCCAGCCGCGTCGAAGCCCTGAAGGTCGGTGATGCCGGCCTTCGCGTTCGCGGCCGCAATCCACTCGTCGGACGCGTCGTCGATCTTGTTCACGGTCAACGACTTCACGTCCGTGCCGGTCGTGCCGGCGGTGATGTCGCCGTAGGAGCCCAGGCGGTAGAAGTCGAACGTGTGACCGGTCAAAGTGTTGCCTTGGGCGGCGTCCAACGTGATGGACGCGGTGCCGGTATCGCTCGCGGTCGGCGTCTCGACGGCCATGGCCGAACCGGCCAGGCCGAACGTGGACAGGCTCGCCGCCGCCGCGCACATCGCAGCCAGACGCTTGACATTGATATGGGAGACCATTAAGTCTCTCCTTTCCTCGGAACGGCCGCGGACTGCCCGTGGCCTCTCGGAAAGGCGCTATGCGTCCAGGCCGGGTCGCCGTCCGGATCCGATGACCCATGGGCGGCCGGCGGCCTCCTGCCCAAGGCTCGGAGGCGCCTTGGGGACAAGGTCCGGCGATGGAGCGCCCATGGACCGCTTCGACCGGCATCCGCGCCATGGGTGGCCGAAAGACAATCACGTTTCCGGGCCGTTTTTTATTTCAGTCGCCGCCACTGCCTGGAAATCGAATTCTTGGCGGCCCCTGCGGCGTGGCGTGACTTCAGCCAAACTATCCCCCAAAAGAACGAAAGCCCGCCAGAAGGGCCAAAGAATGGCCTACAGGGGCAAAAGACGCCCCGCGCGGCGGCCGGTGATGATGACGGGCGGAGGCGGATCAATTTCCCTGACAGGCGATTCCGGCGGAAATCCGTATGCACTTGCGTATGCACTTTTGATTTTGGCGGGCCGAAGAGGCTCCAATGCCTACGGGCAGTAAAGCTAAGGCCTGTTCTGGACTCCAACCGTATGCGGTTTTATGCACCGTATGCGGTTGCTCTTAAAGGAAAAGGGCCGAAAAGACTCCAACTCCCAAAAGAGGTGCATAAAGTGCATACGGCTTCTTTGATGTTCGCTCATCCCTACTCTTTATTGACTTCTTGTTCGCGGGTGAAAAGTGCATAATCAGTGCATACGGCTGCATACGAAGTGCATACGGACTGAATAATGTAACGAAAGTGCGAAGATGTCCTCTGGAGTCGGAAGGGAGGACATCTTCGACTTTCCTTCTTTCCGTCTGCATCCATGTCCTTCAGGCCCACTCCGGCCCGAAATTGATTGCCAATTGTTTTTCGGCGTTTTCGGAATTGTTTTTCCAAAAGCAGCCCGGTCAGCCGCCTCTTCGGAACGCCTCGCGCATAGTCCGCCGGAAACGGACAAGGAGGCCAATCATGGCACAGGACAGGAACGGCAACAACCACAAGGCGGCGGGCAGACCCGACGGCGGGCAATTCGACAAAAAAGCGGGTCAGGGCTCGGACGACGACCTGGACTTCGACGCGATGGACGGGCGCCTGTCCCGGGCCATGCCGTCGCTGGACCACGAGGCCCGCAGGCGCATTATCGACGCGGTGCGGAACAGGCCGGTGGAGGGCGGCGCCACCGGCGGACCCGACGCCCATCCGACCATGGACGGGGTCGAGGGCATGATGTCCGACCTCCGGGCCGACATGGCGGCCGAGGGCGCGAGGGCCGTCTCCGAACGGCGCGTCCTGCCCTACGACACCGTCATGCAGGTCGGCGAGTACGGCGACTTCATCACCGTCGATGACTACCGCCGCCGCCTGCCCACCCGCCTGGACCGCGCCCGCTACGAGGCGTGGGAGAACTCGCCGGGCGGCGACGACGACTACGACGCCCGGCTTCTGAAGGCATGGAACGATCCGGACGCGCTGGAGTCGCTGTCCGCCGACTCGCCGCTGTGGAACATGGACGTGAACGACGGCGCGTATGAGACGGAGATGGAGCTCGACTGGGAGGACGACTGCGGCTACGGCTGCGACCCCGTCCGCTCCCTCGCCGACGGACGGCTCAAAAAGGAGGACCCGTACTCGCTGTCCTCCACGGCGGCCGGCATCAGGACCTTCGCCTACGGCCCGCTGAAGGACTTCCTGCGCGCCAGGCCCGGCGTCGGCATGGACGCCTCCCCCGACGGCGGCGTCATCCTCCGCTCCGGCGGCCGCGACGCGCGCGTCTCGTTCGGCGTGCAGGGCGATGTGACGGTCGACGGCGTCGGCCACTACACCATCGCGGAATACGGCTCGACCAAGGCCGCCGCCGAGGCCGCCATGCGGGACACGGCCGCCATGCTCGTCCCGGACGGCCGATGAGGCGGTGGCCGCTCGGGGCCCCGAATTGACATCCTCCCCACGGCTAAAGCCGGGGGATTCCCTTCACAGACCGGACTCCAACGGAACTTCCGGCCTGAGTCGAGGGGGTTGACGCTTCATCGGGCCGCCATTGCGGTCCCTCCACGTCCGAGGCGGTGTCCCCGCCCGTTTTCACCAAAGCGCGGTCCAGTATGTTCATGGCCGCGTTAACGTCCGCGTTCGTCTGATACCCGCATTCGACGCAACGGAAGACCGCTTGGCTATCGCGGTTCCCCTTGGCGACATGCCCGCACTTGTGGCAGGTCTGGCTGGTATAGGCGGCGGGGACGATGACAAGCTTTCCGCCATTGGCGTCCATCTTGTCTTTGAGCCGTTTCATCAGACGGCTCCAATTGTTGCTCAGTATCGATCGGTTGAGTCCGGCCTTGGCTTTGGCTCCGTTGTGGAGATATTGCCCCGGCTTAGCCGGATCAGGCTTCGGCTTCGGGCGCCTCGTCATGGCTTGGACGTCCAGGTCCTCCAGGGCGACAAGAATGTTCTCCCGGGCGAGCCTTGTCGTGGTCCTCTCGATCCAGTCGTTGCGGCGACGAATGATACGGCTGTTCAGGGCGTTGAACTCGGACAAGGTCCTCCGACGGCGCTTCGACTCGAACTTGGCGGTCCTGCCGCCCCTGGCCTCGTTGACGCGGTCCTGGCGGGACATCCGGCACTGCAGATACTTCAACCGTTTCAATTCGGTCTTCGACGGCTTCGGCATGTCCATGAAGATTCCGCCGGACGAGGCCAGTGTGTGCACACAGCCTCGGTCGAGACCGATCGCGCCATCACCGGTCCTCGGCAACGGCAGGGGCATATTGACGAATACGAGACTACGATGGGTCCAATCGATGTGGACACTGGTATAAGGCCGTATCGGCTGGCTTACGCGCACATGGATGACGATGCGCCAATGGAGCTTTTCTCCTGACTTGCGCCATTGTGACGGGTTCATGCCGGTGATGACGACCACACCGGACTTCCGGCCGGTCTTATGGAAGATGGCGTTGCCGGTCTTGTCCTTGTTGCGCCAGCAGACGAAGTTCAAGCCGCGATGGCGCGACTTGAAACCGGGGACGCGGCCTCCAATGGTCTTCTTCCGTTTGAGTCCGGCGGACCATTCGGTGTTCTCGATCCTGTCGGTGGATGACAATATGGGCGCCGGAATCCCCGCCATCCACGAACACTGAAGACGCGCTTCCTTGTCCGAGAGCAGCTCGGCCACATTGGAGCCGCCCAAAGGCTCCTTGACCCAGTCGACGATCCCGCCGGCCTCGTCCTTGACGGGCACGTTGTGTGGGCGCTGCTCGCGCCTTTGGTTGAATCTGGCGCGCCATCCGTCGCACAGCCACACCATGATACGCTCGGGATTCCGTGTCCAGCGGGGATTGCCGCAGTGGTCCACGCCGAGGAAGACGCTCGCGCCAACGTGCTTGACGCCATTGATGCGGACCTTCTGACTCATCGTGGACCACTCCCTTCTATTAGGGTTCTATGCGTCCCGGCCTTGAACCCCAGCGCTCTGAAGCGCGGGGCATGAATTTTTTCGGTCAGGCGTCCGCTTTTCTGGGAATACGGCTCACGTAGATGGCGTCCGCGTTCACCTTGATGGCGTAGCCGTTCGTGCCATCCCTGCGCGTGAACTCCTCGACGCTCTGGGTGCCCGCGACGACGACGGCGTCGCCCTTGTGGAGCAGGCGGGCCTCATCCCCCGCCCTGCGGGACGTCGGATGGACGCGATACCAGACGGTGCCCTGATCCACCCACCTGTCCTCCGTCTTGGACCAGTATCCCTGGGACACGGCGACGGACAGCTCCACGAAGTCGCGCCCGTTCACCTCGCGGACGGACGGCTCGGAGCCCAGATGGCCCTCCAATTCGACTCTGACGGTCATATATCCTCCCTACAGTTCGACGACGCCGGCGGTCGGGATGAGCCCGGCGAGCATGGACAGATACCATGCGATGGCGGCCACGGCGAGGACCGCGGCGACGACCATCAGTGCGATGGCCGCGCGGCGCGGCCCTTTGCGTTGGCGGGCGTGGCGCCCGTTTCCTCTTTCGGTCATGACGACCTCCTATGCGCGGGCGAGGGCCTCAAGGACCTCGCAATCGAACCAGACCTCCGTGGACGGCCTCCGGACCAGACGATTTCCGACGAACTCGATCATCTCGTCCTGATCCATGACCACGAGCCGTTTCCTCTGCAGCGAGACGAGCAGCGCGCCCAGCTGGCGGCGGTCGGGCCATTCGATCAGCTCCACGCGGGTGAAACCGCCTTCCCCGCACCATTCGTCGGGCCGGCTGGTGATGACGGGCAGATGGTCCGAATCCCCGAACTCCTCCCGCGCGAGGCATGCGGCGAGTCTTTTCTCCAGTGGGGTGAGTGTCGGCGGCGCGACTTTCCTGCCGTCGAGGTACATATCCATGACCGTTCCTTTCCTTGGGTGACGCCCATCCCATGCGTCCTTCAGCCCAGCAGGCCGGACGCGGCGAGCGGCGGGCAGGCGTAGCGCCATGAGAGCAGGATGAGGGCCGCCCACATGAGCATGTACGGCACGAGCCGGGTGACGGTGAAGACGACGGTGTGGGACGGGAGCAGGCCGGCGTTGAGACGCCACAGCCAGGTCATGGGGCCGCCGATGTCCCCATGCCAGTAGGAGACCATGCGGCGGCGGGAGAAGAGCCAGCCGACGCCGGAGACGAGGATCCAGCAGGCCAGGCAGGAAAAGCCGAGCACGCCGGTGACGGGCATGTCGAGCCGTTCGGACACGGTGGAGACCTTGCGCCCCACCTTGTCGACGGCCGTCTCCGTCGTCTCCGCGTACTCCTCCGGCACGCCGTCCGTCTTGGGCGCCCAACCGTCGAGCCCGCCGTGGACGATCAGCCTGTGCGTGACGTTGCCTCCGGTCATGATGGGCCAGCAGGTCTGCAGGGTCAGTCCGCGCTCCACGCCGGCCGCGTCCGGGTCGATGACGTCGGTGCGCGTCTGGTCGACGATCTCGGGATTCGAGTTGATTCTGTAGCGGTACCAGTGGTCGGCCGTCTCGATATAGACGACGTCGCCGGGCCTCAACAGCCGGATGTCGGCCATGTCCGCGTACGTGTTGTGGCCGGCGTATGAGCTGTTGCCGACCTGGCCCGGCAGGGCGGTGGACTCGTAGTGGCCGGCGCCCATCTTGTCGAGCACGGTCCTGGCGGTGCCCTCCCAGACGGGCAGGCGGTACCGCCTGCCCCAGGAGGGGATCCTGATGTAGGCGAACAGCTCGTCGTCCCCCGGATTCGGCTCGGCGGGCGGGTCGTCATGGCGCATGGCGGCCACATGGCCGGGCGTGGCCTTGCGGATGACGGTGTGCGTGGCCTTCTCCTCCCTGTGGCTGGCATACGACACGTCAAGTCCGGAGCCCCATGCGCGGTAGGCGAGGAAGGAGCCGAGGAACATGGCGGCAAGGGCGCACAGTCCGGCGAGAATGCGGCAGAACGTCCTCAATGGCTCACCTCGGATCCTCTAATCCGACGCCGTACCCGTCCATGGCGACGCCGTGGATGTCGTCCGCGACCATGTCGGAGATGGCGTCCGCGACGTCCTCCTCGAAGTCGACGCGGTCGATGCCATGCCTTTCGAGCGCGGCGTCGTCCAACCCAAGCGTCCCGAAGGCCTCCGCGCCGACGAATCCGACGACGTGCCCTCCCTTGCTTTCGGCGTATCCGTACACGGCGGCGCGGCCCGCGTCGTCCGGCTCCGGATCGTCGTCGGCCATGCGGCCCAGCCGGTCCATATAGGCGCCGTTCGCCCCGTCCGGCGACGGCTCTGGCGGGACGGGGTCGTCGTCCGGGCCCTGTCCCGTCTTTTTATCGAATCGCCCACCGTCCGGCCTTCCGGCCGCCTTGCGGTCCCTGCCGTTCCCGTCCCGTGCCATGATGGCCTCCCTGCGTTCCGTTTGCGAAAAGACGCGGCGTCCATGCGTCCGCGCCGGCTTCGGAAGGGCTATGCGCCACCGGCGGCTCCGGCGGCCGTTTCACCATAGGGGGCCGATAGGGGTTTTCCGGCCGGAAAGCCGTATGCACCGCCGTATGCACTTTTGCTTTCGGCGTGCGGAAGAGGCTCCAATGCCTACGGGCAGTAGGGCTAAGGCCGGATTCCAATGACTTCCGTATGCAGCCGTATGCACCGTATGCACTTCCCTTAAAAGGAAAAAGGCCGAAAAGACCCCAACTCCCAAAAGAGGTGCATAAAGTGCATACGGCTCTTTGCATGCGCTCTCAGCCCTACTCTCCATTGGCTTTTCGATTTCGGGCAAAAAGTGCATACGGACTGCATACGGCTGCATACGAAGTGCATACGGACGCATAAATGTGATGGAAGTGTGAAGACGGGCTTGGATCGTCCATCGGAAACCAGGCTCCACCCCGGCTTCGAAAGACCTGGATAGGGGGCCCCAGCCGCCCGTGGGTGATGGACTGTCTTATGACGCCAACCTCCGACCGTCGCGGAGGTTGGGTCCGCAAATTCCGCCGAAGGTGGTCACCCGCCGCGGCGAATATCGGACAAAACGCCTCCATCCGGACGTTTTGGATGCATGATTGAACCATGACGACGAAGAAGCAGATCCGGGAGTTCATCGACCGTTGGGACGGGCAGGGGCATGAGAAGCAGGAGACCCAGAAGTTCTGGCTCGACCTGATGCAGAACGTGCTCGGCATGACGAACGCCATCCACAATACGGAATTCGAGCACAAGACCGCCAGCGGCGGGTTTATCGACGTGCTGTGCCCCGACGCCCGGTTCCTGGTCGAGCAGAAGAGCGCTGGCGTCGATCTCGACAAGAAGGAACCGCGCCAGGAAGGCCAGGTCACGCCGGTCGAGCAGGCTCTGCGCTACGCGGACAACCTTCCCTTCAGTCTGAAACCGTCCGTTATCTGCACATGCAACTTCCAACGGTTCCGCTTCTACGACCTGGAGAAAGACCCCCGCGCCACCAGCTCTCCTGTAGCCGACTTCACCCTCCGGGAGCTGGGCGACCACATCGACACCCTCACCAGCGTGTTCGATACGGGCAATAGCCGCATCGTGGCCGAGCGGCAGCTCTCCGAGAAGGCCGGCATCCTCGTGGCCAACCTCCACAACGCCATCGCCGCCCAGTACGCCGACCCCGACGCCCTGGGATCGCATCACAGCCTCGCCGTCCTCACCGTCCGGTTCGTATTCTGTCTGTACGCCGAGGATGCCGGACTGTTCCCACAGAGCGCGTTCAGCCGGTACATCGAATCGTTCGACGCGGCCCGCCTGCGCCGCGGCGTCATCGACCTGTTCGCAACGCTCAACACCAAACCGGAGGAACGCGACAGATACCTCGAACCCGAACTCGCCCGGTTCCCGTACGTCAACGGCGGACTGTTCGCCGAGGACATCGAGATACCCCGGTTCACCGACCCGATTCGAGACTCCCTGCTCGCGGCCGGCGACGGGTTCGACTGGCACCGGATCAGCCCCGTCATCTTCGGCAGCCTCATGGAGGAGACCCTGAGCCACGACCAACGGCGCAAGGGCGGCATGCACTACACCACCGTAAGGAACATCCACAAGGTCATCGACCCGCTCTTCCTCGACGGCCTCAAAACCGAACTCGAGCAGATCGAGGAATCACGCGACCTGATGAACGACCGCGCGTGGCGCCGCAAGCTCGGCCAATACCAGGACAAGCTCGCGTCATTGCAGTTCCTGGACCCCGCGTGCGGGTCCGGCAACTTCCTCACCGAGACGTTCCTGCGCCTGCGCGAACTGGAGAACCAGGCCATCGCGGACCGTCTGCACGGTCAGGGATACATCGACCTCGGCGGCGAGAACAGCCTCGTGAAAGTCAGCATCGACCAGTTCCACGGCATCGAGATCAACGACTTCGCCGTGTCCGTCGCCAAGACCGCCCTGTGGATCGCGGAACAGCAGGCATTGGACGACACCGAGGACATCGCGGGCCAGACCCTCCCGCACCTGCCATTGCACGATTCCGGCAACATCATCCAGGCCAACGCCCTGCGCTGCGACTGGAACAAGCTACTGCCCGCCGACCAGTGCAACTACGTGATGGGCAACCCTCCGTTCATCGGACACCAGCAGCGCACCGAACAGATCAAGCGGGACATGGAACTCGTGTGCGGCAAGGCCGGCGGCAGCCTTGACTATGTGGCCGGCTGGTACTACAGGGCCATCGACTACCTTAAGGACAATCCGACCGCCGAATTCGCGTTCGTGTCCACGAACAGCATCACCCAGGGCCAGCAGGTCGCCCCGCTGTTCGGCCACATCGGGGAACGGGGATGGCACATCCGGTTCGCGCACCGCACGTTCATGTGGGACGCGCAGACCACCGACAACGCGAACGTGCACGTCGTCATCGTCGGCTTCAGCCGGAATAAGGAGAAGCCGGTCCTGTACTCGTATGCGGACATCAAGGCCGAGCCAGCCGAAAGCCGGCCGGAGCACGTCAACGGCTATCTGCTCGCCGCGCCCGACGTGTTCGTCACGGCCCGCAGCCAGAAGAAGGGCACGCTGTCCCCGATGCTGAACCTCGCGAACTTCGGCTCCATGCCGCTCGACAACGGCAACCTGCTGATCGAGACGCCTGAGGGTCACGCGGAGGCCATGGCCGACCCGATAGCCGCCAAATACGTGCATCCGTTCCGCATGGGCAAGGAACTTATCAATAACAAGGAACGTTGGTGCCTGTGGCTGGCGGACGCGGAACCGGGGGACATGCGCAAGTCGAAATTCATCTCCCGAAGAGTGGCGGCATGCCGTGAATACAGGGAGAACGCCACCAAGACTGGCGATGCATACAAGAACCGTTCGACACCGTGGTTGTTCAGGGACAACCACCAGCCGGCGCACAACTACCTCGCCATTCCCGCGTTTTTCAGCGGCAGACGTGAATATGCGACGTGCGACTGGTACGGTCCTGAAATTATCGCCGGTAACAAGATCTACACCTGCGATGATCCGGACGGTTTCAATTTCGCCGTCATGGAATCGGCGATGTTCATGACATGGCAGAAAGCTATCGGCGGCAGGTTGAAGAGCGACCCCGGTTTCTCCAACACGGTTGTCTGGAACAACCTACCATTGCCGCAGCTTTCCGACGAACTGCGTCAAAAGGTCATCGATGCGGGGCGTGGAGTCATCGACGCGCGCGCCGGGCATGAGGGACAGTCGTTGGCCGACCTGTACGATCCCGACTTCATGCCGGCCGACCTGCGCAAGGCGCACCAGCGGCTCGACAAGGTGGTTGATGCGGCGTTCGGCGCGAGAAAACCGTGCGCAAACAATGAGGAACGGTTGCAGGTCCTGTTCGACCGGTACGTGGAGATGACCGAAAAAATTCATGCCCCGCGCTTCAGCGCCGGGGTCCAAGGCCAGGACGCATAGGACCTTAACGGAAGGAGGTGGTCCACGATGAGCCAGAAGGTCCGCATCGACGGCGTCAAGCACACCGGCGCGAGCGTCTTCCTCGGCGTGGACCACTGCAATAATCCTTGTTGGACTCGTAATCCCGAGCGTATCATGGTGTGGCTGTGCGACGGATGGCGCTCGAGGTTCAACCAGCGCCGCGAGCAAAGGCCCCGTTCCACGCCTGTCAAAGACGACGCGACCGGCGAGATAACCGACTGGACCGAGGAACCCTTGGGCGGGCCTGATATATCGCCTCTGATGTCCGATAGCCAGGCCAGGACCTCATGTCTTTGGATGGCGGGTATTCCCTCCGCTATATTGGCGTCCACCAACAGAATCGAGAACACCGAGTGGTTCGCCGGGCTGAAGAGGAGGAAGACCTCGGGTGGCCGTACTCCCGGTTTCAAGTCGCGCCATCGCGGTCTGGGCTTCGTCTGCTGGCGCAACGCCTCTAAGACAGGCAATGCGCTTTTCCATCGGACCGGTCGGAAGTCCGGTGTGGTCGTCATCGCCGGCATGAACCCTACAGGATGGGTCAAGCCCGGCGGAAAGGCCCATTGGCGCATCGTCATCCACGTGCGCGTGAGCCAGCCGATACGGCCGTATACCAGCGTCCATGTCGATTGGACCCATCGTAGCCTCGTGTTCGCCAACATGCCCCTGCCGTTACCAAGGACAGGCAATGACATCATCGGCCTAGACCGTGGCTGCGTGCATACGCTGGCTTCGTCTGATGGAACGTTCGAAGACATGCCGAAGCCGTCGAAGACCGAATTGAAACGGTTGAAGCATCTGCAGCGCCGGATGGCCCGGCAGGACCGCGTCAACGAAGCGAGGGGCGGCAGAACCACCAAGTTCGCCTCCAAGCGGCGTCAAAGGACTCTAACCGAGTTCAACACCCTGCAGGGCCGCATCATCCGGCGTAGGAACGACTGGATCGAGAAGACCACGACAAGGCTCGCCCGGGAGAACATTCTTGTCGCCCTGGAGGACCTGGACGTCCAAGCCATGACGAAGCGGCCGAAGCCAAGGCCCGATCCGGACAAGCCGGGCCGATACCTCCACAACGGAGCCAAAGCCAAGGCCGGGCTCGACCGGTCGATTCTAAGCAACAATTGGAGCCGTCTGATGACGCGGCTCAAGGACAAGATGGATGTCAACGGCGGAAACCTTGTCATCGTCCCCGCCGCCTATACCAGCCAGACCTGCCATCAGTGCGGTCACGTCGCCAAGGAGAACCGCGATAGCCAAGCGGTCTTCAAATGCGTCGAATGCGGGTATCGGGCGAACGCGGACGTCAACGCGGCCATGAACATCCTCAGCCGCGCTTTGGATAAAACGGGCGGGGGCACCGCCTAGGACGTGGAGGAGCCGCATTGGCGGCCCGATGAAGCGTCAACCCCTTTCCCACAGGCCGGAAGTTCCTTTGGAGTCCGGGCTGTGAAGGGAATCCCCCGGCTTTAGCCGTGGGGAGGATGTCAACGGGGCGGTGGAATGAAAGAGGGCCGGCAAGGCGGGTTATCGACCTTGCCGGCCCCAGAGGAAATCACGGAATGGATGATCCATGATTCGCCTCCCACCATAGCCGAACTCGGATGAATCGCCGACGCCCCGGCCCTTCCCGTCCATACACCCAAGGCACGGAGCGCGGAGCCGCCCGGAAAACGATTATGTTTCCGGCCGTTTTCGGAATTGTCCCAGAGGCCAAGCCCCCGCCCTCTCGGAACGCCCCGCGCATAGCCTCCCCGAAACGGACAAGGAGGCCGGAATCATGGCAACGGATGCGAAAGGCAACAACCACAAGGCCGCGGGGCGTCCCGACGGCGGACAGTTCGACAGGAAGGCGGGCCAGGGCTCGGACGACGACCTGGACTTCGAGGCGGCCGACACGCGCCTCTCGGCGGCGATGCCGGACATGGACGCGGAGGACCGGCGCAGGCTTATCAATGTCGTCATTGGCGGGCCCGACAAGGACGACCCCGTCGCCGTGGCCGGATACCTGGACTCGCTCGACCCGGGCGTCCGCTTCATCCTGTCCGACAAGGCGCGGGCGCTTGAGGCCCGCACGCTCGATGACCCCGACTGGTGCGACGCCCATGCCGAGGAGCTGATGGCCGCCGTGCCAGACATCAGCTCGGGCGCGCTGACCGGCGTGATCCATTATTGGCGCGCCGACGACCCGGACGCGTCCGACCGGCTGGCCGAAGCCGTCACCGACGACCCGGACATCGCCGACGAGCTCTGCTACGAGCGGGCCGTGTCCGACCGGCTGTTCCGTCAACGCAAGCCGTGGGCGAGCCGTGACCGGCTGTTGGGGAACCCGCACCTGACCGAAGCCCAGCGGTCGGCGTTGACGACACCCATCCCCGAGTCGGGATTCACCCGCACCAACGACCAGAAAACACTGCGCGCCATGCTCTTCGCGTCGGACGAACAGTACCGGGCTCACGCGGTGGCCCGCAACGGCGATCTTATCCACGCTGCCCCGGAGTTGGAGGACCTGGTCCGCACCGACCCGTCGGAGCTGGTGCGCGGATACATGGGCTCCGCCTGCGAGCGTTGCAGCGCCTCGCTGGAGGATGGCGGCTCCGAGTGCGCGCAATGCCATCGGACGGTCTGCGGGAACTGCAACAGCCGGTGCGCGTACTGTGGCGAGGCCGCCTGCGACGATTGCGGCATGTATTGCGCCGGATGCCATCGCTGGTTCTGTGCCGCCCATCTGGTCTCGGGCCGGTGCCCGTCGTGCGCGTAGGATGCCGGAACAAAGAGGCGCCCGCCGGTCTAGTGAAGGATCGACGGGCGCTTCTTTGTCCGTCAAGGGCCTACTTGCCGTAGGTTTCGGCCATGCACTGCGAGAGCACGGACACGGTCTGCTGCTTCTCGCGGGGCGTCATCGTCAGCCCCCACTTCGACTTGATCGTCGCGCGCTTGGCCATGTAGTCGCACCGGTACGCCTTGTTGTCGGGCATCCAGATGTCGGGCGCGCCCGAGTCCTGCGGGCGGTACAGGGACGTGCCGTTGACGTCGAGCCCGGAGCCCTTCGCCATGTTCGCCGGCCCGTCGGAGGCGAGCAGCACGTCCGGTGAGTTCGCGTATTGGACGCGCTTGGCCTGGTCCCAGTCGCGGGCGCCCGATTCCCACGCGTCGAGCAGGGCGACCACATGGTCGATCTGCACGGCCGAGCTGGTGTTCCGGCCGCGCCTGAATTGGATTGTCCGCCCCGTGTACGGGTCGGACAGCGTGCCCGACGTGACCTGGCACCTGGGGTTTTTGACGACGTCCTTCAGGTCGCGGGCGAGGATGGTGTCACGCGTGGTCGCGGACCCGCACCCGTTGGACGCCCAGCCGCCGAAGTACCTCTCCCTGTCGTAGCCGCCCGGCCGCGCCTTCGCCGTGGTTATCGTGTTCGTCGCGTCGAGCCCGGCCTGCCAGACGGCGGGGTCGGAGCCCCAGGAGCCGGCCGCGGCCCTCGTGTCCGTCTTCGTCCCGGCATCGGACCCCGTGTCGGCCTTCGGCGCCGCCGTCGTTCCGGCGTCCGTCTTCGGCGTCGTATCCTTATGGCCGGCGAGTCCGGCGAGCAGGTCGGTGATGGACTTCGCGTCCGCGCGCCTTTGCGCCTCGTCGGGCGCCTTCGTCAGGTCGCTCGTGGACGCCGCGTGTCCGATGCCGACCTTGTCGGAGATGACGTTCCACGCGCCGGACGACACCAGCACGACGATGCAGACGCAGACCAGGATCCAGACGACCATGCCGTCAAGGAACTCGCGCCAGGGGCCTCCCTTGCCTCCCTTGCCCGCCATGTCACGCCTCCGGCAGGTAGACGGGCGCGTGCACGATCTCGAGGAGCCAGTTGATCAGCGGGTTCAGCATGCTCATGCTGATGCCCAGCACGCCAAGGAAGCCGATGACCAGCACGACGCCGACGATGGCGGACACGGCGCGCAGGGCGAAGTTGAACGCGCCCATGGTGCGTCCGAACGCGAAGCCCAGAAGCAGGCAGACGACGACCATGGCGATGACGATGCCCAACGTGCCCGCCGAGCAGATGTTGTTCCAGAATGCGGTCCAGCCGGTTGCCGCGATGTCGGTGATGCTCATGCGGCATCGCTATGCCGGGACGCATAGCGGATGGATATGAGCATGGATTCCAAAGGCAACGGCCACAAGGCCGCGGGCAGACCCGACGGCGGACAATTCGACCGGAAGCGTGGCGCGGGGGACGACTCCGACCTCGGGGCCGAATGCGCGTACCGCACCGTCTCCGACTACGACCAGGGACGCAAGCTCGCGTCGGACGCGATCGGCAGGCGGCGAAGACGCCCCGTCGTCCTCATGTCATGCTCCCTAAGGACCGGCCGCCCCACCGTCAACCCCGCGCTCATCGCCGACAGGGCCGGCGACGGGGTCGACGTGGTCGTGCTCGACGGCGGCGGCGAGGACGGTTTCAACTCCATCGCCAAGCCCCGCGGCCTCGGCATATGGAACGGCACCGTGCGCGCATGGCGCGCCACCGGCACCTCCTACTGGATCAAGCCCGGCTTCGACATGGTGGACTCCATCGCCGGCTGGGCCTCATGGCACGCGCCCGCCAAGGCGAAGCCCGTCGACTGGCACGCCCGCGCCGTCGGACTGCAGGCCCGCGCCGACGCGCTGGAGGCATGCGCCGGAGCCCCGAAGGCCCCCGACTACGAGGGCATGTTCGCCGACGACGACCCCCGCCTCTACGACCTGCTCGTCCGCGCCGTCTGGGCCGAACGCGTCCCCGCCGGAGAGAAGGACTCCAAGCCGCTGCCCGACCGGTGGTCGTACGCGGACGACCTGCTCCCCCTGCCGCCCATGGTCGGCGCGAAGGCGCTCGCCAAGGCCATGATGGAGGCGCTCACCGGACTCGACGCGGACAGCAAGGCCCGCGACCTGCACATGTTGGACAACGGCCGCGGCGGCACCGGCCCAAGGCTCGGGGAATGGGGCCATCCCATCTGGCGCAGCCGCATCGGCGCGGGCAAGGGGGCGCCCACCCTCCTGTACACGCGCGACGACCAAGGCGGCATCGTGTTCCTCCACGCCGGACACCATGACGACTGGCTTCTTTAGTCCGGGACGCATGCGGGCGAGCATGGAGCACAGGACGATCAGATACGCGAGACGCAGGGTGGCCGGACGATTGCTGGAGCCGAACAGGGCGCAAAGCCTCTGGCGCAACCGCATGGGCCGCCTCTATCTGGCCGCGCCCCACGGACGCACCGAGCTCATCCTCGGCGTCGCCGAGACGGTCCCCGCCCCGAAGGGCATGGCATGGGGACTGTACTCCAATGAAGACAGTCCATTCGAGACATGGCTCGTCGACCGGAACGGCGCGCACAGGCTCGCCGTCGCCCCCGCCAGCCTCATCGACGCGTACGGCCCATGGCGGCGGATCAATCCCCGCATAGGCGAAGGAATGTGACACCGACCGACCATATTCTTCTGCTCGCCGTCTGCGCGACGGCCCCAAGGCTCTGCCTCGGCTGCGCGCGCCTGTACATCGAGACCGGCGTCAGCGAGGCCGCCAACGGGCACCGGTCCCGCGCGCGGATCTGCGTCGCCCTCTACTACCTGCATAACGTCCTCGCCGTCACGCTGGCCGCGGGCGCGCTGTTCGAGGCCGCGCACGTCATCCTCCTGTCCATCGGACTCTAGAAGGCCCGCGCACAGCCGACCAAGGATTGAAGGCACCACCAAGGAGGCCGTCATGGCTCAGGACAGGAATGGCAACAACCACAAGGCGGCGGGCAGACCCGACGGCGGCCAATTCGACCGCAAGGCCGGACAAGGCTCCGACGACGACCTGGACCTTGATATGTTGACATCCTCCCCACGGCTAAAGCCGGGGGATTCCCTTCACCGGCCGGACTCCAAGGGGACTTCCGATCGGCGTTGAGGGGGTTGACGCTTCATCGGGCCGCCAACGCGGTCCCTCCACGTCCAAGGCGGTGTCCCCGCCCGTTTTCGATATGGCGCGGCCAAGGATGTTTATGGCCGCGTTGACGTCCGCGTTCGCCTCGTATCCGCATTCGACGCAATGGAAGACCGCTTGGCTCTCGCGATTCTCCGATGCGACATGACCGCACTTGTGGCAGGTCTGGCTGGTATAGGCGGCGGGGACGATGACAAGCTTTCCGCCGTTGGCGTCCATCTTGTCGTTGAGCCGTTTGCATAAACGGCTCCAATTGTTGCTTAATATCGACCGGTCGAGCCCGGCTTTGGCTTGGGCGCCGTTATGCAGGTAATGGCCGTTCTCGTCTATCCTCGGCTTGGGCCTTCTTGTCATGGCTTGGACGTCCAGGTCCTCCATGGCGACGAGGATGTTCTCTTGGGCGAGGCTTGTGGTGGTCTTCTCGATCCAGTCGTTGCGGCGACGGACGATGCGGCCCTGCAGGGCGTTGAACTCGGACAAGGTCTTCCCGCGCCGCTTGGACGCGAACTTGTCGGCCCTGCCTCCCCTCGCTTCATTGACGCGGTCCTGTCGGGCCATGCGGCGCTGGAGATACTTCAGCCGTTTCAGCTCGGCCTTCGTCGGTTTTGGAGCATCCATGAAGGCTCCATCGGACGAGGTTAGGGTGTGGACGCAACCACGGTCGATGCCGACCTCACCGTACCCCGTTCTCGGCAGCGGCAGGGACATATTGACGAACACGAGCGTCCGATGGGTCCAGTCGACATGGACGCTGGTATACGGGCGTATCGGCTGATTCACGCGCACGTGGATGACGATGCGCCAGTGGAGCTTTTCTCCCGGCTTGCGCCATCGCGTCAGGTTCATGCCGGCGATGACGACCACACCGCTTTTACGGCCGGTTTTCCGGAAGATTGCGTTGCCTGTCTTGGAGGCGTTGCGCCAGCAGACGAAGCCCAGGCCGCGATGACGCGACTTGAAACCGGGAACGCGACCTCCGATGGTCTTCTTCCTCTTGAGCCCGACGGACCATTCGGTGTTCTCGATCCTATCGGTGGACGACAGTATGGGATTTGGAATCCCCGCCATCCACGAGCACTGGAGACGCACCTCCTTGTCCGAGAGTAATTCGGCCACATCAGGGCCACCCAAAGGCTCCTTGACCCAGTCGACGATCCCGCCGGCCTCGTCTTTGACAGGTACGTTATGCGTCCTCTGCTCGCGGCGTTGGTTGAATCTGGTGCGCCATCCATCGCACAGCCATACCATGACGCGCTCGGGGTTCCTGGTCCAGCGGGGATTGCCGCAGTGGTCCACGCCGAGGAAGACGCTCGCACCGGCGTGTTTGACGCCGTCGATGCGGACCTTCTGGCTCATTGCGGACCACCTCCTTGCATCAAAGCCCTATGCGTCCCGAGCCAACCCCCAGCGCTGAAGAGCGGGGCACGTTTTCATCTTTCGGTCGACGCGCGCCGCCGGGTCTTCGATCGCATCGTCACCAGCGACGACGATGGCATCGACCCGGAGACCGCGAGGCGCATCCGGTACGCCATCCGGCTCACGCCGGACCGGGACCCGGACAGGGTCTTCGCCGACATGCGACGCAATGGCGTCGACCCGATGCTCGATCGATACGTGGATTAAGGACTCGCGCCGAACGGCGGACGCCTCCATCCGCGGCTATGCCGCGCGTCCGACGCCTCCGCCCGATGGCGCGTCACGATGAAGTGATGCGGAAAGGAAACCGAAGACGACGAAGGAGATGAAGGGCAAGGCAAGGCGGATCAAGGAAAAGGGAAAGGGGAAAGAGGCGGAGCCGAGAGCGAAAAGACGAAAAAAGGGAACGAAGACAAAAAAGAGAAGAGCCTTGAAGGGAATCAAGGAGAAAACGGAGACCATCGGAAAGAAGGAAGGGAAAAAGAGAGGATGAAAAACGAGACGAAGGGGAAAGGAAAACCGAGGAGAGACAGGAACCATCGGAAAAGACGGAGAACGAAGAGCAGACGACCTGGCGGAGAAAACGAAGACGGAAACGAAAAAGCCCCCCAATAACCGAAGAACGAAACCATAGGAAACGGAAGCCGAACAGAGAACGAAAAAGAACCGACCATCAATCAGCAGGTCGAGGAACCAAGCAAAAAAAGCCAATCAAAAACGGAACAATACGAAAATGCCCACTAGGGGCCGGAAAAAGAATCCGGCGGCTCCACGGGCTTTTAGGGGCCTCCGGGCGAAGCGGTTTCGCGGGCCGGGACGCATATGGAAAAGACATGAGCATGACCATCACCCACGGCGCCGTCACGTTGGCGCCGACCAGCCTCGCACGCGACGGCATGGAGCCCTCCGGACCGCTGGAGACCTGCCTCGCCGCCCTCCTCATGTCCTCCGTGGCGGACTCCGTCCTCATGAACGCCGTCGACCTGTCCACCTACACATGGGAGCCGCCCTACCGCTTCATCAACGCCGACGTCTCCCTGCCCGACCCCGACCCGGAGGATTGGACCCGCCCCATGCCGCAGGGGCTCGACACGCGCGGCGCGGACTCCACGCCCGCGCTCGCCCGCATCCTCGCCGCCGACATGGACGCCGACCACGCCTGCGCGGAGGCCATGGCGTTCAGCCGCGCCCTGCGCATCGCCAATGCCGACCCGCACGCCTGGGCGCTGGCGCTGGCCCAGACCACGGACGGTCCGGTCGAGGGACTCTCCCCCGACCCGCTCCACGGCTGGTGCTCCACGCTCGCCCGCAACGGACGACGCTCCGGCCCGGCCGCCTGCGCCATCGCCGAAGCCATCCGCGACGGACACTGGGGCGCCCGAAGCGTCTCCAACGTGCGCGGCGGCACGCTGGAGATCCCGGCCCGCGTCTGGCTCGGCCTCGAGGCGGAGAGGGGACGAATGGAATTCCCGTTCGACGAGGCGCCCGACGATGAGCCCGACGACGGCCTGTTCCCCGCGTATAGGGACGGGCATGCCGACATTCAAATGCAACTATCCGGCGACCGTCAGAACGCGTGACGGCTCCGTCCCCTTCCATCCCGAGTCGGACGCCAGGCACCGCAAGGCGCTGGAGGGGCTCATCGCCAAATTCAAGACCAGCCATCCGGAGGCCGCGAGCGCCGAGCTGGAATCCATCGACGCGGACAACCACGTCGCCATCCTCTCCGACCGCACGGTCATGAGCGTCAACGGCGACGACCACCGCAAGGTCGTCAACCTGCTGGCCAGCCAGTGCAAGCCCAGCGCGGGCGAGCAGGTCGACGACTACTGGAGCCGCCAGTATCCCGGCTTCCACATGGTCGAGTTCCATCCCTACGAGGGCCAGGCCATCTTCGAGAGGCTCACCAAGGAACAGGTGCGCGCCCGCAACATCATCGCCAGCAAGCTCGGCATCAAGCCGTGGCAGGTGCGCGTCGCCCGCGCCAAGGACGGCGGCTGGAAGTGCAGGCTCGACAAGGAGATCATCTACCAGCCGTCGAAGCACGACAAGGCCATGATGGAAGCGTGCGTGCTTGTCGGACATCCGGGCTGGTGGTTCGAGGCCGACTCGAAGACCGGCGTCATCGACGTGCATGCCGGCGAGCCGGCCAACTTCGAGCCCGTCCATCCGCTGCCGCCGGAGACGCTTGGCGCGCCGGAGAACATGCGCCGCACGCCGTTCGGCGTCCTGTTGCCCCGCGCGGGCGGCCTGCCGTTCGAGCCGGCGTCCATCGACTGGAAGGAAGGCTCGTTCCTCCTCATCGGCGGCGAGGGCGGCTCCGGCAAGTCCGTGTTCACCAACGTGGTGCTCGCCGAGCAGATCGCGCAGGGCGTCGAGTTGACCATCGTCGACACGAAGTCCAAGTCGACCGACTACTTCTGGTGCCGCCCGTGGGTCAAGTACTGGGGCTGCGAGTCCATCGTCCAGGCCGCCGGCTGTCTGAACCACCTCGTCTGGGAGATGGAGCACGGCGAGCGCGCGAAGGCGTGGGCCGAGAACGCGTGGCAGTCATGGTACGACATCCCCGACTGGGCGAAGAGGAAATTCCCCATCCACGTCATCGTCATCGACGAGTACGCGTCGCTTGTGGACGAGGCGCAGATGTGCAAGACGGTGCCGAATCCGGAGAAGACGCTGCCGCCCGTGCTCCAGCAGGCGTACAAGGGGTACGCGGAGCACCTCATCCGCCACGACGTCATCCGCATCCTGCGCCTGGCCCGCTTCATGGGCTACAGGCTCATCCTCGCCTCCCAGACCGTCAGCCAGGCGTCGGGCCTGCCGCCGAACATCCGCGACCTGTTCACCCACCGCGTCGCCATGGGTCCGAACCCGTCCGAGTCGCTGGAGAAGGGCGTGTTCCACGACCTGGCCGGCATGCCGACCGTGCCTGCGAACGTCATCGACTCCGGCAACTCGAAGGGCGTGGGCCGCGCCGAGCTGGCCGGCATGACCGGCTGTGTCTTCAAGACGTACTGGGCGGGCCGCGACGGCATGGTCGACACGGAGGTGTTCGGCCACATGCTCGCCGACAAGGTCGGCCTGCCCGACTGGTGCGACCGCGACCGGTACTTCAACACAATCGCCAAGCACACGGCCGACGACCCCATCGACGCGGAGTACATGCACGAGCTGACGAACCGCATCGCCATCGGCGAGTCGAAGGCCGTCGCATCGGACCCGATCCTCCAGGCGTTGAAGAACGCGTGGGACACGTCCCTGTCGCTGATGCCGTCATCCGGCGGCACGCCACAGGAGCCCGCCGCGGAGCCTGCGGAGCGTCCGGCGCCGAAGGCCGCCCCGTCCGCGCCCGCGGAGGTCCGGCCGGCCGGCTCCGGCTCCCCGCTCATGGACGCGAGCCAGCTGGCACGCCTCATGGAGGGATGACATAGGACGGCAAAGAGCGGCGGGGACGCCCTTGACGAACAAGGGCGTCCCCGCCGCTCCCCTCGGGATTGGCGCTCCAGCCAGAGCATGGCGCCCGCCATGGCGTCGGCTCCTTGCGCACCCCGGAGGATATGCGTCCGCCGTCGTGACGCATAGCCACGGGCATGGGCAATAGTCAATTATCAGCCGCCAAAAGGGCCAAGAACGACGAGTTCTACACGCGCATGACCGACATCGAGCACGAATTGGTCCACTACAAGGACCACTTCAAAGGCAAGGTCGTGCTCTGCAACTGCGACGACCCGTTCGAGAGCAACTTCTTCAAGTACTTCGCGTTGAACTTCAACCACCTGGGGCTGAAGCGCCTTATCGCCACCTGCTACTCGGGCTCGCCCATCGCGGGCGGCGAGTACCAGCCATCCCTGTTCGACGATGACGTGGATGAATCGACCGGCCGCCACCGCAAGGCGTACAAAGCAGTCGTCAACGTCTTCCGCGACACCACCGGCGATGGCGGCCTCGATATGGACGACATCAGGAACCTGCTCGATTCCGGGGAGAACGAATTGACCGAGCTGCACGGCGACGGAACCTACGCCGCCGGGGACTTCAGGTCGAAGGAATGCCTGGAGCTGCTGGACGAGGCCGACATCGTCGTGACCAATCCGCCGTTCTCGTTGTTTCGCGAGTATGTGGCGACGCTGATGGAGCATGACAAGAAGTTCGTCATCGTCGGGAACATGAACGCCATCACCTACAAAGAGGTCTTCCCGCTACTACGCGACAACAAGATGTGGACCGGTTTCAAAAGCTTCGGTGGCGGCATGAATATGGTCATGCCCTCCGATACTTTCGATCCGACCAAAGCGAAGCAATGGAAGGTGGACGAGAAAGGCAATATCGTCAAAAGGGTCATGGGCGTCATCTGGTACACCAACTTGGACATCAAAAAACGCCATGAGGACCTGCTCCTCTACCGCCGCTACGCCGACGACCCGTCAAAATATCCGAAATACGACAACTACGACGCCATCGAGGTGTCCCGCGTCAAGGACATCCCCGAGGACTATTGGGGCGTCATGGGTGTGCCCATCACGTTCATGGACTCCTACAATCCGGACCAGTTCGACATCGTCTCCTTCCGCAAGGGCGATGACGGACGCGACCTGGTCTTCACTCGAGAGAGAGAGTACAACCGTACTTTCGCATACTCGTCCGGCGACGGCGATAGCCGGGCTGTTCAACAATCCGAAGGACACGATGGTCAACGGCAAATCGAAATACGCGCGCATCACGATACGGCGCAGGTCGAGCCGATAGATCGGGACCATCCCCGAACGACGAATCTGGCGAACGGGCTCGTGAACGACTGCACCATCAACGGAAGGAAGACATACGTGCGTATCCTCATACGCCGAAAGGAGCAATCACGATGAAGGTAGAGCCGATGCACGTCACCGTGCGCGAGCTGGCCCAAGGCTACACGGACGCCGCGGAGGCGGGCGTCACCGCGTACGGGGGCGACCTGGACGTGCGCCCGCCGTACCAGCGCGAGTTCGTCTACCACGACTCCCAGCGCGACGAGGTGGTCCGCACCGTGCTCAAGGGACTGCCGCTCAACGTCATGTACTGGGTCGACCGCGGCGAGGGGAGTCGGCCGCGCTACGAGGTCATGGACGGGCAGCAGCGCACCATCAGCGTCTGCTCCTACGTGGCCGGCGGCTACGGCATCGACGGCAGGTTCTTCTTCAACCTGCCGCAGGACGTCAAGGACCGCATCCTCGACTATCGGCTCACCGTGTACGTGTGCGCGGGCACGCAGTCGGAGAAGCTCGACTGGTTCCGCATCATCAACATCACCGGCGCGGAGCTGACCGACCAGGAGATGCTCAACGCCGTCTACGCGGGGCCATGGGTGTCGGACGCCCGCGCCCGCTTCTCCAGGCCGGGAGGGCCTGCCGTCGAGGTCGGCGGCGACTACATGAAGGGCTCCCCCATCCGGCAGGACTGGCTCGCCACGGTGCTCGGCTGGGCGGCCGGACGGCACGGCGTGTCCGTCGAGGAGTACATGGGATCCCATCAGCTCGACCCGACGGCCCAGGAGCTGTGGAGCTACTTCCGCGCCGCTATCGACTGGGCCCACAGCATGTTCCCCCACTACCGCCGCGAGATGAAGGGCCTGCCGTGGGGGCCATGGTACGACACGAACCACACGCGCACAGACCTGGACCCGGCGAGGCTCGAGAAGCGCGTCTTGGAGCTCATGGCCGACGAGGACGTGACCCGTAAGTCCGGCGTCTACGCCTACGTGCTCGACGGCGACGAGCGGCACCTGAGCATTCGCGCGTTCGACAAGCGCACCCAGCGGGCCGCCTACGAGCGGCAGGACGGCCGATGCGCCCTCTGCGGGCGGGCCTTCGACCTCTCCGACATGCACGCCGACCACATCACGCCATGGAGCGCGGGTGGGCACACGACGCCGGAGAACTGCCAGATGCTCTGCCGCGACTGCAACCTGCGCAAGGGCGCGCAAAGATAGGACGGAAAGGAAAAGGGGCCGCCCCGGAGCCCGCGCCTTTGCGGACCCCTGGGACGGCTCCGTCCGTATCGGAGCGCAGGACGGATCATCGCCCGGGTAACAGTCGAACCCGGCTCCCCGTCCTTCGCGTTGCCGGCTCCGGGAGCTAAGGAAATCCCGTGTGGACGCGTTGACGCTTCACAAGGCCCCATGCGTCCCCGCCGCCAAGTACGGCGCATAGCCGCGGGGCATGCCAAGACCCTACGCCGTATCCTTCACCGTGTCCGACGCCCTGTGGATGACCACGGTCGGAGACGAGACGCCGCTTGTCCGCAAACGCCATCGCGGACGCCTCCGCGCCTACGGGCGCCAGGTGTGGGCCGAGGCGAAGGAGGAGGGCGCCGGCTTCACGAACCGCTTCGTCATGCTGGTCACCGTCGGCGGGCGGCGCGAGTCCCCTGTGCTCTCCTGCGAGACGCTGAAGCCCCTCATCGACGCGGGCACCGACATGGGATTGTGGCCGGACGACGACCCGTCGCATCGGACCATGACCTGCTACCTGCGCGACCCGCGCCCGCTGCCGGGCGGCCGCGCGACGATCAACATCTGGGTCATCCCATTGGCCGCGGGCGAGGATCCGCTCGTCCGGCTGCTCCGCTGCGTGCCCGGCGCCCAGGCCGCGGCCGTGCATGTGGAGATACCCGACCGCGAATGGCTCACCAGCAACATGAAGGGCACGGACGCGGAGCGCAAGCGCCGCCAGACCGCCATCATGCGCCGCGCCAAGGCCGCCTGGGGCGACAAGGCGATGGGCGCGGACATGGCCGTCGTCTGCTCCGTCGGATACCCCGACCCGCATTATCTCGGCGACCCCGACAACGTGGCCGAGTCGCTGACCGCCGTGCTCGGCGTCGGGGTCGCCGAACGGCTCATACCGCCCGTCCCCCAGCTGGTGGCCTTCCGCATCGACCCGCGCGGCAGCGAGCCGCATACGCACAATCTGACGCTCATCTGTCTGACCTGTCCGCCGGAAATGCGTTGGTGCTCCGCCCTGCTCGGCGCATAGGACCCGCATCATGCAGGACATATACGGCAACAACCATCCACCGGCCGGAACCCCCGGAGCGGGCCGATTCGCACCCAAGGCGGGCGTCGGCCCCACGGAGGCGTCCCACAGGCTCGCGTCCATCGCCGACCGCGCCGGGGACGAACGCATGGAACGCGGGCGGGCCGCGCGCCATCCGCTCCCCACACGTCTCAAGGGGCCCTTCCGCAGGAAGCCCTCCCCCACGCCCCCATTGCCCCCGAAGGGGCGGGGCCATGGCGTCATCGACCCCAAGTCGGCGCCTTCATGCATGCGCGACGAGGCCCGGGCCGCGTTCGTCGAATCCCATCCCGACCTGGCCATCGAACATGTGTCCTACGACCGGGGCGACGGCAGGTACGACCAGGACTTCCACGCCGACGGGTTCGACCGCATCGTCTCCTCCGATCCGCGGCTGGCCTCCGACCACTCGAACATGCTCCGTGACCGCTTCGGCCTTGGAGGCCGGCGATGAGGGACGCGAACGGACGCTCGCATAGGCCGGCCGGAATGCCGGGCGCGGGCAGATTCGAGAGTGAGGCGGACGACTCCGACCTGGACGTGGAGCCCACACCCGAGGCCATCCTGCCGCCCGAGGAGCCGGAGCCGGAGCCGCGGCACGGATGGGGCGACTACCTATCGACGGCGGCCCTTACGACGGCCGTCACCGCCGTGGGCGCCGGCGTCCTGTTCGGCATCGCCCGCCTCGGCACCGTCCTCGCCGGCTGGATCTCCACCCTGCCGCATCCCGGCGTCATCGTCGGCGTCGGCGGCGCCGCGCTCCTCATCGGCCTTCTCTCCCTCGATCCGCGGCTCCGGAAGTGACGCGAAGAACGCGTCCGCGTCGTCCACCACATACACCGGCCATCCCAGGCGCCCCAGACGCCTGTGGATGGCCTTCTGGCTCTCGCGGGGCCTGCCGCCGGGCCGTTTCACCTCGACCAGGTACAGGCGTCCGCCGGGCAGGAACACCAGCCGGTCGGGCACTCCCATGGTGCCCGGGCTCGTCCATTTCAACGCGACGCCGCCATGCCTGCGGGCCAGCGTGCACAGGCGCCGCTCGACATCCTTCTCGATCATCGGAACAGGCCCTTGCGTCCCTCCGCCGGCTTCGGCGCGAACGGCAGGCCGTCCAGCCAGGCGGCCGCGTCCGCGCGTCCGATGAGCGACTGGACGACCGCGTCCTCCGAACGGGCGAGGCGCGCCCTCTGCCCGTCCGTCAGATCAAGCCTCGCCGCGACCGCCCGCAGCACATGCGCGTCCGGATCGTATGAGAGCGCGTCCGCCAGGTCCGGGTCGAGTCCCGGGCGCATGGCGATCAGCGCCCGCACCAGCGGCTCCGGGTCGCGCGACAGCACCCTCTCCTGCCTGGGCGTCAGATCAGGATGGCGGGCGGCCTCCGCGCGCACCAGCCTTTCCTTCGAGTACACGGCGTCCGCCAGCGGCATGCCGCCCCGGCGCAACGCCTCCACCTGCGTGAACCAATCCATGTGGAGCGCTTATGCGTCGGCGCATAGCCCCATAAGGAAACGGGAACAAGACGAAAGGATGGATTTTGAGCAACGCCATCATCAAGGCCACCGCCGCCACCGCGGCCGCCGCCACACTGCTGGGGGTCGGGGTCACGCCCGCCTTCGCCGACCAGACGGCCGCACCGGACGGGGACCAGGGGCAGAACCAGACCCAGCCGACCGCCCACGAGCGGCTCCCCCCCCCCCCCCCAGCCCCCCCCCGCCACCGCGTGGGCGTCGG
>OCAF01000095.1_pt1 | contig 43770 bp, 43 predicted proteins | sample 1477101 | NCBI WGS metagenome assembly OCAF01 (sample SAMEA2580286, study PRJEB22360) | human gut metagenome | biome: human gut; feature: human-associated habitat; material: faeces | place: Denmark | collected 2008/2010
CGACACCGTAGGGGGGGTGGCGGGGGGGGGGGCTTAACAGCGCCAGCCACACCATCGAAACGCAGCGCGCGGCGCTAGAAAGTAAAGCGCAGGAACTAACGAAGAAAAATAGCCAGTTGATCAGTCTGTCCATTCTGGCTGAAACCAACAACCGGGAGCAGGCGCGGCTCTATGCCGACGCAGAACAGACCAGCGCACTGCTGAGACAACGACAACGCCGGATTGAGGAACTGAAACGTGAGAACGAGGATTTACGCCGCTGGGCTGATACTCCTTTGCCTGCTGACATTATCCGGCTGCGGGAACGCCCCACACTCACCGGAGGTGCAGCTTACCGTCAGTGGTTGTCCGCGAGTGACGCCGTGTCGGCTGGATCAGGCAGCGCCGCGCACTAACGGTGATCTGAACGCATTGCTGGATGAAACGGAGGCCGCCTGGGCGGTCTGTGCAGACAAAGTGGATATGATTATTGCGTGTCAGGAGCGAAACAGTGAACAAACCACAATCCCTGCGCCACGCCCTCAATAAAGCAGTGCCTTATGTCCGAAATAACCCGGACAAACTGCATCTGTTTGTGGATAACGGTTCGCTGGTTGCCACCGGAGCCAGCTCCATGTCATGGGAGTATCGTTACACCCTGAACGTAGTGATAGAGGATTTCAGCGGCGACCAGAATCTGTTGATGGCCCCGGTTTTGCTGTGGCTGCGAGATAACCAGCCCGATGCAATCAATAACCCGGTGTTACGGGAAAAGTTATTCACCTTTGAGGTGGATATTTTGCGCAACGATGTCTGTGATATCAGCCTTAACCTGCAACTGACGGAACGTGTGCTGGTCAGCACTGACGGCACTGTGTCCAGCGTTGAAGCTGTAGCGGAACCCGATGAACCTGAAGAAGTGTGGACGGTGAAACGTGGCTGAACTGCAGAAGGTGGACGACTGGCTGAGTGCTTTGCTGGCGAATCTGGAACCAGTCGCAAGAAGCCGCATGATGCGCCAGCTGGCGCAGGAACTTCGGCGGACACAGCAGCAGAATATCAGGATGCAGCGCAACCCTGACGGCAGCAGCTATGAACCGCGACGGGTAACAGCACGCAGTAAAAAAGGCCGTATCAAACGTCAGATGTTTGCAAAGCTGCGCACCACAAAATACCTGAAAACTGCCGCCAGTGCCGATTCTGCCAGCGTGCAGTTTGAAGGCAAGGTACAGCGCATTGCCCGCGTTCACCATTATGGCCTGCGCGATCGTGTCAGTCGTAAGGGACCGGAAGTCCGTTACGCAGAGCGTCGCCTGCTGGGTGTAAATGATTATGTTGAAGCAAATATTCGTGATATTTTGCTAAGTTGGCTAAGCCAATATTAATTCATGTCAAATATTGATAACTTTTATCAATTTCAAGTTTGTGAAATTTGGTTATCTTTGAATCAATGTATAAATCTATGAACATTGCTATCCCTATCATAAATATAAATAGAATGCTTAAATAAATAATGGGGGTGGCAATCATTATTGTAAATTTGTTCTTGTCTGTAGTTTTTGCTAACTCTTCTTGCTTTTCAGGAATTAGCAAGTAGCTACAAATGAAATCTTTTGTGGCTTGTTGGATTGAAGTGATCTTATCAAGCTGTGACTTGTCAACACATACATCTGGTGTGATATTCCATTCAGATGTGTATGGTATGTTTTGTGCGTGTTCTGGTTTCATCCAAAAGGAATCTTTTGTTTCTCTATGTGTGATTTCAACCAAATTTACGGGTTCTTTGGCGATGAAATAGGTAAATTTATAAAAACAAAATGCTGAGGTCATAATGACTGCAATTCCAAATGAGACGATAAATATTTTATGTTTTTTAATATGGGGTTTTGTGCTTAACTTATATTTGCAAAGACTAAGTCTAATAATTGGCTTTGATATTCCAATCTTTGATATCAAAAAGTCTTCTTCTGGATAGGATGTGTTTAACCATGACCAAAAAGCTGAGATGCCACCTATAAGCCATTTAAATATAAGACCACCAATGGCCGTAGCTAAAAATGTATTTATTTTATCGATTTCCATATAGATCCCCTTTGGGTTGAGCTATCTGGGATTATATGTATGAGAGACAGAACAATGAAGCGAGGTTCGTTAAAATAGGAATCGCGGGCATTCTTTCTTCATGAATGCACAATTAACCGAAATCATGCGCCTTATCACCAACCTGATCCGCACTGGGGTAGTCACCGAAGTGGACCGGGAAAACTGGCTTTGTCGGGTGAAAACGGGCGACCTTGAAACCAACTGGATTAACTGGTTGACGCTGCGTGCCGGGAATGCCCGCACATGGTGGCGACCATCGGAAGGTGAGCAGGTGGTGCTGCTGAGTCTGGGCGGCAATCTGGAGACTGCCTTTGCGCTGCCCGCTGTCTATTCGAATCAGTTCGCGCCACCGTCTACGTCGGCGGACGCCTGCGTGACAGAACATCCTGACGGTGGCTGGTTTGAATACGAACCCGCCAGTGGGCGCTGGTATGTCAGGGGCATCAAATCAATGGTCATTGAGGCCGCTGACAACATCACCATGAAAACCAGTGAGTTTGTACTGGAGGCTGACCGCACGCGCATTAACAGCGAAGTGGTGATCAATGGTGGCGTTGCCCAGGGCGGCGGAGCGATGAGTTCTAACGGGATCGTGGTTGATGCGCATCAGCATACTGGCGTCCTGAAAGGCGGCGACACAACCGGAGGTCCGGTATGACGCTTTATATCGGGATGAACAATACCAGCGGTAAAGCCATTACTGATATTGACCATCTGCGCCAGTCGGTGCGGGACATTCTGCTGACACCGCAGGGTAGCCGCATTGCCCGTCGTGAATATGGTTCCCTGCTGTCGGCACTGATAGACCAGCCACAAAATCCGGCATTACGCCTGCAGGTCATGTCGGCAGTGTATGTGGCGCTGAGTCGCTGGGAGCCACGGCTGACGCTGGATTCCATCACCATCAACAGCAATTTTGACGGTTCAATGGTGGTGGAGCTGACCGGGCGGCGGAATAACGGTGTGCCTGTTTCCCTTTCCGTATCAACAGGAGCAGAGAATGGCAGTGATTGACCTTTCGCAGTTGCCTGCGCCGCAGATTGTGGATGTGCCGGACTTTGAGACGCTGCTTGCCGAACGCAAGGCAGAATTTGTGGCGCTTCATCCGAAAGATGAGCAGGAAGCAGTGATCCGCACGCTGGAACTGGAATCTGAACCAGTCACCAAATTGTTGCAGGAGAACGCTTACCGTGAGTTGCTTCTGCGCCAGCGTATTAACGAAGCCGCGCAGGCGGTGATGGTGGCTTACGCAATGGGCGGAGATCTTGACCAGCTCGCCGCTAATTACAATGTGAAACGCCTGACGGTGACACCTGCTGATTATGACGCTGTGCCGCCCGTTGCGGCTGTGATGGAAAGCGATGAAGCGTTACGCCTGCGTGTGCCTGCGGCTTTTGAAGGGCTTTCGGTTGCGGGGCCAACTGCAGCTTATGAATTTCATGCCCGAAGCGCCGACGGTCGGGTGGCGGATGCCAGTGCAACCAGTCCGGCACCTGCAGAGGTGGTGCTGACTGTCCTGAGCCGCGAAGGCGATGGAACAGCAGAAAAAGACCTGCTGGACGTGGTGGAAAAAGCTCTGAACAGTGAGAACGTCCGCCCGGTGGCTGACCGTCTGACGGTTCGCAGCGCAGAAATCATCCCGTACCGCGTGGAAGCTACCATTTTTCTCTATCCGGGGCCGGAAGCAGAGCCGGTAATGGCAGCGGCAAAAGCCAGTCTGCAGAAGTACATCGCCAGTCAGACGCGGCTTGGTCGGGATATTCGCCGTAGCGCCATCTTTGCCGCCCTGCATGTTGAGGGAGTGCAGCGTGTGGAGCTGGCTTCACCACTGGCGGATGTGGTCCTGAACAAAACACAGGCCGCATCATGTACGCAGTGGAGCGTAACCAACGGAGGAACGGATGAATAGTCTGCTGCCACCGGGTTCAACTTCACTGGAGCGCCGACTGGCGCAGACCTGTAGCGGGATTTCTGATCTGCAGGTGCCGCTGCGTGACTTGTGGAATCCGGCAACCTGTCCGGTCAGTTTCCTGCCTTATCTCGCCTGGGCGTTCTCTGTGGATCGCTGGGACGAGGTCTGGACAGAAAGCGTCAAGCGCCAGGTGGTGAAGGATGCTTTTTATATTCATCAGCATAAAGGGACCACCAGTGCCGTGCGGCGGGTGGTGGAGCCGTTCGGCTTTCTGATTCGCATTATTGAGTGGTGGCAGACCGGAGAGACACCGGGCACGTTTCGTCTGGATATCGGCGTGCAGGACCAGGGCATCACTGAAGATACCTATCTGGAACTTGAGCGACTGATAAGCGATGCCAAACCATGTAGCCGTCACATGATCGGCATGTCCATCAACCTGCAGACCAGCGGCCCGCATTGGGTGGGAGTCGCCAGCTATCTTGGCGAAGAAATCACGATTTATCCGTATATCAACGAAACGATTATTTCCGGCGGCACCGCGCATGAAGGCGGGGCGGTCCATGTTATTGACACAATGAGAGTGAATCCATGAGCACAAAATTTTATACCCTGCTGACGGATATTGGCGCGGCGAAACTTGCCAGCGCCGCCGCGCTCGGTGTGCCGCTAAAAATTACCCATATGGCGGTGGGCGATGGCGGTGGAGCATTGCCGACGCCGGACGCAAAGCAGACTGCACTGGTAAATGAGAAACGCCGGGCTGCGCTGAATATGCTCTATATCGACCCGCAGAACAGCAGCCAGATTATTGCTGAACAGGTGATCCCTGAAAACGAGGGCGGTTGGTGGATACGTGAAGTGGGCCTGTTTGATGAGTCAGGGGCATTGATTGCCGTGGGCAACTGCCCGGAAAGCTATAAGCCGCAACTGGCTGAAGGCAGCGGGCGCACCCAGACCGTGCGCATGGTGCTGATTACCAGCAGCACGGACAATATCACCTTGAAAATCGATCCTGCTATAGTGCTGGCAACCCGCAAGTATGTGGATGACAAGGCACTGGAGCTGAAGGTGTACGTGGATGATCTGATGGCAAAACACCTTGCCGCACCAGATCCACATTCACAGTATGCGCCAAAAGCCAGCCCAACATTTACCGGAACCCCCAAAGCGCCAACGCCAGCGGCGGGGAATAATACCACGCAACTTGCGACCACCGCGTTTGTTCAGGCGGCACTGAAGGCCGTTATTAATGGTGCTCCAGCCACGCTGGACACGCTGAAAGAAATAGCCGCAGCCATAAACAATGACCCGAAATTCAGCACCACCATTAACAATGCGCTGGCACTGAAAGCGCCGCTGTCGAGTCCGGCACTTACCGGAACGCCAACAGCTCCCACGGCGGCGCAGTCGGTCAACAATACACAGATTGCCACTACCGCTTTTGTGAAATCGGCAATTGCAGCCATGGTGGGTTCTGCACCTGCGGCACTGGATACGCTGAACGAACTGGCAGCGGCGCTGGGGAATGATCCGAACTTTGCCACGACAATAACTAACTCCCTTGCGGGGAAGCAGCCAAAGGATGCTACTTTAACAGCGTTGGCAGGGCTTTCTACATCAAAAGATAAACTCCCTTATTTTACAGGGGAAGATCGGGCTGCCTTAACTGCACTGACAAGTGTTGGGCGTGCCATTCTTAGCAAGCCCAGCGCACAGGGCGTTCTTGATTATCTTGGTTTAGGGGATGGCTCTGCATTACCTGTTGGTGTCCCTGTTCCGTGGCCTTCTGCCACTCCACCGACAGGCTGGCTGAAATGCAACGGAGCGGCTTTTTCGGCTGAAGAATATCCCAAACTGGCAAGGGTTTATCCGACAAATAAATTGCCTGATTTACGTGGTGAGTTTATTCGTGGCTGGGATGATGGGCGTGGTATTGATGCTGGGCGTGCTTTATTGAGCCTTCAGGCTGGAATGCTGGAAAAACACCGCCATATGGTTGTAGCCAACGATGGGTATGATTCAAAAGAGGAATGGGAACTGGCGGCAATCTTCAGAAAAGCATATACGCAAGGCCGGGGGCTTGATGCTGCCGATGCCGGAGGGACTCTGATTTCATCACCAACGCTACATACACGAGGGAGTATTGGTAACACAGGTGGGAGCGAAACCCGTCCACGAAATATTGCATTTAACTATATCGTGAGAGCTGCGTAATGGATAAAGCCGTATTAAATAGCGAACTTATTGCCACGAAGGCGGGGAATATTACCGTCTATAACTATGATGGTGAAACACGGGAATATATTTCTGAATCAACTGAATATCTTGCTGTTGGCGTCGGTATTCCCGCACATTCGTGTTTAGATGCTCCTGGTTCATATAAGTCAGGTTATGTGTCCTGTCGAACTCTGGATTTGAGATCATGGGAATATGTGCCAGACCATCGCGGTGAAATCGTCTATAACACCGAAACGGGGGACTCAAAAGAAATCACAGTGCCGGGAGATTACCCTGAAAAGACAACCACTATTGCTCCGTTAACACCATACGATAAGTGGGATGGTGAGAAATGGGTGACGGATACCAAAGCGCAACATAACGCAGCAGTGGAAGGGGCTGAACTGCAACGCCAGTCACTGATTGATGATGCCATGTCTTCCATTGTTCTGATTCAACTAAAATTGCAGGCGGGAAGAAAATTAACTGCGGAAGAAACAGTAAAGCTCGATTCCGTTCTTGACTATATCGACGTGGTAGCAGCAATAGATATCAGCACAGCCCCTGATATTAACTGGCCCGAACTACCAGAATTTTAAATTCCTGCCCCGCGCCTGCGGGGATTTTTTCACCCCGTCGTTGTGCCATTTCCCATACAAACCCCATCGCGTGCACCCTGCGCGTATCAACCAGAACATAGGCAGACCCCCTCTACAACCGGAGAGACTGCCTTATGGCTCAGGATTACCACCACGGAGTGCGCGTTGTTGAAGTCAACGAAGGCACCCGATCCATTACCACGGTGAGCACCGCCATCGTGGGCATGGTCTGCACGGGCGATGATGCCGATGCAAAAATGTTTCCTCTTAATAAACCCGTGCTGATCACTGATGTGCTGACTGCCAGCGGTAAAGCGGGTGAGTCCGGCACGCTGGCCCGTTCGCTGGATGCCATCGCTGACCAGGCAAAACCCGTGACCGTTGTTGTGCGTGTGCCGCAGGGTGAAACGGAAGAAGAAACCACGACCAATATCATCGGTGCAGTGACTGCTGAAGGTAAAAAAACAGGTATGAAAGCCCTGTTATCTGCCCAGTCACAGCTCGGCGTTAAACCGCGCATTCTCGGCGTGCCAGGCCACGACACCAAGGCGGTAGCTACTGAGTTGCTGAGCGTGGCGCAAAGCCTGCGTGGGTTTGCTTACCTGTCAGCGTATGGCTGCAAGACGGTGCAGGAGGCGATCACTTACCGCGAAAACTTCAGCCAGCGCGAAGGGATGCTGATCTGGCCTGACTTTACTGGCTGGGACACGGTGCTGAATGCCGAAGCAACGGCATATGCCACCGCTCGTGCGCTCGGTCTGCGCGCCAAAATTGACGAGCAGACCGGATGGCACAAAAGCCTGTCCAACGTGGGCGTGAACGGTGTCACCGGAATTTCTGCAGATGTGTTCTGGGATCTGCAGGACCCGGCAACCGATGCAGGTCTGCTGAACCAGAACGACGTCACCACGCTTGTGCGTAAAGACGGTTTCCGCTTCTGGGGTTCCCGCTGCCTGAGTGATGACCCGCTCTTTGCCTTCGAAAACTACACCCGCACGGCGCAGGTGCTGATGGACACGATGGCAGAAGCGCACATGTGGGCGGTGGACAAACCGCTGAACCCGTCGCTGGCCCGCGACATTATCGAAGGTATCCGCGCCAAAATGCGCAGCCTGGTCAGTCAGGGCTATCTCATTGGTGGTGATTGCTGGCTGGACGAGTCGGTGAACGATAAAGACACTCTGAAAGCCGGGAAGCTCACCATCGACTACGACTACACGCCAGTGCCACCACTTGAAAACCTGATGCTGCGTCAGCGCATCACCGATCAGTACCTGGTGAATTTCGCCAGCCAGGTCAGCGCGTAAGGGGACAACATGGCTTTACCACGCAAATTAAAACACCTGAACCTGTTTAACGACGGGAACAACTGGCAGGGGATCGTTGAGTCGCTGACGCTGCCGAAATTCACCCGCAAATATGAGAAGTATCGCGGCGGCGGAATGCCGGGTGCAGTGGATGTGGATCTGGGACTGGATGACAGTGCTCTGGACACAGAATTTTCCATTGGTGGTACTGAACTGCTGCTGTTTAAGCAGATGGGCAAAGCCACGGTGGATGGCATACAGTTGCGCTTTACCGGCTCTATCCAGCGTGACGATACCGGAGAAGTGCAGGCCGTGGAGCTTGTGGTGCGTGGACGTCACAAAGAAGTGGATTCCGGCGAGTGGAAGACGGGCGAAAGCAACACCACCAAAGTGACCAGTACCAACAGCTACGCGAAGCTGACCATCAATGGTGAGGTGCTCTATGAAGTGGACCTTATCAACATGGTGGAAATTGTGGACGGTGTGGACCTGATGGAAGCGCACCGCAACGCCCTCGGCCTCTGATCTATCTGAACGGCGCGGGATACCGCGCCAGAACCCAATTTACAGGACAACAAAATGAACGATAAGCAGACTGAAAAGACCATTCAACTGGATACCCCCATCATGCGCGGTAAAACAGAAATTACCGAAATTGTGCTGCGTAAACCGCAGTCCGGTGCGCTGCGCGGTACACGCCTGCAGGCCATTATGGATATGGATGTTAACGCGATGATGACCGTGATCCCCCGCATTTCCAGTCCGGCACTGACTGCACAGGAAATTGCAGAGATGGACCCGGCAGATCTCACTGCCATGTCGGTTGAGGTTGTCACTTTTTTGTTGAAGAAGTCGGTGCTTGCCGATTTACCGACAGCCTGACGGTTGACGATCTGGTGGCAGATATCGCCACCATCTTTCACTGGCCGCCATCCGTTACTGACGTTATGCCGCTGACCGAAGTGCTGGAATGGCGGTATAAAGCGATTCAGAGAAGCGGGGCCAACGATGAGTGATAATAACCTGCGCCTGCAGGTCATTCTTAATGCGGTTGACAAACTCACCCGCCCATTCCGTGCTGCACAGGCCAGTTCGAAAGAGCTGGCTGGCGCAATCAGAAACTCCCGTGACGCATTAAAGCAACTCAATCAGGCGGGTAACAGCCTGGAAAAATTTCGCAAGCTGCAGGCCGATAACAAAAAGTTAGGCGACAGGCTGAACTATGCCAGACAGAAGGCAAATTTGCTTAGTTCTGAGCTGGAAGCGATGGAACAACCATCACAACGGCACCTTGTGGCTTTAGGTCGGCAAACGCTGGCAGTCCAACGCCTGGAAGAACAACAAAAATATTTGCAGAAGCAAACGGCGCTTGTGCGTGCAGAACTGTACCGGACGGGAATTTCTGCGAAAGATGATGCGGGAGCAACTGCCCGTTTAGCCCGTGAAACATCACGTTATAACCAGGAATTGTCGAAACAGGAGGCGCGGCTGAAGCGACTGGGGGAAGCTCAGCGCAGGATGAATGCAGCGCGTGCCAGTTATGCCCGTTCGCTGGAGGTGCGCGATCGCATCGCAGGAGCCGGAGCCACTACTACGGCTGCAGGGCTGGCAATGGGTGCGCCAGTGATGGCAGCAGTAAAAAGCTATACCAGCATGGAAGATGCCATGAAAGGTGTGGCAAAGCAGGTCAATGGTCTGCGTGACGATAATGGCAACCGCACTGCACGTTTTTATGAAATGCAGGATGCCATCAAGGCTGCCAGCGAACAGTTGCCGATGGAAAACGGTGCTGTGGACTTTGCCGCACTGGTTGAAGGTGGTGCGCGCATGAACGTCGCAAATCCTGACGACAGCTGGGAAGACCAGAAACGTGACCTGCTGGCCTTCGCCAGTACGGCAGCAAAGGCGGCAACAGCCTTTGAGCTGCCAGCGGATGAACTGTCAGAAAGTCTGGGGAAAATCGCCCAGCTCTACAAAATCCCTACCCGCAATATTGAACAGCTCGGTGATGCGCTGAACTATCTGGATGATAACGCCATGTCGAAAGGGGCGGACATCATTGATGTGATGCAACGCCTGGGCGGTGTGGCTGACCGTCTCGATTATCGTAAAGCGGCGGCGCTGGGTTCCACCTTCCTGACACTGGGCGCTGCGCCGGAGGTTGCAGCCAGTGCAGCAAACGCGATGGTGCGTGAATTGTCCATTGCCACCATGCAAAGCAAGAGTTTCTTTGAAGGGATGAATCTGCTGAAACTCAATCCTGAAGTGATTGAAAAGCAGATGACGAAGGATGCGATGGGAACTATCCAGCGTGTGCTGGAGAAGGTGAACGCACTGCCGCAGGACAAGCGTCTGTCTGCCATGACCATGTTGTTTGGTAAAGAGTTTGGTGATGACGCGGCGAAACTGGCAAACAACCTTCCGGAACTGCAGCGCCAGCTAAAACTGACAGCGGGCAATGATGCGCTCGGTTCCATGCAGAAAGAATCCGACATCAACAAAGACTCACTTTCTGCGCAGTGGTTGCTGGTCAAAACCGGAGCGCAGAACACCTTCAGCAGCCTGGGCGAAACGCTGCGCCAGCCGCTGATGGATATTCTGTACACGGTGAAAAGCATCACGGGAGCGTTGCGCCGCTGGGTGGAAGCTAACCCGGAACTGACAGGCACACTGATGAAAGTAGCGGCTGTTGTGGCTGCGGTTACCGTAGGCCTCGGCACCTTAGCGGTGGCGCTGGCTGCAGTGCTGGGGCCGCTGGCAGTCATCCGTCTGGGATTCTCTGTGCTGGGTATCAAAACGTTACCTTCCGTTACGGCAGCAGTAACACGAACCAGCAGCGCGTTGTCCTGGTTAGCTGGCGCTCCACTGGCACTGCTGCGACGCGGGCTTGCTTCATCGGGCAACGCAGCGGGTTTACTTACTGCGCCGTTGTCGTCTTTGCACCGCACGGCATCACTGACGGGGAATGTCCTGAAAACTGTAGCAGGTGTGCCGGTTGCACTGTTGCGGTCTGGATTATCCGGTTTACGTGCTGTTGCTGTGATGTTTATGAATCCACTGGCAGCACTACGCGGTGGACTGGCTGCCGCAGGCGCGGTGCTTCGTGTGCTTGCATCTGGTCCGCTGGCGATGCTGCGCGTTGCCCTGTATGCCATATCTGGTCTGTTAGGTGCTCTGCTCAGTCCGATAGGTCTTGTGGTTACTGCACTGGCGGGCGTGGCGCTGGTTGTCTGGAAATACTGGCAACCCATCACCGCATTTCTCGGTGGCGTGGTGGAAGGATTCAAAGCGGCGGCAGGTCCCATCAGTGCTGCATTCGAACCACTTAAGCCTGTGTTTCAGTGGATTGGCGACAAAGTACAGGCGCTGTGGGGCTGGTTTACTGATCTGCTGACGCCCGTTAAGTCGACCTCTACCGAACTGCAGAGCGCAGCGGCAATGGGGCGGCGATTCGGGGAGGCACTGGCGGAAGGGCTGAATATGGTCATGCATCCGCTGGACTCCCTGAAATCCGGCGTTTCCTGGTTGCTGGAGAAACTCGGCATTGTCAGTAAAGAGGCCGCAAAGGCAAAACTACCGGAAAGCGTGACGCGTCAGCAACCTGCGACGGTGAATGCAGACGGTAAAGTGATGATGCCATCGGGTGGTTTTCCATCATGGGGATATGGCTTTGCGGGGATGTATGACAGCGGCGGCTATATCCCGCGCGGGCAGTTTGGCATCGTCGGTGAAAACGGGCCGGAAATTGTTAACGGCCCGGCAAATGTGACCAGCCGGAGAAATACAGCTGCACTGGCTGCCGTTGTTGCCGGAATGATGGGCGTTGCTGCCGCGCCTGCAGAGCTTCCACCGTTGCATCCTTTGGCACTTCCCGCGAAAGGCGGCGAAGCGATGGTGAGTCGTGCAGCCACTGTGCCGCCCGTTCACCGGATTGAGGCACCGACGCAGATCATCATTCAGACGCAGCCAGGACAAAGTGCGCAGGATATTGCGCGGGAGGTGGCACGCCAGCTTGATGAACGTGAACGCAGGCTGAAGGCAAAAGCCAGGAGTAACTACAGCGATCAGGGGGGATACGACGCATGATGATGGTGCTGGGATTGTACGTGTTTATGCTGCGCACCGTTCCGTATCAGGAACTGCAGTATCAACGCAGCTGGCGACATGCGGCAAACAGCCGGGTAAACCGTCGTCCGTCCACGCAGTTTCTGGGACCGGACAACGACATGCTGACGCTTTCTGGTGTTCTTATGCCGGAGATAACGGGCGGCAGGCTGTCGTTGCTGGCTCTGGAGCAGATGGCAGAACAGGGAAAAGCCTGGCCCCTGATTGAAGGCAGCGGCACGATTTACGGCATGTATGTGATTGAGGGACTGAATCAGACTAAAACGGAGTTTTTCCGCGATGGTATGCCGCGCCGGATTGAGTTTACCCTGTCGCTCAAACGGGTGGATGAATCCCTGTCCGATATGTTCGGTGATCTCAGTGCGCAGCTGAATAATTTGCAGGATACGGCAACGTCTGCCTTAAGCGATATCAGTAAAACGGTGGGAGGGCTACTGTCGTGAATTTCAGCTCTGAACTGCTTAACAAAGGCAACAAAACTCCCGCATTCAGCATCAGTATTGAGGGGAAGGATATCACCACTGTGCTGGACAAACGCCTGATGGGGCTTACGCTGACGGATAACCGGGGCTTTGAAGCGGACCAGCTTGATCTGGAGCTGGACGACGCCGACGGAAAAATCGTGCTGCCGCGCCGTGGTGCGGTCATTACGCTGGCGCTGGGCTGGAAGGGGCAGCCGCTTTTCCCAAAAGGGGCATTCACGGTGGACGAGATTGAACACACTGGCGCACCGGACCGCCTGACTATCCGGGCGCGAAGTGCTGATTTTCGGGAAACGCTGAATACCCGCCGTGAAAAATCGTGGCATAACACCACCATCGGGGAAGTGGTGAAGGAAATAGCCGCGCGGCACAAGCTGAAGATGGCACTGGGTAAAGACCTGTCGGATAAGCCCGTGGAGCATATAGACCAGACTAATGAGAGTGACGGCAGTTTTTTGATGCGGCTGGCGCGCCAGTACGGTGCCATTGCATCGGTGAAAAATGGCAATCTGTTATTCATCCGGCAGGGACAGGGCAAAAGCGCTAGCGGTAAACCACTGCCGGTGATTACTATCACACGTAAGGACGGCGACAGTCACCGCTTTACCCTGGCAGATCGCGGAGCTTACACGGGCGTAATTGCCAGCTGGTTGCATACCCGCGAACCCGCGAAGAAAGAAAGCACCACGGTGAAGCGTAAGCGCAGGACTAAGAAGCAGAAGAAAGAGCCGGAAGCGAAGCAGGGCGATTACCTGGTGGGTACGGATGAAAACGTGCTGGTACTTAATCGCACCTATGCCAATCGGAGTAACGCCGAACGGGCAGCGAAAATGCAGTGGGAACGCCTGCAACGCGGCGTTGCGTCATTCTCGCTACAACTGGCGGAAGGTCGGGCAGATCTCTACACGGAAATGCCAGTGAAAGTCAGTGGTTTTAAACAGCCGATAGATGATGCGGAATGGACCATTACGACTCTGACACATACCGTCAGCCCGGATAACGGTTTTACAACCAGTCTGGAGCTTGAAGTGAGGATTGATGATTTCGAAATGGAATGATTCTTCGCAATGGAGAACTTTTAAGTTTGCAAAATGGAATAATGCGGTATCATTATTGTGAATTTAGCAAAAATGGGGAGAACTCGAAAAATGATGATTTGCCCACTATGTGGAAGTGCCGCCCATACTCGCAGCAGTTTTCAGGTATCTTCATTGACCAAAGAGCGTTACAACCAGTGCCAGAACATTAACTGCAGCCATACTTTTGTTACCCATGAAACTTTTGTTCGTTCGATTGCAACGCCAAAAGAGTCAAATCCGGTTCAGCCGCATCCAATGAAATCAGGACAGGTGGCGCTCTCTCTTTGACGCTGCCGCCATTTTGTCGCCATCGTTAAAAAACAGTGCTTCTAACATCATGATTTTAAAAGGCATAAATTTTAGACAACAAAAAACCCACCAACCTTGAACCGAAATGGCGGGGTTGATGGGCTCCACAAAATGGGGACATCAAAGAAAAGCAGTGGCACTAATTAAGACTGATGCCCTGCGGAAAAGTTCTGCGGTTGTGCAAAAAAATTTCATTTTCAGGGCAACTTCAGTTTTATCCTAATCCTGGCCATACCATGACGATGATTGTCCCTGCCAGCGTCAGCAGGACGTTGGCGATTGCGTAAGTGCCCGCATAGCCCAGCGCCGGGATATTACTGCGAGCTGTATCACTGATGATCTCCATTGCCGGCGCGCAGGTGCGTGCGCCCATCATTGCGCCGAACAACAGTGCGCGGTTCATTCGCAATACATAAGCGCCGAACAAGAAGCAGATAACCACTGGCACCAGACTGACAATCAATCCGGCAATCAACATTTGACCGCCAATCGCGCCCAGGCCGTTATTAATACCGCTACCGGCGCTCAGACCAACGCCTGCCATAAACACCATCAAGCCGAACTCTTTCACCATGCTTAATGCACCTTGCGGAATGTAACCGAAGGTCGGGTGGTTAGCACGCATAAAGCCCAGCATAATTCCGGCGAATAACAACCCGGCAGCGTTCCCCATGCCGAAACTGAATGTGCTGAACTGGAAGGTGATCATCCCGATCATCAGCCCAATAACAAAGAAGGCGCAGAATGCCAGCAAGTCAGTGACCTGGCTGTGAATCGAGATAAAGCCGATGCGATCGGCGATGGTTTTTACGCGACGGGCATCGCCGCTGACTTGTAAAACGTCACCTTTGTTAAGCACGACGTTGTCATCAATCGGCATCTCAATCTGGCTACGAATGACGCGGTTAAGGAAGCAACCGTGATCGGTCAACTTCAGTTGTGCGAGACGTTTGCCTACAGCGTTATGGTTTTTAACGACCACTTCTTCAGTGACGATACGCATGTCGAGAAGGTCACGATCGAAAACTTCTTTGCCATTACGGAAACTGGGATCGAGTCGGGCGTGGGCGTCGGGATAGCCTACCAACGCTATTTCATCGCCCATTTGTAGTACGGCATCACCGTCTGGATTTGCCAGAATCCCGTTACGCCGAATACGTTCAATGTAACAGCCAGTTTGTCGATAAATACCCAGTTCACGCAGATTTTTGCCGTCGGTCCAGGCTACCAGCTCCGGGCCGACGCGGTAGGCGCGGATCACCGGCAAATAAACCTTACGGTTGGCATCTGTGTCCAGGCCACGTTCGCGGGCGATTTGCTGGGCGCTGGTCTGTAAGTCCTGATGCTGCAATTTCGGCAAGTAACGCGCACCAACAATCAAACTCACCAGACCGATTAAATAGGTTAAGGCATATCCGAGGCTCAGATTATCCAGCGCCAGTGAGAGCTGCCTGCTTTCCATACCGGAATGACGCAGTGTATCGCCAGCACCGACCAAAACCGGTGTTGACGTCATAGAGCCTGCTAACATACCGGCCGTCAGGCCAATATCCCAGCCAAACAGCTTACCTAACCCTAAGGCGATGACCAGCGCACTGCCAACCATCACCAGTGCTAACATTAGGTAATTTTTCCCATCGCGAAAAAAAATGGAAAAAAAGTTCGGTCCGGCTTCGACCCCGACGCAGAAAATAAACAGCATAAAGCCAAGATTAAGCGCGTCGGTGTTAATGCTGAAATGTTGTTGGCCTAATAACAGCGATACGACTAAAACGCCAATGGAATTACCCAGTTGGATCGAACCAAGTCGTAATTTCCCGAGACATAGCCCAAGCGCGAGGACCACAAATAATAACAGAATGTAATTCCCATTTAACAATTCGGCGACGTTTATATTCACGGAGGCTAACTTCTTGTTTACTAGTAAGCTGTTGAAAGAAATGGTAATTTACGATAATGTTTTTTACCAGAATTCAGGGCGCAGATTCATTCAGCGCACCTAAACGATAGTAAAGTAACAATATATTTTACTAGTGTAATCACATTAGGTATCAACGGCTATATGAATTGCGTTGGCCTATATTAGCATGGAATGCGAAGCGGCTTTATCTTACTGAACGCCACACTGGCGAAAAATGTGTTCGATAGACGCAGTGTCAGGAGGAACGAGTGAAACATAAACAACGTTGGGCGGGGGCAATCTGCTGTTTTGTCCTCTTCATTGTGGTGTGCCTTTTTCTGGCGACGCACATGAAAGGCGCTTTTCGGGCTGCCGGGCATCCTGAAATCGGCTTGCTGTTTTTCATTCTTCCTGGAGCAGTTGCCAGCTTCTTTTCACAGCGTAGAGAAGTCCTGAAACCTCTGTTTGGCGCAATGCTGGCGGCACCCTGTTCAATGCTTATTATGCGGCTGTTTTTTTCACCGACGCGCTCATTCTGGCAAGAGCTGGCATGGTTATTAAGTGCGGTGTTCTGGTGTGCGCTGGGGGCACTGTGTTTCTTATTTATCAGTAGTTTGTTTAAACCACAGCACAGAAAAAATCAATAAAGCCCTCAACGCGAGGGCTTGTCAGACGATCAGGCGTCCAGATTCTCTTTCACCCATGCAGCAAAATCGGTATAGCCGCCGATATGTTGCTGATCGACAAAAATCTGCGGCACGGTTTCTACGGGTTTACCTGCCTTTTGTTGTAGATCTTCTTTAGTGATCCCTTCCGCACGAATATCAACATACTGATACTGAAAATCATCGCGTTCATTGCTCAATTTCTCAGCCAGATCTTTTGCACGCACACAGTAAGGGCAACCCGGACGACCAAAAATAACGGTTTGCATTATTTCTCTCCTCATAGATTTATGCCTGTAATGATCACGCTAAAATGTATTCGCTGAAAGTAGGTTTAACCTGTTGCATTAATTGCTAAAAGCTATAACTGTTAAACACAATACAGTGAAAAGTTTTAGACTGAAGGCTCACTTTGCAGAGGGAAGCGTATGCGCGCGATCGGTAAATTGCCTAAAAGCGTGTTGATACTGGAATTTATCGGAATGATGGTGCTGGCGGTGGCGCTGCTGTCGGTAAGCGGCTCCCTGTCGCTGCCTGAGCCATTTTCTCGGCCAGAAGTGCAGATTCTGATGATTTTTCTCGGTGTTTTGCTCATGCTTCCCGCTGCGGTGGTGGTTATTCTTCAGGTGGCAAAACGTCTTGCCCCACAGCTGATGAACCGTCCACCGCAATATTCACGTTCAGAAAGAGAAAAAGATAATGACGCCAACCATTGAACTTATTTGTGGCCATCGCTCCATTCGCCATTTCACTGATGAACCCATTTCCGAAGCGCAGCGTGAGGCGATTATTAACAGCGCCCGTGCGACGTCCAGTTCCAGTTTTTTGCAGTGCAGTAGCATTATTCGCATTACCGACAAAGCGTTACGTGATGAACTGGTGACGCTGACCGGCGGGCAAAAACACGTAGCGCAAGCGGCGGAGTTCTGGGTGTTCTGTGCCGACTTTAACCGCCATTTACAGATCTGTCCGGATGCTCAGCTCGGCCTGGCGGAACAACTGTTGCTCGGTGTCGTTGATACGGCAATGATGGCGCAGAATGCGTTAACCGCAGCGGAATCGCTGGGATTGGGCGGGGTATATATCGGCGGCCTGCGCAATAATATTGAAGCGGTGACGAAACTGTTGAAATTACCGCAGCATGTTCTGCCGCTGTTTGGGCTGTGCCTTGGCTGGCCTGCGGATAATCCGGATCTCAAGCCGCGTTTACCGGCCTCCATTTTGGTGCATGAAAACAGCTATCAACCGCTGGATAAAGACGCACTGGCGCAGTATGACGAACAATTAGCGGAATATTACCTCACCCGTGGCAGCAATAATCGCCGGGATACCTGGAGCGATCATATCCGCCGAACAATCATTAAAGAAAGCCGCCCATTTATTCTGGATTATTTGCACAAACAGGGTTGGGCGACGCGCTAAAACCGCCACGTCGATGTATGATACGCGGGCTTTTGACCAGGTCTGACAGAGAGGTGCAGGGTGAAAATTGCCATATTGTCCCGGGATGGAACGCTCTATTCGTGTAAGCGGCTGCGTGAAGCCGCTATACAGCGCGGTCACCTGGTTGAAATTCTTGATCCGCTTTCTTGCTACATGAACATAAATCCTGCGGCGTCTTCTATTCACTACAAAGGCCGCAAGTTACCCCATTTTGATGCTGTGATCCCGCGTATTGGTACCGCCATTACCTTTTATGGGACGGCGGCACTGCGCCAGTTCGAGATGCTGGGGAGCTATCCGCTCAATGAGTCGGTCGCCATTGCCCGGGCGCGTGACAAATTGCGTTCGATGCAACTGCTGGCGCGTCAGGGCATCGACCTGCCTGTCACGGGCATTGCGCATTCGCCGGATGATACCAGCGATTTAATCGACATGGTCGGTGGTGCGCCGCTGGTGGTCAAGTTGGTTGAAGGCACGCAGGGAATTGGCGTCGTGCTGGCGGAGACGCGTCAGGCGGCGGAAAGCGTGATTGACGCTTTCCGCGGTCTGAACGCGCATATTCTGGTGCAGGAATATATCAAAGAGGCGCAAGGGTGCGATATCCGCTGTCTGGTTGTTGGCGATGAAGTGGTCGCTGCGATTGAACGGCGGGCGAAAGAGGGCGATTTTCGTTCCAATTTGCATCGTGGCGGCGTGGCAAGCGTCGCCAGAATCACACCACAGGAGCGTGAAATCGCGATAAAAGCCGCGCGAACGATGGCGCTGGACGTTGCTGGTGTGGATATTCTGCGTGCTAATCGCGGGCCGTTGGTGATGGAAGTGAATGCGTCGCCAGGGCTGGAAGGAATAGAAAAAACCACCGGTATCGACATCGCGGGTAAAATGATCCGCTGGATCGAACGCCACGCTACGACAGAATATTGCCTGAAAACGGGTGGCTAGTCGCAATCACATTACTGATCATGGTTTTGCCTGCGCTTTTTGCGTAAGCTGTGCCGGTCTTTTTATCGAAAGAGGTTGTACAAAATTATGACATCGCTGGTCGTTCCTGGTCTGGATACGCTGCGTCAATGGCTCGATGACCTGGGGATGAGTTTTTTTGAATGTGATAACTGTCAGGCTCTGCATCTGCCCCATATGCAGAATTTCGACGGTGTCTTTGATGCCAAAATCGATCTGATCGATAACACGATCCTGTTTTCTGCCATGGCGGAAGTTCGACCTTCAGCCGTGTTACCGCTGGCGGCGGATTTATCTGCCATCAATGCCAGTTCGCTGACCGTGAAAGCATTTCTTGATATGCAGGATGATAATCTGCCAAAGCTGGTGGTTTGCCAGTCTTTATCCGTTATGCAGGGCGTAACCTATGAGCAGTTTGCATGGTTCGTGCGTCAGAGCGAAGAGCAGATTTCGATGGTCATTCTTGAAGCTAATGCCCATCAACTGCTGTTACCGACTGACGATGAAGGGCAAAACAACGTTACCGAAAACTATTTCCTCCACTGATAACTCCTTTCGAGCACGCAGTCGCTGCCGCAGTGACTGCGTGCTGCAAAATTATCTGCTGTTTTTAACCTTTTCTTAAAGATTGTTTCACTTCTCTTGTGTCGATTTGGCTTTATCACATAGAGCAAATACGCATAAAAATTTGTTAAATACCGTTTTTTAATCCGAGCTATAGTCTCAAACCCTGGCTAAAGTTATTCTTGCGATGCTTTTATATAGCGAGCAGTGCTGGCCGGGAGAGAGTTCTCTTTTCTTACACCGCGCCGATAAAAAATATGCACGTTTATTGCATATCTTTCAGTGTGACAACTTTTGTTCGTTTGTTAACGAACTTTCAGAAGGAAAGAGATATGACCGCCTTAAATAAAAAATGGCTATCGGGTCTGGTTGCGGGTGCTCTGATGGCCGTCTCTGTCGGCACGCTCGCGGCTGAACAAAAAACACTCCACATTTATAACTGGTCTGATTATATCGCCCCGGACACGGTGGCCAATTTTGAAAAAGAAACCGGTATTAAAGTCGTCTACGATGTTTTCGACTCTAACGAAGTACTGGAAGGCAAATTAATGGCGGGTAGCACCGGCTTTGACCTGGTGGTGCCGTCAGCAAGCTTTCTTGAACGCCAGTTGACTGCGGGAGTTTTCCAGCCGCTGGACAAAAGCAAATTGCCGGAGTGGAAGAATCTCGACCCGGAGCTGCTGAAGCTGGTCGCCAAACACGATCCCGACAATAAATTTGCTATGCCCTATATGTGGGCGACGACCGGGATTGGCTATAACGTCGATAAAGTCAAAGCGGTGCTGGGCGAAAACGCGCCCGTCGATAGCTGGGACTTGATCCTCAAACCTGAAAATCTGGAAAAACTGAAAAGCTGCGGTGTCTCTTTCCTCGATGCACCGGAAGAAGTGTTTGCTACCGTGCTGAATTATCTCGGCAAAGATCCCAACAGCACTAAAGCAGATGATTACACCGGACCGGCAACCGATCTGCTGTTAAAGCTGCGCCCGAACATTCGTTATTTCCATTCATCTCAATACATTAACGACCTGGCAAACGGCGATATCTGCGTCGCTATTGGCTGGGCGGGCGATGTCTGGCAGGCGTCAAACCGCGCGAAGGAAGCGAAGAATGGCGTTAATGTCTCGTTCTCGATTCCGAAAGAAGGGGCGATGGCGTTCTTTGATGTCTTCGCCATGCCTGCGGATGCCAAAAATAAAGACGAAGCCTATCAGTTCCTGAATTACCTGCTGCGCCCGGATGTGGTGGCGCATATTTCCGACCATGTGTTCTATGCCAACGCGAACAAAGAAGCTACGCCGCTGGTAAGCGCGGAAGTGCGTGATAATCCAGGGATTTATCCTCCGGCGGACGTTCGTGCGAAGTTGTTCACTCTGAAAGTGCAGGATCCAAAAATAGACCGTGTGCGCACCCGCGCGTGGACCAAAGTGAAGAGCGGAAAATAATCCGCAGTCGTAGATGCCGGACGGGCGCACCACACCCGCCGGCAATTCGCACCATTATGGTGCGCTTGCACACATTCAATGCCGGAGAGCAGCCGTGAATGACGCTATCCCTCGCCCGCAGGCGAAAACCCGTAAGGCGCTGACGCCGCTATTAGAAATCCGCAACCTGACCAAATCCTACGATGGTCAACATGCGGTGGATGATGTCAGTCTGACCATCTATAAAGGCGAAATATTCGCGCTGCTGGGCGCATCCGGCTGTGGCAAGTCCACGCTGCTGCGTATGCTGGCAGGTTTTGAACAACCTTCTGCCGGGCAGATAATGCTCGATGGCGTCGATTTGTCACAGGTGCCGCCTTACCTGCGCCCCATCAATATGATGTTTCAGTCTTATGCGCTGTTTCCGCATATGACCGTGGAACAGAACATCGCTTTTGGCCTGAAACAGGACAAACTACCGAAAGCGGAAATTGCCAGCCGGGTCAATGAGATGCTTGGGCTGGTGCATATGCAGGAGTTCGCCAAACGCAAACCGCATCAGCTTTCCGGTGGTCAGCGACAGCGTGTGGCACTGGCCCGAAGCCTTGCCAAGCGCCCGAAACTATTACTGCTCGATGAGCCTATGGGCGCGCTGGATAAAAAGCTGCGTGACAGGATGCAGCTTGAAGTGGTGGATATTCTGGAGCGTGTCGGTGTGACTTGTGTGATGGTCACCCACGATCAGGAAGAGGCGATGACCATGGCGGGGCGCATCGCCATTATGAATCGTGGGAAATTTGTCCAGATTGGCGAACCGGAAGAGATCTATGAGCATCCGACCACCCGCTATAGCGCTGAATTTATCGGTTCGGTTAATGTCTTTGAAGGTGTACTCAAAGAGCGTCAGGAAGATGGTCTGGTGCTTTATTCGCCGGGACTGGTGCACCCACTGAAAGTCGATGCAGATGCTTCAGTGGTTGATAACGTGCCGGTACACGTAGCGCTACGTCCGGAAAAAATCATGCTTTGCGAAGAGCCACCCGCCAATGGTTGTAACTTCGCGGTGGGGGAGGTGATACACATTGCCTATCTCGGCGATCTTTCGGTGTATCACGTTCGTCTGAAAAGTGGGCAAATGATTAGCGCCCAGCTACAAAACGCCCATCGTCATCGTAAAGGGTTACCGACCTGGGGCGACGAAGTGCGTTTGTGCTGGGAAGTGGACAGCTGTGTGGTGCTGACGGTTTAAGGAGCAAAGATGAGTACACTTGAACCTGCTGCCCAGTCGAAACCGCCGGGCGGATTTAAGCTGTGGTTGTCGCAGCTGCAAATGAAGCATGGGCGCAAACTGGTGATTGCGCTGCCGTATATCTGGCTAATCCTGCTGTTTCTGCTGCCATTTCTGATTGTCTTTAAAATAAGCCTGGCGGAGATGGCGCGCGCTATTCCACCTTATACCGAACTGATGGAGTGGGCTGACGGGCAACTTTCCATCACTCTTAATCTCGGTAATTTTCTGCAACTGACTGACGATCCGCTCTATTTCGATGCTTATCTCCAGTCGTTACAGGTGGCGGCGATTTCGACTATTTGCTGTTTACTGATCGGCTATCCGCTGGCGTGGGCGGTGGCGCACAGTAAGCCTTCGACCCGTAATATCTTATTACTACTGGTGATCCTGCCGTCGTGGACCTCGTTTCTGATTCGTGTCTACGCCTGGATGGGAATATTAAAAAACAACGGTGTGCTGAATAATTTTCTGCTGTGGCTGGGGGTTATCGATCAACCGCTGACCATTCTACATACCAATCTGGCCGTTTATATCGGCATTGTTTACGCCTACGTGCCGTTTATGGTACTGCCGATTTATACCGCGTTGATTCGAATTGATTATTCACTGGTGGAAGCAGCACTGGATCTCGGTGCACGACCACTGAAAACGTTCTTTACTGTGATCGTGCCGCTGACTAAAGGTGGGATTATTGCCGGATCGATGCTGGTGTTTATCCCGGCTGTGGGCGAGTTTGTGATCCCTGAACTGCTCGGTGGCCCGGACAGCATCATGATCGGGCGCGTGCTGTGGCAGGAGTTCTTTAACAACCGCGACTGGCCGGTGGCCTCAGCGGTAGCGATCATCATGTTGCTGCTGCTAATTGTGCCGATAATGTGGTTCCACAAGCATCAGCAAAAAAGCGTGGGAGAACACGGATGAATAATTTACCGGTAGTTCGTTCGCCCTGGCGGATTGTGATTTTGCTGCTGGGCTTCACCTTTCTCTACGCGCCAATGCTGATGCTGGTGATCTATTCATTCAACAGCTCGAAGCTGGTGACGGTGTGGGCCGGCTGGTCAACGCGCTGGTATGGCGAATTATTGCGCGATGACGCGATGATGAGTGCGGTTGGTTTAAGCCTGACAATTGCGGCCTGTGCGGCGACGGCGGCGGCGATCCTCGGGACTATTGCGGCGGTGGTGCTGGTGCGCTTTGGCAGGTTTCGCGGATCAAATGGCTTTGCCTTTATGATCACCGCGCCGCTGGTGATGCCAGATGTCATCACGGGCTTGTCGCTGTTGTTGTTATTCGTCGCGCTTGCTCATGCCATTGGCTGGCCTGCGGACCGCGGTATGCTCACCATCTGGCTGGCGCATGTCACTTTCTGTACGGCTTATGTGGCGGTCGTTATTTCTTCAAGATTGCGGGAGCTGGACCGTTCCATTGAAGAAGCCGCGATGGATCTTGGTGCGACGCCACTGAAAGTGTTTTTCGTCATTACGCTACCGATGATCATGCCCGCGATCATTTCTGGCTGGTTACTGGCTTTTACTTTGTCGCTTGATGATCTGGTGATCGCCAGCTTTGTTTCCGGGCCGGGAGCCACCACGTTACCGATGCTGGTCTTTTCTAGCGTGCGGATGGGGGTGAATCCGGAAATCAACGCCCTGGCAACATTGATCCTCGGTGCGGTCGGAATTGTCGGATTTATCGCCTGGTATCTGATGGCGCGCGCAGATAAACAGCGGATACGCGATATCCAGCGTGCAAGACGTGGCTGAAGACACTAAAATTTGCCAACCTGGCTACATAATGCCGCGCATGTCGCGGCATTGTTTTCATGGAAGACGAAACGTTGGGATTTTTTAAGAAAACATCTTCATCTCATGCTCGCCTGAATGTGCCTGCGCTGGTGCAGGTAGCGGCGCTCGCCATTATTATGATCCGTGGCCTCGACGTGCTGATGATTTTCAATACGCTGGGCGTGCGCGGTATTGGCGAGTTCATTCATCGCAGCGTACAAACCTGGAGTTTAACGCTGGTCTTTTTAAGCAGTCTGGTGCTGGTTTTCATTGAGATCTGGTGTGCGTTTTCACTGGTGAAAGGGCGTCGCTGGGCGCGCTGGCTGTATCTGTTGACACAAATCACGGCCGCAAGTTACTTGTGGGCGGCTTCGCTGGGGTATGGTTATCCGGAGCTGTTCAGCATTCCCGGTGAATCAAAACGTGAAATCTTCCATAGCCTGATGCTGCAGAAGCTGCCGGATATGCTCATCCTGATGCTGCTGTTCGTTCCCTCGACCAGTCGGCGGTTCTTCCAGTTGCAATAATGTGTATAATCGTCGCCCCTGATGATGTGAAGGTCAATGTATGCAGTGCGCACTTTACGACGCGGGTCGCTGTCGTTCCTGTCAGTGGATAACGCAGCCGATTCCAGAGCAACTCTCCGCTAAAACCGCCGATCTTAAGAATCTGCTCGCCGACTTTCCGGTTGAGGAATGGTGCGCGCCGGTGTCAGGCCCGGAACAAGGGTTTCGTAATAAAGCCAAAATGGTGGTGAGTGGTAGCGTTGAAAAACCACTGCTCGGTATGCTGCATCGAGACGGCACACCGGAAGACCTTTGTGACTGCCCGCTTTATCCTGCCTCATTTGCGCCCGTTTTTGCGGCGCTAAAACCGTTTATCGCCCGAGCGGGGTTAACGCCCTACAACGTGGCGCGTAAGCGTGGCGAACTGAAATACATTCTGCTGACTGAAAGCCAGAGCGATGGCGGCATGATGCTGCGCTTTGTACTGCGTTCTGATACCAAGCTGGCGCAACTGCGTAAGGCGCTGCCGTGGTTACAGGAACAACTACCGCAGCTGAAAGTTATTACCGTCAATATTCAGCCGGTACATATGGCGATTATGGAAGGGGAGACGGAGATCTACCTGACTGAACAACAGGCGCTGGCAGAGCGTTTTAATGACGTACCGCTGTGGATCCGTCCGCAAAGTTTCTTCCAGACTAATCCGGCGGTCGCCAGCCAGTTGTACGCCACCGCGCGCGACTGGGTACGACAGCTGCCGGTTAAACATATGTGGGATCTGTTCTGCGGTGTGGGGGGCTTTGGTTTACACTGCGCGACGCCTGACATGCAGTTAACCGGGATCGAAATTGCGCCAGAGGCCATTGCCTGTGCAAAGCAGTCAGCCGCTGAACTGGGCTTAACGCGTTTGCAATTTCAGGCGCTGGACTCCACTCAGTTTGCCACTGCCCAGGGGGAAGTGCCGGAGCTGGTGCTGGTTAACCCGCCGCGCCGCGGCATCGGTAAACCGCTGTGTGATTATCTCTCAACGATGGCACCGCGTTTTATTATCTACTCCAGCTGTAACGCCCAAACTATGGCGAAAGATATCCGCGAACTGCCTGGTTATCGCATCGAACGGGTACAGCTTTTTGATATGTTCCCGCACACCGCGCATTACGAAGTGCTGACACTGCTGGTTAAGCAATAAAAAAGCCGCAGGTGCGGCTTCAGATTGCTGATCAGGTGCGCTTTGTTCATGCCGGATGCGGCGTGAACGCCTTATCCGGCCTACAAAATCATGCTAAATCAATACATTGCAGAGTTGATGTGGGCCGGATAAGCGCAGCGCATCAGGCAATCTTACTTTTGTCATCAGTCTCAATTACTGCGGGAACCACTGGTCATTGATTTTCTGATATGTACCGTCAGCTTTAATTGCTGCCAGCGCATTATTCAGTTTTTCCAGCAGAGCTTTGTTATCCGGACGTACAGCGATACCCAGGCCGGTGCCGAAGTATTGCGGATCGGTCACTTTTTCAGTCGCAACGCCCAGTTGCGGGTTGGTTTTCAGCCATTCATTAACCACCGCTGTGTCACCAAATACCCCATCAATACGGCCATTTTTCAGATCGATAAAGGCATTCTGATAACTGTCATAGGAGACAGTTTTCACTTCCGGGTGCTGATCCTGAATATATTTCTGGTGCGTGGTGCCGTTTTCCATCCCAATACGTTTGCCTTTCAGATCGGCAAACGTTTTGTAGGTATCTTTTTTGGCAATCACGACGGCTGAGTTTTCGTAGTAGGGCGTGGTAAACGATACCTGTTTGCTACGCTCCGGCGTGATATCCATTCCGGAGATTACGGCGTCATATTTTCTGAATTTCAGTGACGGGATCAGGCTGTCGAACGCGTGATTAGTAAAAGTACATTCTGCCTGCATTTGTTTGCACAAGGCTTTTGCCAGGTCGATATCAAAGCCGACAATCTCATTATTAGCACCTATAGATTCAAAGGGTGGATAGGTGGCTGAAACGCCAAAATTGATTTTCTCTGCGGCAGAAGCACCGAAAGTAAAAGAAGCAAGTAAAGCGGCAAGAACTAACTTTTTCATGATGGAACTCCCGTCTGTCAATCTTATGATTTTTGGCCGTGTCTGCGGCATGGGATAACAATGCCATCAAGTGAATTTATATGCAATAAATATGATTAAATAATTTAAATGAAATAAAAAAAGACGGACAGCTTAGTGAGTTGTCCGTCTTCATTATAAGAATTTATGCACTATGTAGGCCGGATAAGGCGTCCACGCCGCATCCGGCATCAGCACGCAGCCAAATTAATTCCTTCGCTCAAACGCCAGTGCTTTACGCTCGATCAGACGCATCATCAGCGTCAGCAGACCGTTAACAATCAGGTAAATAATCCCTGCCGCACCGAACACCATGACATCGTAGGTGCGTCCGTACAACAACTGGCTGTATCCCATCACTTCCATCAGCGTAATGGTGTAAGCCAGAGAAGTACTTTTGAACACCAGCACCACTTCGTTGGAATAAGAAGAGAGCGAGCGTTTAAACGCGTACGGCAGCAGGATCGCCAGCGTATCTTTTTTGCTCATTCCCAGGGCGCTACAGGACTGCCATTGACCTTCCGGGATCGCGCGAATCGCACCGTAAAACAGCTGCGTGGTGTACGCCGCACTGTTCAGCGACAACGCAATCAGCGCACATAACCACGGTTCTGACAACAAATGCCACAGTGCCGGATACTCCTGCAACGTTGGGAACTGGCCCGGTCCGTAATAAATCAGGAAGATCTGCACCAGCAGCGGCGTACCGGTAAACAGCGTGATATAACCCCGCACCAGCCACACCAGCACCGGCGTTTTCAGCGTCAGGATGATGGTAAAAATCAACGCCAGAATCAGTGCCACAATCAGCGAGGCAACGGTTAGCGTCAGGCTGGTGTGCAGCCCTTTCATCAGTTCGGGTAAATACTCAAACATTAGCTGGGCCTCCGCTCAAAACGTGTCGCGCGCAGGTCAATGCGTTTGAGAATGTACTGACTGAGCAGGGTGATCCCCAGATAAATCGCCGCCGCCACAATGTACCAGGTAAATGGTTCCTGGGTACGGGTAGCGATGCTTTTGGTTTGTAGCATTAAATCATTCACGCTTATCAAACTGACCAGCGCGGTATCTTTCAGCAGCACCAGCCACTGGTTACCGAGACCAGGCAGCGCATGACGCCACATCTGCGGCATCACCAGACGGAAAAAGATAGCCGATTTTGACAGCCCCAGCGCCTGACCAGATTCCCACTGACCCACCGGCACCGCTTTCAACGCGCCGCGCAGCGTTTGCGAGGCATAGGCGGCATACAGCAGTGACAGAGCGATGACACCACAAAGGAACGGGCTAACGTCGAAGTTCTCAATGTCCATCTGCACCGGGATCTGCACGAACCCAAGATTGATAGTGAAGCCATCCGAAAGCGTCAGCAGCAACTGCGAGGAGCCAAAATAGATAAACAGCACCACCAGAATTTCTGGCAGGCCGCGCAGAACCGTCACCAACGCTGAACCTGCCCACGCGACGGGACGCCATTTTGCAGACTCCCATACCGCAAAGAACATCGCCAGCGCCAGCCCGACAATCAATGCACAAACGGCAAGGCCGACGGTCATCCCGGCGGCGCTTGCTAAAGGAAAAAATTCATTCATCAGGAATTACTTCTGGAACCATTTGTTGTAGATGGTTTCGTAAGTGCCATCTTTCTTCACTTTTTCCAGCGCAGTGTTGAGTTTCTGCTGCAGTTCAGTGTTGCCCTGACGTACCGCGATGCCGAGACCAGTACCGAAGTAATCTTTATCGGTCACTTTGTCGCCCACTGCCGCCAGTTTCGGGTTGTCTTTCAGCCACTCGGTGACCACTGCGGTGTCACCGAATACGCTGTCGATACGACCGTTTTGCAGATCCAGTTTTGCGTTCTGGTAGCTGTCATACGGAACGGTGGTGATTTCCGGGTGCTTATCCATAATGAACTTCTGGTGTGTCGTCCCGTTCTGAACGCCGACTTTTTTGCCTTTCAGCTGATCAACACTGGTGTATTTACCCTGCTGACCCACAAACAGGGCAGAGTTGTCATAGTAAGGGGTGGTAAACAGCACCTGCTTTTCACGTTCTGGGGTGATATCCATCCCGGCCATCACCGCTTCCACGCGACGGAATTTCAGGCTTGGGATCAGGCTGTCAAATGCCTGGTTGGAGAAAGTGCAGGTTGCATCAATCTCTTTACACAGCGCTTGTGCCAGGTCGACGTCAAAACCAACGATCTGGTTGTTTGCATCAATCGATTCAAACGGAGGATAGGAGGCTTCGGTAGCAAAACGAATAGTTTCGGCAGCTGTGGCGGAAAGACTAAAACCTGCAATTAACGCGGCAATCAGAACTTTTTTCATTGTTGTTATCCCGAATATTAGTGAGAGAGATAGTTTTTAAATGCTTCGGTTTGCGGCTCGGTAAAGCAGCTCGCGTCGCCTTGTTCTACGATATGACCGTTTTCCATATACACCACTCGGCTGGCGGTTTTACGCGCCACTTCAACTTCGTGGGTGACGATCACCTGGGTAATATTCGTTTCTGCCAGCTCACGAATGATGCTGACGATTTGTGCCGTAATTTCCGGGTCCAGTGCGGCGGTCGGTTCATCGAACAGCAGTACCTGCGGTTCCATCATCAACGCACGGGCAATAGCAACACGCTGCTGCTGACCACCAGAAAGATGCAGCGGGTAACGATCGCTATAAGGTTTGAGACGCAGACGTTCCAGCAGTTTTTCTGCACGGGCCAGCGCCTGATCTTTGCTCAACCCCAGTACACGGCAGGGCGCTTCAATCAGGTTTTGCTGCACGGTCAGATGCGGCCACAGGTTGTATTGCTGAAACACCATGCCAACGTTACGACGCAAATCGCGAATCGCTTTGTCAGAGGGTGTTTTGGTGAAATCGAAATGGTTGCCTGCAATGTTGAGCGTACCGGAGCGCGGCATCTCAAGCAGATTGAGTACACGCAGCAGCGAGCTTTTACCCGCGCCGCTGGGGCCAAGTAACACCAGCGTTTCGCCCTGTGGGCAATCCAGCGTGATATCGAACAGCGCCTGATGCGCGCCGTAGAAGCAATTAATGCCGTTTAATTGAATACTCATTGACACTCGTATACTGGCAGTCTGATAGCTATTGAGGTCGAAGATAGTACCTTTGGCAGAATAATTATGCAATATTTCTGCTTTAAAAGTTAAAAGCAAAGCGCATTATTCAATAAACATAGCACAAAATAACGGGGGCGGTGGTCGGCGAGCATAAATGTCGGCATTCCTCACGAAATGCCGGACAATTTACGGGGTTTATTGGTTGATCAAGGCGTTAGCGATTCTCGATGGACTGACGGAGCGTACCCGCTGTGGCATGAACGCTACCGCCTAAGTAGCGCACATCGTCGATGACCCAACACTGGCCTTCCTGAATCATTAACACTTCATCCTGCCAGCCCTGGTCACCCTGTTTGAGATCCACGCGCAATGGAATGTTACGGGCATCACGATTAGGGATAGTCGATGCACTGGCAACGTGGGCGCTGTCTGGCAAGGTGGTTCGACTGGAGAACGGATCGCTGCTTAACAATTCACGATGACTGTTATCGCGGCTGGCATCGCTAAGTAGGGTTGCCAGTTTGTCACTCAAATAGGGGCGCAGGGCGGTAATGTCATTGCTGCGATGTTGAATGCGGTAGTCATAGAATTGTTGAGCCACGCTGTCAGGGCCACCCTGGACACAGGAACCGGTGCGGGGGCCGTTATCTTTATAAGCTGGCGTGACGGTGGTACAGGCACTCAGCAGCAGTGCACATGGAATAAGTAGAGATAGTGAACGGTAGCGCATAATCATTTCCTTATTAGCTTGCTGTCTGCGTCACACTACGACCAAACGTTATCAGATTATTTAATACATTGTTTTTAATACAATTCTGAAACAATCTGAACACCTGATTGGGTTTGAGTCCATTGCTGGCTACCCACTCAAGGTTGCTCGTAGCTGACTTACTTAAATTACCCAAACAATAGACAGTGTAAACCATTTGTGAGGTTGAGCGTGTTATATGGCTGAAATGATCATTTAAGGTAAATATGATAGTTCTGAAATGGCGGGATAAATCCTCCTGTAGAGGTTAAGAGCATCTGCAAGAAGCCAGTTTCACATTTATAACGCGTGATAAATGAACGCGGTTATTGTCTAATCATTACAGAATTTTTCACATGCAATAAGAGATCCTGCAATTAAGATGATTGCTAAAATTACATTGTATTTTTGAAAATGAGCGAAATTTGATAGTCCCAGCTTTGACTTTTGATAATATTATATATGCTACAGTTGTGGGTAAAGAATTTAAGCTAATGAGTTTGAGCGAAGAATAAATCAAACTGTATCAGTGTTTCGTTAATTAATATGAGTATAAATGCGTTGTGCTTTTATAATAATAAAGCACGAGGAGTTCAGTGGAATATCTTTTCCCTTGGGTGATTTTTAATATGATAAACAATATATCTGATCAAGCATCATCATTTCCAGGCACACAACTGAATCAAAGTGATAATTTCCTCGATTCACTGAGGGAATTTTTCGCGATATTAAATTCCAGTCGTAAGGGTGAGTTGTCTACATGGGACACCATCTACTTGCATCTGATATTAGCAATAAATGCTGATAGTGATCTCATAAAAAATGATGAGTTGCTAGTGGAAAATATTCCATCAGCGAATTATCAATTTAATATATTTTTTAGTAATGCTTTCGAGATTGATGTTAAAAAATATCTTGGCAAATCAGAAGATAACGAAGTTGAAATAAAAGTGGGTAATGAAAGAATTACCATTGGAATACGTAATGTATCGAATGGGAAACTTGAAAGACAAAAATTTCTTTTCCCACTGGACTATGAGAATAAATTACAACATCAATTAGACAAGCATTTTACGATTGAATCGCATCCATTATTATACAGGCATACTATGGGTAGTAAGATTGCGAATGTGATTTTTGAAAAATTATACAGTCGTATTGACTTTAACAAAGAGCAATATATATCCTTTATAAAGGATGCGTTTATTCATTTTTATGATTATAGCAGGCGATATGCAATTAGTGAGAATATCGCAAAAGACGCTGTAACAAACAATATCGCATTGATGAGTACTTTTTATGACAGTGAAAATACGTCAGGTGAGGTTTTAAATAATGATTTTACAGAAGAAGAATCATTTGAAACTGCGTTAAATATCGAGCATGCAATAGTGCTTGGATTTGCTGATGATAATTTTGAAACAAAACCTGTTCATTATCAGGATTTATTAACACGATTTAGTGCCTTTCAAGATACCGTGTTTAATTTGTTTCCTGAAATGCACTCTTCGCATTACAACGATATTTGTAGCGTAAGTGTGGATATGACAAAGGGAACGCAATGCATGATTCACTTGATGGTGAATGAAGAAGTTCTTATGTCGTTGCCTGTTCCAGTTGCCATGATGGTACGTGAAGATGCAACTAATTTAGTCAATCTTAAAACACTACTCAATGATGGTTGCTTTATTAAATATAGTCATTTTAATGACGTGGCATTAATAAAGCAAAACATAAATAATCTCTATTTATCACACACTATTGTGAATGAAAGCATATTGAAAAAATGTTGTTTTGAAAACGGCAGTTTAGGTGATGTTAAAATCACAAATAGCAATGTAATAAACAGTGTATTCAAAATATTTCGTTTAGATCTGTTAAAATTAACAACGTAAATACTCATTCTTTAAAATTTATTAACTGCCATTTTTTCAATGTTGATATGATAAGAGTTAATTTCAGTAAATGTCTTTTTCATGACTGTAGTATGCATGGTGTCAAGATAAAACCATGGTTGCCAGTAAAATGGACAAAAGAATTAATAAATGATTATTTGTATGGCTGTTTACTATCTCTGTACTCTATCTGTGCAAGAGATATATATAATATGATCGCCGGTAATAACGTGAAGGTTGCTGCGGATGCTTTCCTTGAAATACTTTATTCTCTTAAAAATAAATATTGTATTAAACTATTAAGCGCTCAGGATCGGGCGTTTATATACGAATTTGCAAGAATGATCTTCGCTTATATTAATGACAAAAGCATTGAAATCTTATTACTTTCTTGTTTTGCGGCTGCTGACCAAAAAGCAATCCAGAGGTATATACCTCAGGCGCAAGATGGGGAAGACTTTAGGAATCATTTACAATATAAGTTGGCTCTTCCCACTCATTAATGTTGCCGGCACAACATAATAGGGCAGGTAAGCGGTGCTCCATAATGAAACCAATATCCGGTTACGAAACAGATAATTGTACAGGCTTATGTACCTGTTTTTGACACAATGAGATGATTTCCTAAACTGATCAAAACCTTCTTCCCAACATGGCATATCAGTCCGATAATGCTTTAGAGATCGAAGGCTTAACAAACAAGGAGAACGATCATGCAATTTTCTACAAGCCCAACTCTGGAAGGCCAGACCATCGTCGAATATTGCGGTGTGGTGACCGGCGAAGCGATTTTAGGTGCCAATATTTTCCGTGATTTCTTTGCCGGTATCCGCGATATCGTTGGCGGACGCTCCGGGGCTTATGAAAAAGAATTGCGTAAAGCGCGGGAGATCGCCTTTGAGGAGCTCGGCGATCAGGCCCGGGCGCTGGGGGCCGATGCCGTAGTCGGTATTGATATCGACTATGAAACGGTCGGGCAAAACGGCAGTATGCTGATGGTTAGCGTCAGCGGTACGGCGGTGAAAACGCGTCGATGAGAAGAGTCTTCTGGCTGGTCGCCGCCGCTCTGTTACTGGCAGGGTGTGCCGGCGAAAAGGGCATTGTCGAGAAAGAGGGATATCAGCTTGATACCCGACGCCAGGCGCAGGCGGCGTATCCGCGCATTAAAGTGCTGGTTATCCACTACACCGCAGATGATTTTGATAGCTCGCTGGCGACACTGACCGACAAGCAGGTCAGCTCGCATTATCTGGTCCCTGCGGTGCCACCGCGATACAACGGTAAACCGCGCATCTGGCAACTGGTGCCGGAACAGGAACTGGCCTGGCATGCGGGGATTAGCGCCTGGCGCGGGGCAACGCGCCTTAACGACACCTCTATTGGCATTGAGCTGGAAAACCGTGGCTGGCAGAAATCAGCCGGAGTGAAATATTTTGCCCCGTTTGAACCGGCACAGATTCAGGCGCTTATTCCACTGGCGAAAGATATTATTGCCCGTTATCACATCAAGCCGGAAAACGTAGTGGCACATGCGGATATCGCCCCGCAGCGCAAAGACGATCCGGGGCCATTATTTCCCTGGCAGCAACTGGCGCAGCAGGGGATTGGTGCCTGGCCGGATGCGCAGCGGGTGAACTTTTACCTTGCCGGGCGCGCGCCGCACACACCGGTAGATACCGCATCATTGCTGGAGCTTTTGGCGCGCTACGGTTATGACGTTAAACCTGATATGACACCGCGCGAGCAGCGGCGCGTGATTATGGCGTTCCAGATGCATTTCCGCCCGACGTTATACAACGGCGAAGCGGATGCAGAAACACAGGCAATTGCCGAAGCGTTGCTGGAGAAATACGGGCAGGATTAGCGCGGCAGTTTTCCGTGGTCGCGTAGCCAGGCGGCAGTTTTCTCGATACCTTCATCCAGGGTGATGACTGGCTGATAACCTAACTCTTCCTGCGCACGCGTAATATCCAGCGTAAAGTCAAAATTCAACTTGGAGACGCCGTAGTGGGTCAGCGGCGGCTCTTTTGCTGACTTGCGGCCTAAACGCTCCATGCTGCGGGCGATCATATCCAGCATCGGGTAAGGAACCGAACGAATACGACAGTCAATATTCAACTCGTCGATCAGCTTCTGCACGATGCTGCGCAGTGTGCGATGCTCGCCGTTGGTGATGTTGTACACACGCCCGGAAGGTAGCTTATCGCAGGCTTCCTGGCTTGCCAGCCACATGGCGTGCACGGCATTTTCATAGTAGGTCATATCGACCAGCGCACTGCCGCCGTGCGGTAACAGAATGCTGCCGTAGTGGTGCATCATATGCGCCAGACGGGGGATAAAGACTTTATCGTGCGGTCCGAACAGACTTTGTGGGCGCAGAATAGTAAAGCGCGTTTGTGGATTTGCCTGCGAAAGCATATTGATCACTTCTTCGCTGGCTGCTTTGCTACGGGCAAACTCGTTAGCGAAGCGGTGAGGGCGAAAATCTTCTTTAATATCGCGATGGTGGTGATAATCGAAGTACAGGGAGGGGGAAGAGATATGAATAAAGTTACGCACACCCCAGGCGACAGCCCATTCACCCAGGCGGCGAGTGGCGCGAACGTTAGCCAGATCGAAAGCCTGTTGTGTCCCCCAGGGCGAGGTAAAGCTGGAGCAGTGCCACAGCGTATCAATGCCCGCGAGCATCACTTTAGCTTGTGATGAGACCAGCTCGGTCAGATCCGCCGGAACAAACTCTGCGCCCATTTTTTCCAGCAATTTACCCATTGCCTCGTTGCGACCGGTCGCTCGCACGCTGATGCCTTTCTGGCATAAAAACTCTACCGCGTTTCGACCTAAGCCGCTGGTGGCGCCGGTAACCAGTACCTTCATATCAATCCACTGTTGTTGAGAAAATAACGTGCGCATTCTTCCGTGATTTCCTCCATGATGCAATGGGAAACATGAAAGAATAACGCAGGTTTTGTCGATTAATCTGTGCTTTGTTCTGCCAGTCTGGCGATTCGTTTTGCCATTCCGCGAAAAATAAACAGATGCGCGGGGATCATCAATAACCAGTAAAACAACCCTGGCATACCGTGCGGATGCCAGAATGCGCGAACATCGATAGTACGATAGTCACCTTTATCTTCCAGGGTAAAACACAGTCGTCCCAGCCCCGGCGCTTTCATGCCAAATAACAGCGTAAGTTGTTTTTGCGGTTCAACGACAATCACTTTCCAGCTATCCACCGCATCTCCGGTCTGCAAATATTCACGCTCCGGGCGGCCTTTTGCCAGCTTATGACCGATCGCGCGGTCCATCAGCGCCCGGGTCTGCCACAAAATATTACCAAAGAAATAACGCTCTCTACCGCCGATTTGATTCACCACCTGCCATAAAGCCGCAAGGCTGGCGGACGTTTTAACGGTAAACCCCGCCTGTTTGGCGAAATAACCGTACTCCGGTCGCCAGCGGGCAAAGGCCTGAGCGTCGTATCCCCAGTCGCTGGAGTTGACCAGCTTTTCTTCCTCTTTCAGGGTGCGACGTACCGCGTCATCGAAAGCAATCAGCCGTTGTGGGATGAGTGCACGTAACGCGGTGTCATCTGCCAGCAGATCGTGTTTCAGCCCCTGAATCAACGCTTTGGCGGTGGTGGGCGGTACGGAAGTAATCACATTGAGAAACCACACCGAAATCCAGCGGGTCGGAAAGGGGATGGGGATCAACCAGCGGCGCTTACCGCTCACCGCCATAAAATGTTCAAACTGTTGCTGATAACTGAGTACTTCTGGCCCAGCGGCTTCGAAGATGCGATGTTCGCAGGCCGGATGATCTAACAGCGCCACCAGATAGTGCAGCAGGTTTTCCAGCGCAATGGGCGTGGTGCGTGAACGGACCCAGCGTGGCGGCGTTAACACGGGCAAGTTGTAAACCATATCGCGCATGACTTCGAACGCCGCTGAACCTGCACCAACGATTATTCCGGCACGCAATTCGGTCACCGGGACACCCGCTTCACGAAGAATATCCGCCGTAGCCTGACGGGCGCGCAGATGGTCCGACTGCTCATGTGGCGGGGCCTGCAACGAACTGAGAAAGATTAATTGCTTAACTGGGACTTCACGTAGCGCATCGCGGACGTTGAGGGCCACCTGGCGCTCCTGAGCGATAAAATCGCCGCCTTCGCCCATGCTGTGCACCAGAAAATAGACCGTATCGATATCCTGCAACAGGGCCGGAAGGTTATCCGGCCAGCTGAGATCGACTTTATGGCAACTGACATTTGCCAGTTGCAGCTTTGCAAGCCTGTCGACATGACGTGCCGCCGCCAGGATCTGATGCCCCTGCTGGCTGAGTGTTCGCACCAGATGCTGACCAATGTAGCCACTGGCACCGAGAACTAAAATGCGTTGCGGCACGTCTCCCTCCTTAACGCGCCAGGAATGCGCGCCAGTGGGCGGCGACTTCCGCCAGCTGAGCGCGCGAGACGTCAAGATGCGTCACCAGGCGGACAATCGGCGAGGCGTTAATCAGCACGTTTCTCGCTTTCATGTATTCGCCTAACGCGGCAGCATTTTCTTCCCCGACGCGAACAAACAGCATATTGGTGTCCTGACGCATCACATCCGCGCCTGCTTCACGCAGCTGCTCCGCCATCCAGGCAGCGTTGTCGTGGTCTTCCTGCAAGCGCGCAACGTTATTTTTCAGGGCATATATTCCGGTGGCAGCCAGAATGCCGGACTGGCGCATCCCGCCACCTGTCATTTTCCGCCAGCGAATGGCACGTTTAATGTAATCACGATTACCGACGAGTAATGAACCGACTGGCGTCCCAAGACCTTTCGACAGGCAAATGGTGAACGAATCACAATATTGTGTGATCTCTTTCAGTTCGCAGCCGTAAGCCACCACAGCATTAAAGATGCGCGCACCGTCCACATGCAGCGCCAGATTGCGCTCGCGGGTAAATTCCCATGCTTCTTTGAGGTATTCACGCGGCAGCACTTTGCCGTTGTGAGTGTTTTCCAGACTGAGTAATTTGGTGCGGGCGAAATGGATATCGTCGGGTTTGATTTTCATCGCCACTTTATCCAGCGGTAGCGTGCCGTCGGCAGCCGCGTCGATGGGTTGCGGTTGAATACTGCCCAGCACCGCCGCGCCACCGGCTTCAAACAGATAGTTATGCGCGGCCTGACCGACAATATACTCTTCGCCGCGTTCACAGTGACTGAGCAGAGCGACCAGGTTGGCCTGAGTGCCGGTAGGCAGAAAAATGGCGGCTTCTTTACCGGAAAGCTCTGCTGCATAGTCCTGCAGAGCATTAACGGTAGGGTCGTCTCCGTAAACGTCGTCCCCAACCGGGGCGGCCATCATCGCTTCGAGCATGGCGCGGCTCGGTCGGGTAACGGTATCACTGCGTAAATCAATCATGGCATGTCCTTATTATGACGGGAAATGCCACCCTTTTTACCTTAGCCAGTTCGTTTTCGCCAGTTCGATCACTTCATCACCGCGTCCGCTGATGATTGCGCGCAACATATACAAGCTGAAACCTTTGGCCTGTTCGAGTTTGATCTGCGGTGGAATGGCTAATTCTTCTTTGGCTACTACCACATCCACCAACACCGGACCGTCGATGGAAAAGGCGCGTTGCAGGGCTTCATCGACTTCAGAGGCTTTTTCCACGCGAATACCCGTAATTCCGCACGCTTCGGCAATGCGGGCAAAGTTGGTGTCGTGCAGCTCAGTACCGTCTGTCAGGTAGCCTCCGGCTTTCATCTCCATCGCCACAAAGCCCAGCACGCTGTTATTAAAGACGATAATTTTCACTGGCAATTTCATCTGCATTACTGAGAGGAAATCGCCCATCAACATACTGAAACCGCCATCGCCGCACATGGCGACCACCTGACGTTCCGGCTCGGTTGCCTGCGCACCCAGCGCCTGCGGCATGGCGTTAGCCATCGAACCGTGGTTAAACGAACCTAACAGACGACGCTTGCCGTTCATTTTCAGATAACGTGCCGCCCACACCGTTGGCGTACCAACGTCACAGGTAAAGATGGCGTCATCGGCGGCAAAATGACTAATTTGCTGCGCCAGATATTGCGGGTGAATGGCTTTCTCGCTCGGTTTAGCTAAATCATCCAGCCCTTTGCGGGCGTCGCGGTAATCTTCCAGCGCTTTATCCAGAAACTTGCGATCGGTTTTTTCTTCCACCAGTGGCAGCAATGCCCGCAGGGTTGATTTGATATCGCCGACCAGCGCCATATCTACCTTGCTATGCGCGCCGATGCTGGCTGGGTTGATATCAATCTGAATAATTTTGGCATCGGTCGGGTAGAACGCGCGGTAGGGAAATTGCGTGCCGAGCAGCACTAACGTATCGGCATTCATCATGGTATGGAAACCTGACGAGAAGCCGATTAATCCCGTCATTCCGACATCATACGGATTATCGTATTCGACATGCTCTTTACCGCGCAGGGCATGAACAATAGGCGCTTTAATTTTCCCGGCAAACTCAACTAACTCTTTATGCGCCCCCGCGCAGCCGCTGCCACACATCAGGGCGATATTGCTGGAATAACGCAGCAGTTGCGCCAGTTTGCGTAACTCTTCTTCTTCCGGCGTCACGACTGGTTGTGGCGCATGATACCAGTGGGTAGTTGCCCCTTCTGGTGCAGGTTTTAACGCCACGTCGCCCGGTAACACGACAACGGAAACGCCACGGTTTAGCACTGCTTTGCGCATAGCAATTGCCAGCACTTGTGGGATCTGCTCTGGGCTGGAAACCAGCTCGCAATAGTGACTACATTCGCGGAATAGCTCTTGTGGGTGGGTTTCCTGGAAATAGCCGCTGCCAATTTCGCTGGAGGGAATATGAGCGGCAATCGCCAGTACCGGAACGTGATTGCGGTGGCAATCGAACAGGCCGTTGATTAAGTGCAGGTTGCCGGGGCCGCACGATCCGGCACAGACCGCCAGTTCTCCGCTAAGTTGTGCTTCAGCGCCAGCGGCAAACGCCGCCACTTCTTCATGCCGGGTGGACATCCACTCGATGGTGCCCATGCGATTAAGACTGTCACTAAGACCGTTCAGAGAGTCGCCCGTGACTCCCCAGATGCGTTTCACTCCTGCCGATTCGAGTGTTTTGGCGATATAAGCTGCAACCGTTTGTTTCATGGTTCTCCATCTCCTGAATGTGATAACGGTAACAAGTTTAGTTCATCTGACGGAGGGGGAAGGGATGGGAGAAAAAGGAGGCACTAACGGTTAAATAGCCCGATGAAAGGAATATCATCGGGCATAAGGCGATTATGCGAGAACCAAATCCCCCTGCGGATGGCAGGAGCAGGCCAGTACGTAACCTTCAGCGATTTCGGCGTCGGTCAGCGTCATTGTGCTGCTCACCGTATATTCACCGGAAACCACTTTCGTCTTACAGCAGCCGCAAACACCTGCGCGGCAGGCGGCGACAACCGGAACGTTATTGCTTTCCAGCGCCTCCAGTAGCGTGGTGCCAACCGGGGCGTAAAATTCTCGTGCCGGTTGCAGTTTGGTGAATTTCAGACCGCTGATCGCCGCTTCCGCTACTGGGGTGAAGAATTTCTCTTTAAAGAAACGCGTCACGCCGAGCGCTTTCACTTCCTGCTCTACCCAATCCATATATGGAGCAGGGCCACAGGTCATCACGGTACGTGAGGCTAAATCAGGGACACCTGCCAGCAGTTCGCGAGTGAGACGACCAGCGATAAAGCCTTCGGTAACGTTATTTTCCGCCACCAGCGTTACCGGATAGTTACGCCACTCATCGGCGAAAATCACATCCTGCGGCGTACGCACGTTGTAGATCACCTGCACATCGGCCTGTGGACGGTTCTTCGCCAGCCAGCGACGCATCGACATAATCGGCGTAACGCCGCAGCCTGCCGCCAGCAACAGGAATTTATCTTCTGCTTTATCGTCGCAGGTAAATTCCCCCATCGCGTCCGAAAGCCAGAGATAATCACCGCGTTTTACATCGCGCGTCAGCCACTGGGAGCCGACACCGTCATCAATCCGCCGCACAGTCAGGGTGATGTATTCACTCACGCCTGGCGTGGAGGAAATGGTGTAAGCACGCAGCGTTTCCGCTGAGTTACGCACGCTGACCAGTGCATATTGCCCGGCGCGATATGGGTAGTAATCGTGGCAAATCAGGGAAATCGTCCACACATCCGGCGTTTCTTGCGTAATGTGATGAACCTGCATCCGCCACGGGCATTGATTCGTTGGCATCGTCATCGACAAACTCCTTACGCGCTCAACAGTTGCTTCATGTCTTCTTCAACAGTGGTGATAGAACGCAGGCCGAATTTCTCGTTCAGCACCGCCAGCAGGTCTGGTGTCAGGAAACCAGGTGCAGTCGGGCCGGTGACGATATTTTTCACACCCAGAGAAAGCAGCGTCAGCAGAATGACAATCGCTTTCTGTTCAAACCAGGAGAGCACCAGCGACAGCGGCAGATCGTTGACTCCGCAGCCCAGTTTCTCTGCCAGCGTTACCGCCAGAATAATTGCTGAGTAAGCATCGTTACACTGACCAGCATCTACCAGACGCGGCAGACCTTCGATATCGCCAAACTCAAGTTTATTAAAGCGATATTTACCGCAAGCGAGGGTCAGGATCAGGCAGTCATCCGGCACGCTGGTGGCGAAATCGGTGAAGTAGTGACGCTCGCCGCGTGCGCCGTCACAGCCGCCAAGCAGGAAGATATGACGCAGTTTTTCACGGCTCACCAGATCAATCAGCGTATCGGCTGCGCCAAGCAGTGTCTGGCGACCAAAGCCCACGGTGATCAGGTGCGGAATTTCGCTGTACGGGAAGCCCGCCATCTGTTGCGCCTGGGCAATGACCGCAGAGAAATCTTCGCCATCCAGATGACGCACACCCGGCCAGCCAACGATGCTGCGGGTCCAGATACGATCGTCATAAGCGCCTACGGTTGGGTCGATGATGCAGTTTGAGGTCATCACGATGGGGCCAGGGAAACGAGCGAACTCCACTTGCTGATTCTGCCAGCCGCTGCCGTAGTTACCGACCAGATGCTTGAATTTACGCAGCTCCGGGTAACCATGCGCAGGCAGCATTTCGCCGTGGGTGTAGACATTAACGCCCGTGCCTTCTGTCTGTTCCAGCAGGTTGTAGAGATCTTTGAGATCGTGACCGGAAATCAGAATGCATTTACCCGCCGTCGCTTTGACGTTGACCTGGGTTGGCGTCGGGTGACCGTATTTACTGGTTTCGCCTGCATCCAGAATGCTCATCACTTTGAAGTTCATCTGGCCGATTTCCATTGAACACTCAAGAAGCGCGTTCATATCGGCAGGCCAGGTCCCCAGCCACGCCATGATTTTATGGTACTGGGCATAAATATCATTGTCGTATTGACCGAGAACGTGTGCGTGTTCCATATAGGCCGCCGCACCTTTCAGGCCATACAGGCACAGCAGACGCAGGCCGAGAATGTTTTCGCCAATCGCCGCTTTATCTTTGTTAGGGGTAAATTCTGCTGCCTGACGTTGCAGCTCGCCGAGATCGTCGCTCACCAGTTGCAGGTCAGCCATCGGGTTATCGACGCGGGCGTTGGCATCTACAGCCAGGCAGTGTGCTTTCAGCGCCTCGCGCAGGGCAATCGCTTCACGAGCGTAGCCGACAATACGCGGAGAATCGAAGTTAACGTTGGTCAGGGTTGAGAAAAAGGCACGTGGCGCAAAGCTGTCTACATCGTGGTTGATGATGCCGTATTCACGCGCTTTTACCGCCCAGGCCGAAAGCCCTTGCAGCGCCGCGATGAGTAAATCCTGAAGGTCAGAGGTTTCCGCCGTTTTACCACACATCCCCTGCGCGTATGAGCAGCCGTTTCCTGCCGGAGTACGGATAGTTTGTTCACATTGCACACAAAACATGATCACACCTTTTAAAGTTATATTTAATATACATGTTTAAGGTTAAGACGCTTAACGCGGGGATAAAAGGGATTTTTCATGCAACTTTAAGGGAGATTGATTTAGCGCAATTTTGGCGGCAGGGATCTACCGCCAGAGAGGTATTACGCGGAAAAAAAGGCGATGAGGATCGGCACTAACAGGCTGAGAATAAAACCGTGAACAATCGCCGCCGGGACCATATCCAGCCCGCCAGTACGTTGAAGAACGGGCAGGGTGAAATCCATCGACGTCGCACCGCATAAGCCCAGTGCAGTAGAGCGGCTACGGCGAATCAGCCCAGGGATTAACATAATAGCAATCAGCTCACGGGCCAGATCATTAAAAAACGCCGCGCTCCCGATTACTGGACCAAAAGATTCGGTCAATAAAATACCGGAAAGAGAATACCAGCCGAAACCGGAGGCCATTGCCAGCGCGGTATTGATGGGAAGATCAAGAATAAAGGCGTTAATTAAACCACCAATTAATGAACTGGCAACCACCACCACGGCGACAATCATTCCCCGGCGATTAAGGACAATCTGCTTTAAGGTCATGCCATTATTGCGCAACTGAATACCGACGAGGAAAAGTAGCAGAATTAAGGTGTATTCACTGGCTTTGGTCGCGTGTTGTAAGAAAGCCAGTCCACTCAGACCAATGGCAAAACCAATCACTACTACGCCGCACAGTTTTAGCGACTCCAGTGCCATCGCAATACGCGACGGGAGTTTTTCTTGATGATGGTGGTTGCGCCATGGCAGGCCGCGCTCCAGCCACAACAACGCAATAATATTGCAGAGTAAAATAATGGTAATGCTGACGGAGGAATAATGCAGAATCGCCAACAGGTTACTGGCGAGGTTATCGAGAAACGCCAGACTGATACCCATAAAAAAGAGAATGAGGTAAACCATCCAACTTAATAGCTGATTAATAACTCTTAATGCAGCTTTTTGGCGAAGCGGAATGAGGTAACCCACAATCAGGGGAACCAGAATGATTAACAGCCCAGAAAACATGAAAACCCAGTCCTTGCAAAGATGAAGTCGAAATGCGCGATGACACACTACTGAAAGCGGAAGGACGAGTAAAGTTGCAATTAAAAGGAAATGTTATGCAAAAGGAGCAGTAGAGTATTCGTTTTCATTTAAAGATGTTCTTGCGCTTTAATTACAAACCGCACCGGTGTTGGTGGCGTCAAAATCGCTGAAGCGTTCCCCGAAGGCCGGGGCAGCCCACATGGATGTGGGCTGAGGGCGCGTCTTACAAGGATAATGAGATGGACGCTCCAGATTTTACGGTATCAAAGTACCAGACTGGATCG
>OCAF01000104.1_pt1 | contig 41681 bp, 56 predicted proteins | sample 1477101 | NCBI WGS metagenome assembly OCAF01 (sample SAMEA2580286, study PRJEB22360) | human gut metagenome | biome: human gut; feature: human-associated habitat; material: faeces | place: Denmark | collected 2008/2010
CTATCTATCTGATAGGTAGTCCAATAGTTACGATGCTTTCTAAAACATTCTCTAAACCTACCACTATTACGTGTAGGGTTACCAAACACACACCATATAATTTCCGTTTCCTTATCTGTTAAAGCGCCCTCTGTTACTTCCCATATCTTATCTGATATTGCGGATGCCTCATCGAATATGATAAGTATTCTGTTCCCTTGATTGTGCAAGCCAGCGAATGCCTCAGGGTTACTTTCGCTCCATGGAATAGCATCTATCCGCCATGTCTTTTCATACTGCTTATCAGCACTAAACAATGCGGTAGCAGTATAGGTGAACAATTCTTTACCTATGAATAGGTTGTACCATTTGTTGAGTTCCGCCCAAGTCTTAGACTTTAACTGTGTATCAGTATTAGCGGTTACAACTCCACGTGTGTTTTCATGTGTAGCAATAGCAAACAGAATTAACAATGAAGAAAAGGCGGACTTCCCAATACCATGACCTGATGCAACTGCAATTTGTATTGCCTTAGCTAATGACTTTCCCTTGCGTAGTTCTTCGCCTATTTTAGTGAAAGTCTTTACTTGCCATTCATCAGGGCCATCAAAGTTTTCAAGTGGTGTTCCTTTTTCTCCCCAAGGGAATGCGAAATATACAAAGCCTAATGGATCATGAGTAAACGAACCCAACGCATCAATCAGTTGTGCCTTGTTGTACTTCATCTGATTTCACCCTTGCTTGTTTCATCCTATCGGATATATCGATTTCTATTTCTGCATCTAGTTTGACCTTATCGGTAAATAGCATATGCCGTTTACCTAAGAGTTCAGCTGCCTTAGTTCTATCATTCACAGATACATCTAAACCAAACGCATCTTTCTCTTCGCCATTCATAACTCTGGTGAGATACTGTAGGACTTCATCAGCAGTTGCGATTGTGTTATTGTTCTTTTGCTCCATGTGTTGTTGTATATATTGGCTCACGTTAGCATTTGACAACAATCTACTTCCCTGTTGCCTTGCACTATTTTCTGAATATCCAGCCTTTAATGCAGCTTGTGTAGCATTAGCGGTCTTGATGTATTCAGTTGCAAATAGCAGTTGTTTATCTGTCAGATTTGTATCATTCAACATCAATCACCACCTTTATATGTCTTAACTAAAAAAAGTAACACCTCGTGTTGCTTGGTGCTACTGTACTCACTTTCTTTCTTATAAAGTTGTTTCGCTTTAAATGTCTTACCCTTTTTGTACTTGTGAGGGAATGTTAGTTTGTACTCTTCCTCGTTGTACATTCTACTGACAATATATATCTTGCAAGGCTTATCGTATTTGCTCCATGATTGCCTTACATCAACTACATATCGTCTACCATTCATCTGTAATGCTTTAAGTAGTTTCTTTATCGTTGGTTGGTAATTCACATCCAACACCACACAATACCGATTAAGATTAGTACTGCACATACGATAGCTAAACCATCGATGAGTGTAATCATTGTATCGCCACGATGTTCATATGCGTATTTTGCCTTGGCTTGTAAATCTTTATTGTTCAAGTCCTTGGCTGCTTGTTTAAATAGTTTTCTATCCTCTAAGAATTGTTTAATTGCATTAATCATTTAAGCACTTCGCCACCTTTCCTTTTTAATTTCCCATGTGATCTAACACATAAGCCACGATTACATTTGCTAGCACCGCCATATGTTATATATGTTTGACATAAGCCGTCATATTCTATTGTCTTTGCGGTACATATGCCATTCTTATTGTTAAGGCATTTACTTTTACAACACAAAACATCCGTCATAATCTCCCCTTTATGATAGATTTATACAAAAATTGGAGTATATCGCCGTGGATATACCACATTATGTGATAGTTTTATTCTGTTTTATTGTATTAATCACTCAAAACTAGGTGCGTTGTTGATGACATGACAATTTATGCTTTTGAGGTTCAACTATGAATAAAAAAACAAAGTTGGAAAATAGAAACACACCTAGTTTTCAATAATCACTTACACACTCAATACCAACAACTAACATTTTGATGGATCGTAATCGTGTTAGGTTAAGTAACAACAAGAATATGAATAAGTTTCTTTTGGAGGCTGCTAGTTGTCAGTATTCAATGTGTATAACCAATTAGGGCAGGTTCATATCTTTAAGGTTAATAATGTATAAGCTATATATTGTGAGGATATTCGACCCACCCTTATCAGTTAGCAGTAAATTTACATATAAAATTTTTGTCTTAACACATACTTCAAATTGAAATTAGAAAAAAGTATAATGTTGTTTCCTAGTCAATCAATTATGGTTGCGCTGCTACTCTGCGACCGTTAGCGCTATACGTTCCATTTCGCCCATATACAACAAAGGCGCACTCTTAAATGGGTGCGCTTGTTGTTGTGTTTTGATTTGTCCTAAGGAAAGAGTGAGTACAAGTCGCTTAGTGGCAACTTCTACATATATATTATACCTAATAGCAAACTATAGGTACACGGACAATCACGGACATTTGCGGACATTATAGGACAAGTTTTTGCCCAAATTCCAACAATGCTTTTTGCTTGTATCTCTTCGCTTGTTTCGTAGAGTAACACCCAATCATTTTATAAGCATCTTCTGTTGTGTTGTTGAGTACAAATTCATAACGTAGGATGATTGCCCCCAACTTTTCATCTAGTGCATCAATTCTATTGATCGCATCGCATTTCAATTTAGATAACTCATCAATTCGTTTATCACGTTCTGCGACTGTGTCCATAAATCTTGATACACTAACCTCTAAGCCTTGCGGAGTACCGCCACCTGTTACCCTATCTTTACTGTAATCAATCGCACCTATTGATGTAAGGTTTGCTCGTAGTTGATTGATTTCTTCTTTGATAGATGCAATCTGTACATCAATTAACTTAACAGGTTGTAGGTACTCAACCGCCTTTTCTATTAGTTGTTTTTCATCATATTCTCCCAAACACTTCACCTCACTCTTTTAAGCCACCATTTATAGCTATCAAATACACCAATACACACCACGCTACAAAGATAATTACATTTGCCCATCCATCTTTAGTGTTACCCATTGCAATTAACAAGCAAAAGAATAAAAAGTACATCATGTATTTATACCTCTGCTAGTTTTGCGTAATTCCAATGTCCAATTGAAAGTTCACCAGTAGCAGTCCACGATGCTTTCCCATTTAGCCAACCATATACATTTCCATCTTCGTATCTCGCAAAATATCTTTTAATCCATTCTTTATTATCGTTACTAACTAATATAGGTGTATCAACTTTTACTTTCGACCAGTCAACAATACCTAATTCTTCTGCAATATTTATTACATCACACGTTTCTAAACTAGGTAATGTTCCGCTTATTATTTCAATACATCTGTATTTATCACCATTAGCCTTATACATACCACTAAAAATAAATGGCTTGTTCTTTGTTACATACACGAATGTACCATCACCACCAACAATATACCGCCAGCCATCATCATATAGCTTTTGAAGTAACCATTCTCTCCCTTGTTCATCTGTGATCATACTCTATTCACTCTCCTTATATTTAAAGTAATACTTCGCAAATGCTTTTATTCGCTCTACATCTTTATCTGTGGCACAGTCAACATTGCATAACCAATAGTCAAATTCTAGCCACTTCTCTTTGTGTTCATAAAGGAATGTACATCTATCCATCATTTCCTTTATAAATGGTATACACAATTCGCCGTCTAACTCTATTGCAAACCTATTGTGTTTAGCAATCAATCTATCCCCTACCATTTACACATCCATCTTCCTATATTTTCGCTCCACTTAAACTTAGCTACATCATATAGTTCAAAATCATCAATGGTTTCTCTTACCTTACCGATATAGAACACTTCCTCTTCACTCTCTACCGCAAGCTGGCACAAGAAACCAAATGCATCTTGATAGCTTTGAGGTGCGATGTAAAAATCGGAGTGTTCAACGTAACCACTATAACTTTCCATTAAAGCCACCCAGCCAGCAACAAAAAGGAAATTAATAAATTAGCTCCACAAGCTAATGGTGTTATGTTTTCATCATCCGTTATAGCACACATAACAAGATTGTTTATCGCAAGTGCTACAACAACTAATTTCCAACACAGTAATTCATCCATTCTTCCACCTTATAACCCTACCATTATGCACTTAATACCTTTTTCAACTATATAGTCCATAAGTTTTATTAGCTTTCCATACTCTTTATCTGTGAGTTTTCCTACACTATAAGCATTATCCACTTTGCGCCTAATTTCGTTTAAACTTTCAAGGCTATAAGCGGAAAGTATATATTGCCTAGTTTTTCTGTAATAAGCACTCATGCTCACCTCTTATGATAGGGCGGATATTTCACCGCCCATATCCTTTACTTAACCAAAACAAACAGTAACGCACATACTATGAAAACTAAAGGCACTATCGCCACACCTACGGCAAAATACGTAAGTAGTTTTAACTCTTTTTCTTTTCGTTGCCTTTCTGCCTCTAGTACCCACAGGATATAGCCTTTTCGTTGTGGCGCATTAATTCTTCTAGGACTGCACATTATTTATTCGCTTTCAACTCTTCGACTTCTGCCACTAATTGAGTAACCAATGTTTCAAGTTCTTTGATTTTACCTTTGTGGTTCAACTCATATTCAGAACCTTTACCTAATCTGAAGTTCACACTAGCATTTACCATTTTTTCAGAACCAAGTGTACCACCTACGCTAAACATTACGTGTTCAGTAGGTGCATAAAATGCACCAAGTGCTACTGCACTATGTCCTTTGTAATGTCCATAACCAACGGAGAATGTCAGTTTATCATCTTTGTTGTAGCCTAGATAATGAAGTGCGGATAATGCTGCATTCGCTGCACCAGCTTTACCAATTTCACGTTCTACATTTCGTGTCATACCACGTTCTAAACTTTCGATGCGGTTTTCATGGTTTTCCAATACATTCGCATGGTCTACTAAAGTTTGTTCGTGAGATTGTAATTGTTGTTCGTGATTGTTAATGATCGTTGTATGATTGTTGATTACTGTTTCATGACGATTGATTGCATCTGTGTTTGCTTTGATGTTGCCAGCATTTACTTTGATAGCATCTGTATTATCTTGAATGGCTTTAGAATTTACCCCTACACGCTCGTTTGTAGCGTTGATAGAGTTAGTAATCGTTGTGTAATTGTTATCCACCTTAGCGGTTAAATTTTTGATGTTATTTACATTGCGGTCTACACGAATATTCAAGCACTTAATGTCTTTATCATGTTTTACTAACTTAGCACCCATAGATGCGATTTCATCGTAGGCAGCGTACAACTGACTGCCGTTGACTGCATCTGTAGATGCTGCATCAACTTGTCCAGCTGCAACATTTGTAATTTGGCGATTGTAATATTTCACACCGCCAAACCCTGCTCTATCTTTAGAACCAACACTCACTACAGATTGAGGGTTTTCTCCAGCGAAAACGTGAGTAACCCCATTTAACACTACTTGTTGTGTAGGTACTGCATCGTCTGTAACGGAGTTAGTACCCAATGCTACACTATTACTTTTATCTGCTACTGTGTTATTACCAATAGCGTAAGCATCCCATGCAGTAGCCTTGCCGTGCGTTCCGATTACTGTTGTATCATTACCGCTAACTTTAGCATCTCGTCCTAAAACGATTGTACTTGTACCAGTAACTACTGTATTCACACCTAGCGCTGCGGAGTTGTAACCGCTAACTACTGGTGCAGTAGTGTTTGGTTCTACTTGACCTACCACAATACCATTTGCAAATGTGCTACCTGTAACTGCTGCCATAACCATTGTTGCTAATACTAATTTGTTGTTCATGTTAATTTCTCCTTTTATGTTAATTAATTTAGATAACTTATTTGCCTGTGCTACCATAACCGCCAGCACCACGTTCTGTTTCGGTTAGTTCATCTACTTCTACTACATCAACCATTGCTACCGGTACGATGATTAATTGTGCGATGCGATCACCTCTAAATATCATGTAATCGCTACAAGATATATTTTCGTATGCAATGCTTAATTCACCTCTATAGTCAGCATCAATAATACCTACGCTATTTGCACATCTTAGAGGTGTTTTACTCATACTACTTCGTGGCACTAATAACCCCATGTGTCCTTTCGGTATCTCTACTGCCACCCCTAACGGAATTTTCTTTTGACTATCACTAGGCACTTTGATGTGAAACGGACAATATAAATCTAACCCAGCTGCATCTTCACTACCTCTTGTTGGTAGTTGTGCATATTCACTAACCAACTTTACTTTCATTTGTTCCCTCAAAACTCCACCCCTAACATAATTAATGCACGTTTTACTGTTTTATAATTTGCTCCAACTTGATAACTAATTGCCCTTAATGACATTCCAGCTTGATGCATTTTTAATAATGAATTTCCATCCAACTCACTTGCACGTGTATATGTTTTCTGTGGTTTTGTACCTTTCAAACCCAAACAACATAACGCTCTGCCAGCACTTATATTTCCGTAAACACAAGCTGCTAACGCAAGCCAATTTAAGTTATTATCAGGAACAAACTCACTCATATTAACTGCCATGTTCCTCACTCCATTCACTTTCCTTATAGATGCGAAAGAAATCATCCGCACTTATTACGACTAACCAAGGCTTATTGCTTTTTTTCCAAGCTACTATAGGCATATCACCATTGTCAGCTTGTATTGCATCATGTTCTGCTTGTTCATATGCTTTACGAACATTCAAGTTTTCAACAAATTTGACCTCTTGATGTATGTTAGGCAAGCCTACACAGTCCGATGCATCACCTGTGTTTCCACAATACTGTGCAGTTCTACGGACTTTGTCGAAACCATGCGACCTACACACATCTCTCCACATCCGTTCACCCCTAGCACCTTTTTGTTTACTGTTTATTGGCAATGATCATCACCCCTCACTCGCAAATTCCATTAAGTTTGTTTGTACTTTTACATCGCTCAACATTTCCTCTTTAGCTTTCGCATACATTCTTCTGTCAATTTCAAACCCATATGCACTTCTACCAAGTTCCATTGCCGCTCTTAATGTGCTGCCACTACCAGCTACTGGGTCAATTACTACATCACCCTCGTCTGTAAAGATTTCAATCAACCTTTTCAATACGCTTACTGGTTTCTGTGTTGGATGAATGTTAGGAACGATATTCTTGTTATCACGTTTCCATTCAAAGTGATCAAATATCATTTTTTTGTTGTTGTTAAACTTTGGAAGTTTTTCACGATACAAAACTAATGCGTATTCAGTCGCACCAACAATACGCATATTTGCTTTTAAAACTTGCGCACTATAATTTTTATTGAAAGTAATAGGAATATAATTTTTAAAGCCGTGTTTCTTTGCATACTCAATCACCATTGGTTGCTGTTGATAACTACAAAAAACTATCATGCATGGTGCTTGTCCACGTTCTTTAGGCTCTTTCTTTAGCAACCGATTACAAAAGTGAAAATACTCTGCAATGTTAAAGTTATAATCAGAATTAAAGAATGCTTTACCAGCATTTTTGCTTTCGCCATTCTTATTATCGCCGTCTACATACCACATAGGATTACTTGCATAAGCGTTGTTTCCTAGATTGTATGGTATATCTGCAATCACTAACTGTGCTTTAGGTATTCCATATCGTTTAAAGTTTTGGAAATTATCATTAAATAACTCGATTTTCATAATTGTTCTATTTACTTTCTTTCAATCGGAAACTTTCCGTAATAGGCACACCAGCCTCGGTTGGAATGTAAATAATTTGGTCTTTACTGTCTTTCAACGTATCAACCCACAACCAATGGATGTAGGCCTCGTTGCCTTTTAACGATTGACCGATAATTTGATTGGCTTTTGCAGTACCCTCTGCACGTTTAACTTCTGCTTGTGCTAGGCTTTCCGCACTATCTAGTTTTGCCTTAGCTTCTAATACTGCAACTTGTCTATTTTGTTCCGCTCTAGCAAGTTCCGCCTCACCTGCCTTTTGTTGTTGCCATACCATATACATCGGCACACCAAACGCAAAACTCCATGCAACCGCACCAATCATAACCACTACCAATAAAGCTGATACTATCTTATTCATGTTTTTACTCCTTTACATAATCTTCAATACGATAGGTTTTTGTTTCTTGCACTACCCATGATTTGTTCTCGTACCCATGACGTTTTTCCCATGCTTGAAATACTTTTGTTAGTTCTTCGCTTAGTTCGTCCATGTGTTCGTTTTTAACATCTTTCATGTAATCATCTGAATATTCTGCAATTTCATCATCTAAATCATAATCACACACATTCCAAATCACACGTTCACCATCTACCACAGGTACATATCGGTATGGATGACCTATTTCTATCGTTGTTTGTAATAATTCCTCTCGACTTAAAGCATCAAAATCACCGTAGTCATATTCATTATCAACATAATCTTCGATAGCCTCTTTAATGCTATTTTTCGGTTCACCAGCTACTTCATCTTCACACCAACAATATTTTGTTTCATCTTTAACTAGCATTGTTATTTACCTTTTCAACTCTGTACATTCAATAATGCAATTTGCAGGCGATACAGAAATAAATCTTTTTCGTTTATCAGTAAAAGTAATCACTTTTTCGTTGCCAATTTGCACATTTCGTATAGCACGTTCAAATGCTTTTTTATCTTCAAAAGTTTCAGTTTCATATGTGCCTGTTCCACAATTCATTACAATCGTTAATTCAACCATGTTTTTTCACCTCTTAGAACGGAATATTTTCATCAGCACCATTATTTTCAAAACTATCAAAGTTGCTAGATGCAGTTTCATCATTCGTTAATGATGTACCAACAAAGTTTGCTACTACTTCTGTTACATATCGTTTTTGTCCGTCTGCCGTTTCATATGAACGTGTTTGAAGTCTACCCTCTACGAAACATCTGTTACCTTTTCGTAGGTTTCCTACTGCTTCACCTGTTTTACCCCATGCCACGCAATTAATGAAAGCAGTTTGTTCTTTTGTTTCGTTGTTACTGTCAATGTATGTATTGCTTGCTGCGACTGTAAATGTGGCTACTGCTTTTCCAGATTGTGTGTAACGCACTTCTGGATCACGTGCTAAATTACCTAAAATTTGTACTGTATTCATATATCAAACTCCTTTAAATTTTTTGTTCGATGCACATCTTACCTTTATAGATACGCATCATTTCTTCTAAATTTGCAAAGGTTCTTGCATCAGCCTTTGCAATCATTTGCATCTGTTGAGTTGCCTCTTCTTGTGTATCTACATTTAGAGGTATCTCAATAGTGATTACCATCTTTCGTTTCTTACTTAGCATTTATTTCCCTTACCAATAACTAAGCTGGTTTAGTTCAGCCTCTACATCATCAATAAACACATCGTAGCTAGGGTGAATGTGGCAATCGACTGTTGCCTCATTCCTCATGATTTCAAGCAAGTTTTCAATCTTGGTTCTTGCTTGTGCCTCATTATTAGCTAGCACTTGAAAACTAACATTAAAGCTAACATTTACACTTACATCAAACTCTTTTACTCTTTCCCTCACGTTTAACCCCCTATTGCCTGTTTTAAAAGTTCTTTACCTTTATCAGATATTTTGCTTTTGTTGATTATTTCTGTTACATCTACTGGTTCTTTTGCTACCTCTACCAAATTACCTGTGGCAGTCATTTCTATTTGCTTTTGACCAGCACCAATCAATGCACGTTCCTTTTCTGCTTTCTCCCTTGCTTTTAATAACAAGTGATTGTCTTTAATCGAATTAGACAATCTTAATCGCTCACGCTCTCTGATTTCTTGTACTTCGTAGTTTTTAACAAACTGCGCCCTACATGATGTTTCGTTGAAGTTATCGCCGTTTTGAGGGTCAAATGATTTCCAAATCGCTTTGGCACATTGCTTTGTTAAACCATCTAATTTGTCTAAACCCTTTTCGTAGCCATATGATCGTGCTACTTGATACACCCTTTCCCATGCATCTTGTGCGGTTGGAAGTTCCTCATGTGCATTTACAAAGGCACTTAATGCGGAACATTCCTCTCTAATTTCTGCAATCGTTGGTAAGAATTTGCACCTATCAATCAGATTGCTTATCGCCTGTTCAAGGGTAACTGGGTTTACATTAGATAGTTTTGTTACATACAACATCATTCGTTGCTCTGACATATCAGTAGACCACGCTATCTGTAACATCGATAGTGCTTTCAAAGTCTGTTGTTGGTTGTTCAGTATCTACACCCCCTAACTTATTCATCAAGTTATTAACTACGTTGATTGCATCTTCCTTACTATTCTTTTTAGAATTAGGTTTTCTATATTCGCTACGCTCCCATGTTCTAACCGCTGCTTTCCAATCTTTCATGGAGTTTTTGCCTACTTTCCATCCGTTGCTTTCGTAGTAGTCAAAGAAATGTTCAACGTTTACATTATTGTTACGTTCCATACAGTATTGTTTAATGTCAGAGATAGAGGGTTTTTCAAAACGCTTGCGTTTTGTTGTAGTGCTTGCACTACTATCTATCTCTATCTCTATCTTTATCTCTTTCTCTTTCTCTATCTCTGGTGGAGATTTCTCGGAGATTTGTCGGAGATTTGTCTGGACATTTGTCCTATCTGTTTCTATTCGTTGTCTATACTCCCTCTTTCTATCAGCCTCACTACTGCCTTTACCAATGAAGTTTTGAATATCCAACATATAGATAGCACCATTTTCTAGTACATCGATTAGTCCTAAGTCCTTGAAGATTGATAATGCTTGTTTGACTGTTCCTATTTGGTGTCCAGTTACACTTGCCAGCATTTCTGCGTTGTAAGGAATGCGATCATTAACCACCAGCTTTCCATCATTCTTTAGACTTCGTAGGTAGAGTTTTAAAAGAATATTGCTATACAAGTATCCGTCTTTCATACTTTCCAATATCTTCAACTCATCGCTATCAAAGAAATTATCTTTTAATCTAAGATAGTAATATTTTTTGTTATCGCTCATAGGCTAGTCCTTGTTTAGACTTTCGATAAACTCTTCTTCCGTTAAAGGTTTACCTAGCATTGCAATTCTAGTTAGCACTTTTGCGATTTCTTTTTTCTCGTTTTCTACAACCAATACACTATTAACCATCGCATAGATTGCACTTAGTTCTTCAATTATTCTGTTATTGAATGTTTGTTCACCTTGGTCTGCTTTGTAAAACTCAATACGATTTTCAACATATGCACTAATCATTACTAATTCGTTCATACTCATCTGTCCTCTTTTCTACTTCCTCTAATAAGTGTTTGCGTATCTCTTTTGCGAACACTCCATGTGCTTGATTGTGGCATTGCATACACAAGCAAGCTAGATTTCTCAAATCACTTAAACCGCCTTGTGAACGGAACACTATGTGGTGGCATTGTTCTGCCCTGTAGCCACATATAACGCATTGTCCGTTATCACGTTCATAGGCTTGTTTTCGTGTTACTGCATATAATTTGTTATCCCTTTTCTTTCTGTTGTTCACTCTCCCACCCCTCTATGAGTGATTGAATATACTCACTAGGTTCTAACTTGATACCTAATTGTTCACATTCATCTGTTAGGCAATCAATAAGCCTTGCCATTTCTTTTGTGTTGTACACGCTGCTGCCGTGGTAACACATTATGTTGTGATACCCATTTAAACTTTGGCACTCACCAGCATCTTCGGCTATCCAACCGATGCCGTGTGCTTGCCATATCGTTATGTAGCGTTCGACTGCATCCTCACGGACTGGAACATACGTAAAATGTCCACAGTCCTTGATAGCTTTTTTGTACACATCTTCTTTTGTTGTGTAGCTATTTTTACTTAGTTCAAGTGCTATGTTTTGACATAACACCCAACAATAAGAATTGGCATTTAAACTTCTTGATTTGGTTTTACGTTTGATTTCTACTGTGTACTCTTTATCAGTAGTAATCTTTGATAGATCATTGTCATGTGGTGCTGGTATTACTACCATTACACCTAGTGGACTTCTTAATAATTCGATGTTATTTGTTGTCCACTTCATAACCTTTTACCCAGTCATAAAGTTTTGACATTTGATTTCTTGTAATGTTATCAATCACACCAACACCAAACATTTCTGTTAGTTGGTGCGCTACTTGCTCTTCGTTTAACCCATGTTCATTAGCCATCTTCAATATGATTGCGTATGCATTGTGAGGGTCAAATTCTTTTTCTTTCTTTTCTTTTTCTGCTGCTGCATTGATTTTCGTATCTTGTAAACCTCGGTATACATCAGCACCTACACCAATCATTTTTGCTGCAGTACCTAATGCATCGGTAACCGCCATCTTGAATGCCTCATCGTTTCCGTGGTAACCATTTTTGTCTTTATAGATTAAGAAATCACCACCATAACCAGGAATTGGTTTACTCCATTCATCGCCATCTTTGATGTATAGATTTACTTTTACATAAAGCATCGTTTCGCCAGTAGCCTCTACTAATACTTGTTCCGTATCTACAATGTCAAAGTACCAACCAACACCACACATACCATAAACTTCGGTTAATATTTCCCATCTCCATTGTGGAGAAATATCATACTTACCTTTTAGTTTCCCAAAGTCAATTATCTTTAACGCTGATTGCGGTACAGTTTTTACCGCATTATATCTACTATCCATCTATACCTCTTTATATTTGTAACCACGCATTTCTAAGAAATCAGTCAAATCTTTTGCATCATCTTCGGTTAAGTCATAAACAGTAACTGTTAAACCATTTTTTGTTTCCACAACTTCGATTGTTTCAACTGGTTCATTTGTGATGCTTGCTCTTGCAGCCTCTTCCATTTCGTTACGCTCTGCAAACTTTGCATTGATTAATTCTCTAGCTTGATCTAGTGGCATATCTTTTACTGCATCCCAACATTCATTAAATGTGATTGGTGTTGCAAGTTCGTATTGTTGGTTACAAGTATCTACAACAAACTCAATCATGCCTTTTTTCTCTGCTAAGATTTGTTTATAATCATCATCTGATTGTTGGCGCTTTGAAATTTCAATCATCATTCCCTCAATGGAAATTTCAATATCTTTCATCTTTGCAGTTTTATTTAACCAGCGTTTATCATGTTGAAGTTGATTTGCATATTCTTCACGCACTCCATATTTTTCAACCATCTTTTCGATAAACTTATTGATAGCATCTGTTTTAGCTTGTGCCTCTTTTTCATCAAAGTATTTGATTTGTTCTGCAAGTGGCTTTTCTGCATCGTAAACAACTTTCAATACTTCATTTACTTCTTCTTCAAATAACTCAATAGGTCTTTTGAGTTCTCGTTTTTTCTCTTTACAGAATTTATCAAGCGTTGTTCTGTACTTAACGATTTCATTCTTAGCACTTACCATGTCCTTATAGTTTTCTTCTGTTACTACAAGTCCTTTGTACTTTTCTAACTGTGCCTCAAAGTAAGATTTGATTTCATCTTTGTTCCACTTGAATACTTGTTGATTTTGACTAACAATAGGTGTTAAATTAATTTCCATTTAATTCTCCTTATACTTGTGATAAAATATAAGTAGAGATATTTCACATACTCTCTACTAAGTCCGTTGAAACTTCTTCTAAAACTTTTCGCAACGGACTTTTTTCTTTTCATAAAAAGCTATTTCTTCTTCCCATTTACTACTTAGTAACCACATCGATACACCTAATAGGCTTTGACAAATGAATGTCCACATATCGATGTTATCTAGTTCTAAGCTACCCATACCGCCTACCACTAATACTGCTGATATGATTTTCATTCCATAACACAACTTAATCATTTAAATCTTCTCCTACAATCACTAGCATTTGGCTGGTGATTTTTTTTATTTCACTCTTTAACTTATGATTTTCTTTTCTTAGGTTTTCCACCTCGCTTTGTAGTTTCCTATAACCGATTGCGTTATATTCATCTTCAACACCAGCTAATGCTTCAACCTCTCTTTTGCTAAATTTCACACCGCTTATCGGTAACTGTGTTAACTTTCCATCATTTCTTAGGTTGTATACAGATGTTGTTGAGATTTGTAATAGTTCGGCTACTTGCTCTACTGTATATACAAGGCTCTCCATGTCTCATCCCCTTATGTGAATTTAATTCACTATCTTATTTTAAAAAAAAATTTCTCTAGTTTCTTTGCTAGATAACTTTAACAGTTCTACTAGCTTTGCAATTTCAGATGCTTTAAATTCTGTATCACCTCGCAACTTCTTATATAAACCCTCTCTAGTAAGGTTTAACTCACTTGCTACATGAGATAACTTATATCCCTTGTCATCAATCATTTGTTTTAAGATGTTCATTCTACACCCCCTTTTTATTTTTTTGTTGTGTGAATTTCTTTCACACTCATAATATAACATCGTGGTGAATGTATGTCAACACTTTTTATTATAAAAGTTGATTTTATTTCACATTACATTTAAAATCATAATAGATAATAGCGTTAAGAGGTGATTTGACATGACACTATATGACAATATAAAAACATTAAGAGAAAACCTGAAAATGTCGCAAGATGAATTAGCCAAAAAAGTTGGATATAAAGATAGAACCAGTATTGCAAAGATTGAAAGCGGTAAAGTAGATTTATCTCAATCTAAAATATTTGCTTTCGCTAAGGCATTAAATACTACTCCTGAGGAATTGATGGGTTTGAAATATTATGAAGATCGTGAAGTTTCAGAATATGCACAAGCAGTAAAAGATAACCCAAATCTTAAATTACTCTTTGATGCAAGTAAGAATATGTCCAAAGATGATATTGATTTTGTAATCAACACTATTGAAATGTTAAAGAAACGTGAGGGCAAATAATATGGAATTACTACTATCTGTTATATCTATAGTGGCTTATTTCTTTGGTTATCCTACTGTTGCAGGTATTGTAGGTATCATAGCCACACTATTATTTATATTATTCTATTCTAAGCAAAATAAACCTTATGCAGTTTTCGTTCCATGGTTAATCATTTCAATTTTACTAAACGTATTATTTATTAATTACAAGCCTAATTTTGTATTAAGCATAGGTATCGTTTCTTCAATGTCTATATGGCTTACTTCTGTTTTGGTTTGGTTGTTCAGTTTAGTAACCAATAAATAATGAGGAATTTTATACACATTATTTTATGTACAATATCCCCATAAGGGGGTTAAGTATTATGAATATAGTTTTGATTTACACTAAGTTAAGACCTACACAAACTGCGGTATTAAAACTAAACGATGATGGTACTTATACCATTTTAGTTAATAGTGATAAGCCTATTGATGTACAACGTAAAGGTATACTACATGAGATAGGTCATATATTAAATGATGATATGTATAGTCATGCTCATATTGATTTATTAGAACGCATGGCACACGCAAGGGAAATAGAGTTTGAGGGTATCAACTTCTACACACATATATTATGAGGTGAATTATGCAATACAATTTCACTATCAGAAAAAAGGATAAAGGGTTTCAAATCATCGTAGCCTACAAAGACGGCTATAAATGGAAACAGAAATCAAAACAGGGTTTCAAAACTAAACGTGAGGCTAAAGAGTATGGACACGTTATAGTTAAAGAGTTGGATAAAACTGCACTTCTTACCAAAGATACAGAATTGAAAGAATTAACATTCAAGGAATTTGCTGATATGTTCCTTGAAATAAAAAAGGCGCACATAACGCATAGTACTTTGGTTATGTACAATCACGCTATATGTGCTTATAAGTCAATTCATGATATGAAATTGTCTGATATTAAACCGCTACACATTCAGAATGTAGTAAATAAAATGGTTACATCGCCTACCACAATCACAACATATTATAAAGTAGTTAGTCGGATATTCTATATAGCAATAAACCCATACAAGATAATTTCAGATAACCCATGTACTGGTGTTAGGTTGCCACGTGTGGAACGTAAGAATATGATCCATACAATAACCGATGAAGATTTAAACCAATTCGCAAAGTTCATGCGTGAGAAATATCCACAAGCCTATTACTTTTTACAGATAGCTAGATATACTGGCATGAGATTTAGTGAAGTATATGGTTTAACATGGAATGATATATCATTAGAAAATCGCCAAATTCATATCAACAAGCAACTTTCGTTCCGTAAAGGTGTTATCACCTTTGAGAAAACTAAAACCGCCAATTCGGTGCGAATTTTGCCAATTCCGCCCATATTAGAAAACATACTAATAGAATATAAATCACATGAGTTAGAGTTTGAACATGATTTAGTTTTAAACCCATATAAGAAAAACGGAGTTAAATGGCAAATAAACACATACTTAAAACGCTTTGGAGATAACCTATCAGCTCATAACCTTAGACATACCTATGCTACAAAGCTATTAGCAAATGGACTAGATGTGAAAACTGTATCATCACTACTTGGTGATACACCACAAATGGTTATGAAAACGTATGTACATTATAACGATGAAATGAAAGCAGCAGCATCAAATGCAGTTGCTAATATTTTTAAATAAAATTTTTGACGATTTTTGACGAATTGAATATCTAACCATTAAAAGATACAGTAAATAAGCATTTCTTTAAACTTACAATCTTAACGATCATAAAAGGTTATATCGCTTAATTTTATTTCAAATTTCAAAATACGTTGTAATAATCAAAGTTTTATATCGTGATTTATTAAAGCCACTTACACAAAACACAATATTTAAAATTCATTTTTTGACGAATTTTTGACGGCAATAAAAAAGAGGGTAGCAATTACGCTACCCTCAATTTGTTTTATTTATCTAATTCTACTAAGCGGTGCAACTTGCCATTAACAAACCACATTTCACAACGCACGTTGTTTTGGTCTACCAAGGTTGCCATGTATAACCCCTCTTGGTTAGGTTGAATATCTTCTGCGAATTGATGTGTTTTTCCCTCGAATGTAAATACTTGTGCCATAATGTTTTCCTTTTAATCAATATATCCTAACTGTCAACTAACAGTTGATTGTTGCAAGCCGTGCAACTCGGAGATATTTTGGATCACCTCTACCATCTCACAACTTTTACTAATGCGGATGCACCTTTAAATTCTGAACCTTTAAAGTGTGCTAACCCTTGTACCTTTTTATCTTCGTACCCTACAGTTTCGTATACTTCACCATTAGTCATTACAGTTACACCAGCTAATATGCTATGCGGTTTATCTAACTTAATTTTGTACACATCTACCTTTTGCTCTTCCGTATTAGCAACTACCGCCGTCCTATCAGATTTTTCTGTTGCTGCTTTAGGTAAATTAGGGTTGCTATGTGCAATATCCTGTTTCACTTTTTCTGCAGCAACTTCAACTGTAGGTGCTTGTGTGTAATAAGTCGCTATCGGTTGAGTTCTTTCCTTAATGGAAATAACTTCTTGTGCTTGTTGTTCTGTTACATGAATTGCCTTTGATAATTCTACAGGTGATTTAGCTTGTTGTTGTGTAATTACAACTGGCTTTTCAATCTGTTTTTGTTTGTATATGTGATAGCACCCCATACATACTAACACAAATACCAACATAGGAATTAGCACCTGTGCGGTGCGTTTGTGTGTTTTGATATAAGTTAGTACCTTACGTAGATAAAACATTCACCTATGCCCCCTCTACCTCTTCCATTAGCATTTTTAACGCTTTGAATTTCTCATCAGCAAATCGATTGTTAAGGCTATCTCTTAATGCACTACTATTCCATTCAAGGCTCATGCACGTATCGTAGATGCCAGCGATAAGGTCATAATCAAACCGCTTATCATCGATATAGGATAAGTTAGGCAATTCAATGTTTAACGCTTTCTCCATTAGTTTTAATGCATCATTGAACATATTGACGATTTCACCAGTACCATACTGTACCGCTCGGCTCCACACTACATCTTTTAATGCATTAGAATGTTTCTCTACGTTAAACATATTCTGTCTTAGGTACTCACAAGCTACATCGTAGTATGCGGACTTGATGTAATCATGTTGCATCTTTTCAAAACCAACCGCATCAACTGTGCCTAGTTCTTGCCACTTAGCAATAAACCCATCAGAATTTATTTCACCACTATCTATCAAGGCTCTTGCGTAGTCGGTGTAAAAGCCACCTTGTTTTAACCCCCAACCAAGAAATGCATCAACACTACCACAATTACTTGCTAGTTGATATGTGCCATAAGATATACCGCCAGCATCATTGATGCCACTAGATACACACGCTGGATCACCATTACTTTCATATTCAGCACTCAACTGTCCTAATTCAGCCATTGTAATTACTCCTTTTCTTTGTCATTGCTGCCCCCATTCATATATTGGGAACGCTTAACACCACCAGTAGCACCGATATAACCACCTAACACACCAACTATTACGCTTGCCAAATCTTTCTGTTCAAGATAAATAGTCATGATTAGTGCGGCTGCAAGTGCCACCAAGGTTATAGTGTCCTCATAATTAATCTTCATTTAATCGCATCCTTTATTGATTTTACGAACGCTATCAACTCTTTAATCAAACTCATCGCACGTTTAAACCATGCACTTTCCACAAATTCAAGTTCAATCATATTCTCCACAATAGATGCTAATTCAACCATGATAGGTACTAGGTACAACAATGTAGACAAAAACACATCAATGCGACCTAACATAGGAATATCCACATCAGGCAATGTTAATAGTATGAATGATAAGAGGAATAACCAAGGATAAGACTTAACTAATTTCTTAGTCATATCTGCTCGTAGTTTTCCACTCACTAAAAATCTACGTTGCTTACCATTAACTTCAACACTCGCCCATCCTCGCCATATAATCGCAAGGAACATATTCTTAATGGTTAATTCTCTATTAGTAGCCAAATTAAAATTGCGTGCCTCAACTAAGACACGCAACATAGTATCTATAAAAACCAATACAACACTTGTAAATATGGCTAGTGATATTCTCACCGCCTCAGTTACACTAAAAACTTCGACCATAAAAGATGGAAGAAAAACTTCAATCATACTTACTCTCCAATTCGTTCTATCTTGATTTTTAGTAAATGCCTAGTGAGATACACCCAATCTCTCCATCCATTAATATTAAATGTTGCTTTTTGTGCCGTCTCTATGTTATTCCATAAACTAACATTCACTTCAATATCCCTTGATGTGTCTATTGTAAATTCATTTGTTTTATTATTTTGTCCATCAACAGTTGCTCTGTATTTACCTTTAGGCAAGTAAACAAACATTTTTTCTGTACCCCTAATATCTGCAGGGTACTTTTGCCAGTTCCAAGTACTAAATGATACAGGGCTTGTTTGAACATAACTCTTGTTGCCGTTAGATGTACGTTGCACCACAAGGGCGGTTTTATCACCGCCCAATCGTGCATAATATGTTTTACCATTAATAACTATCGGCAATCGTTTTTCGCCTACATCACGCAAGTTATCAGTCAGTTCAAATGTTAGTGCATCGTTCCCTTTCTTAACTTTTAAGTTAGGCATTATTCAACATACACCTCATTTCCACCATTAGCACTCCACAATTTCAATCGGCTATTCAAGGATGTTTGTACTCTGCCCCAAGATTTCCATTTATCAGCCATAAACATTCTGTGGTATGTTTCGCCATTGAACGCATGGAAAGTTTGGTCTATCATCTTACCTTTGCCAAAGTTCATTACAATCAGCATCCCTTGTTTATGGCTACGTGGTGGGTTATTATCACCGCCATCAAAGTTAATTTCAATAGCACCTTGTTCTGTGAATGTGTTCCAATCTGTTGCCGTTTCAATTTTAGAATATGGAAAACCTAATTGGTCTACTTCTGTTTTCTTAACAAAGTTATCGTCTACATCCTTTTTCTTGTAAATAGCCGTTCCGTAATGTTTTGTTGTAAGTACTGTAAAACTATCTGTACCATCATAGTGTTTAAATTCTTTACCTTTAATAAACGTATTAACGGAGTTATCGCCAAGTTCTACGTTGCCAGCTGTGGACACTTTAGCCATACCAACACCATGTCCATCAGGTTTATACCCCTCGATTAAAATGTTATTAGCCATTTTAAGTGCGCCATTTAATGTACCGCCTGTTAGTTTGAGGTAATCAAGCGTTGCCAATCGTGCAGTATTAATAGAGTTTTGATAGTCTTTGTTTGGATCACCAACATAAATATCAACTTGATGACGCTTGTTTGGTTTTTCTGTTAATACTGCAAAATAGAATTTGCCGTTGTAATAAGCTATATCTTCGATTTCAGTAGTTCTATTGATTTCAATAATCTGTTTAACTGTGCCAAATGGTGTACATTCTACTAAACTACCAAGCGTTGCACTCATGATGCAGCCATTCAACATGAAAGCGCCATTGTTATTGAAATCATCATATTCATAATCGACTTGATATGTTTTTAATTTCTTAAAATCATCGTTGTATAAATTGATTTCACGCAAGCGTTGTTGACCGCTAATAGGTACGATGCTTACATAAGTTCGTGTGATTGGGTCATAACCAATATTAAATACACGTTCATTCAATGTGATAGTGCGTTCATATTGCATTGTGTCAGCATTAAGTACTGTTAGGTTATTACCATTTTTCAAACCATTAGCAAGATAAATCTTGTTGGTATATTTGTTGTAGCACATAGTATTACAATGCCCCATCTTATCAGGGTCATTGAATTTATAAGTACCTACAATCTCAAATGTGGATGAATTGAGTTCATAGAATATTTGGTTGTTACCATCACCACTAATACAAGCTAACACAAATACATTCTTTTTATCATTGTAGGTAAAGCCTTGGCATTGGTTGACCTCTTCGCCATATTGAATGTTCTTAACAAATGCAATATTAGATGCACCTTTTAACATTGGTGTTTCAGTAGGATAGAATGGTTTCACGTTGTTATACGTGCCCATATCCATTACGCTATCAACTGTATTGAAAGTTAGATGTTCATTAATTTTGTAGATGCCATTAGGTACTAACAATATCTTATTTTTTAAATTATCGTTAGCACGTTTAAATGCTGCGGTATCATCCGCTACACCATCACCAACTGCTCCAAAGTCTTTTACGGAAACGATGCCATACAAACTATCTTTAGGTACAAACTTTGTATCGGCTTCTGTTTTTGTAATCAAACCACCGCCATTAGGTAGTGCGATTTGTTCCGCTTTACTTGCTGCAACTTCTGCACGTTTAGCAGCATCAGTTGCCTTGATAGCGTTGCTTGCAATGGATGTTTGTTTGTTATCAATATCATTCTTTAAAGTCTTAGCTTGGTCTACAAGATTATTAATATCTCGTTTATCAACAGTTGTTTGACCAGCGTAAGCCTTTGCATCTCTTACTAATCGCTCTGCCGTAGCAACATTAGTTGAGGATGTATCAAGTGCAGTATTAGCGGTTGCCAATTTATCATCAACAGTAGAGGCAATGGTTTTGATTTCTTCGCCTAATCGGTTGATTATGTCTGCATTAGCGTTAATCTTATCTGACTTTTCGCTAATTACATTCATAGCATTCATAGCATCATTAGCTGCTTTTACAGAACGCTCAACAATATCTTTCGCAACTTCATTTGCATTCTTATCACTATCTACACGAATTTTAAGTGATCTATCTAAATCAGCTTTCATTTCTTGCAAGATAAGAATAATCTTATCCGTTGCGTGTTCGATATTCTCGAATGGGTATTCATCAGGCAAGTCCATATCTTGTGAAATAGGTGTCTTACGTTCTAGGATAACCTTTTGCCCTACTGCTAGTGCATCCCCATTAGCTGGGTAAATTACCGATTTGGTACTTTCGTCATAATCGATATTACCTACTTGTACCGCCTCTGTGCCATCTTCATCAACGATAGTTAGTTTAATATCCTCGATTTGTACGAAATCGTATGGGAAAATAAACTTCTTATTTCTCCCATCGCATTGATAGACTACAGATGGTTTAAGTACTTCTGGTGTCAATTTAACATCCCCTTTCAGTTGTATATAAATAGGACTACCCATTATGGATAGTCCTTATTTATCAATGTTTCTTTTTATCTTTTTTAGTTTTAAGTCTGCGGTCAAATACTACTGCCATGATTGCATCCTCTAGTGATGCATCGGTATCGGTGAAACCAAATTTAGCTAATGTCCACAAGCCATCAGTTACAGTATCACTAAACCCAGTTGCTCTGTTTGCTAACTGACTGAAACTTCTGCCTACATCTATACCATCTTTGTTTTTGCTCATAATTGCGTTGCCTAAATCGTAGAATTTCTCAACGATGCTTAATGCCATAACGCTATTACCTTTATTGAATACCTTTTCACCTAGAATGTATTTCATAGCCATGTTGGAAATATCACGCACAATAGGTACACCCATAGTACCTTGTGAAACTAACTCTTCGATAAATGACTTAGCCAAATCTTCAGGCTTATCATCATCGCCATTCGTCATAGCTTTATATGCCATCGTACCGATAGCTTGTGAAATCAATGTCCACCATAGCATTTTAACGAACCTTGCATAATCGCCATTATCTTTTCGTGCGTAGTTACCCTCTGTGATGATGTTATAAAGTGTATTAGCGTAGGAATAGAACGGAACGAATAATTGAGTGAATGTAGAACGTGAACGCTGAATAGCAGCAGCATCTTTTGTATCACCACTACCAAATATATCACGTACTGCTCTATCACCAGCTTCAATAGATTGTTGCTCTACCCATTCAGCACTTACACCCTCTTTACCAAAGAGTTCAGCTTGCTTTTGATCATATGCAAACTTCCATACAGGAATAGATAATGCAAAGTCTGTTTCCGTAAGTAATCTGAACCCCATTTGATTTATATCATCTCGAACATTAGCAAGTTGTTCTACCTTATAACCACCAACATTTGTATCACCTAAGCGTAAGCCTTTACCTGCAATAGATAAACCTTGTTTCAAGTCTTTATCTAATGTTTGTATACGTTCACGCATGAAGATTGATTGACCTAATACAAAATCTCTAGTGTTGTTATAGGTAGTTGTGCCGTGTCCATAGAAACCAATACCAGCATGATTGATGGCTCTAATAGTATTACCTACACCGATACGATAGAATGCAACAGGAATGTTCAACGCATTTTGTAACGCTACCGATACTCGACCAGCCATGACTGCGGTTAATGTATTCTTTTTAAGCGTAAGAATTAATCGGTCAATATCGTTTGTTTTTGCCGCCTCGTCTTGCCAGTTATCACGAACCCAAGTTCGTAAGAATTGGTAGGTATCTGCACCAAATTTATCTACAATGTAGTTTTGTAGTTCACGATTAGAGATTAGCTTATTAACATCTGTTACTGCTTTTCGCATTGTAACGTGGTTAATAGCCTCTGTAATAGCATTAGGAATAACATCAAAATCAAGCAACAATGATTTATCCTTAACCACATCTAAACGTGATTTAGTGGCACTCATACCAGTTCCCCATACTGCATTACTACTTACCATAGTTTTTGCAATATCTTCAACTTGGTTATCACTAACAGATGCATTTACTTTAGGGTTATACACAATAGGGAAATATTGACCCTCAATGTTTCTACCACCGATAGAGAATGTTAAACCCTCTACTTTCTTTAATGGGTTTCCGTAAAGTTCCTCTTGAACCTTACTACGTTCATCAAAGAATGAATTGATATGATCCCATGTACGAATAACAAACTCCCAGTCTTTATCAGTCATGTGTTCTTGGAATGCACGTTCAATTTCAACCTCATTTGCTTTTGTGGTTTCCATTACACGTTGTCTGTTGCTTTCAGTACCCCAGTTAAGGGCAATCATGATAAGTTGTTCTTTAGTTAAACCATATAAGTTACCAACTGTGTACAAGTGGTCATTACGCATATCGAATAGTTCACGCTTTGAATATATTCCTACATCCTTTGCTAGTCTACGCATTGATACTTCCTTACGTTCATTGAACGCTTGCGTAGCACGGCTGATAGGGTCATAGATGTATTTAACTGCAAAGCCGTTTTTACCGCCACCCATTCGTCTTAGGAATGTTTCAACTTTCATCAATGCTAGGTGGAAACCATATAACTTGCCACTAACTGCATCTGTTTTCGTTTGGTTATTAAGAATGTTAAAAACATCACCAGTTGCACCACCAAATGTTTCTGTAGCCTCACCGATGATTTCTTGTACTGCATTTTCAAATGATACGCTTTTACCCTCATCGTTCAATATGGTTGTACCCTCATACTCATTTCTGCCATTCTTGTACATACCAGTCATGAGTTCCTCTAAGGTTTCCAACTCATTCATTGTGATTGATTTGAAAGATTTCGGTGTTTTAGAGTAGAACAGTTCAGCTATCCAAGGTTGTAATTGAACCATAGATTGTTGGTTAAGAATGAGTGCATCAACATCAAGTGCGGATAATACTGTGTTCATATCGAACCCATCAGTAGGTGCTAGTCCATCGTACTTAGTTAAACCCATTTGGTATGCCATGTGTGCGTAGAAATAACGCATATTGGGTTCAATAGTAATAGGGTTTTTAGGTCTAGTCATGCGTTGCAACTGTTGTTTCAATTTCAATCGCAACTTCTTGGACTTTTCAAAGTTTTCAAACGCTACTCTTGCTCTTGCTTGTTGGAGCATCTGTTCACGTTTATATCCAAGTGCTTTATCAACCTTACCACTTGCCAATGCTCTATCTGCATTTTTACCAGCAGTAACCGCTTTATTCTGATACATTTTAAACTGTACCGCATTAGAGATAGGTAATTCACCTAACTCTTTTCTTGCTCGGTTCATGTAGTCGGAAATTGTTCCAAGTCCAGCACCACGAATAGAACGTACATTATTGATGCGGTCTTGCAATGCATCTTCCAATCGTTTGATACGATCTTCTGCTTTTTCAAGTTCCTTAGTAGCATCAGTCAAAGCAGCATCTACTTTTTTCTTATCAGCTTTCAACTCATCGTACTTAGTAGGTTTAACCTCTTTTTCAATCTCACTTAATTCTGTATCGATAGTTTCTGTGTTAGGGTCTAGTTTACGGATGCGCTCTAACAATTCCCAGTTCTTCGCTAGTTCACGATTAGTAGACTTTTGAATAATCTTACTTTCTTCTTCGGTTAATCTCATTTGACCTTGTGTACTAAGCAAGATTTCTTCTGCTATTTGCTCGTTGGTTTTGTCTGCATTGTTATCTTTCATAAACTCTGCTTTCGCATTATCCATTTCTTGCTTGATAGCATCGTTAAATGTAGCACCAGTTTGTTCTACTTCCGCTTTTTCTAACTCTTCAATGGAATTGTACTGTGTATCTTTCAAAGCACCAGCACCAAACACGTTATAGCGTTGATGTTCCTTGTAGATAGGATATTGCTCAATCAATCGTTTTTCGATTTCAATTTGGATAGCATCCTTTTCTTCTTCCCATTCTTTAATTGGTCTATTATCCAATTCTTTCATGAGTTTTCGCATCACACGTTCTTTTGCTTTTTCCTTAACATCTGCAATGTAGGACTGCATACGTGCTTGGTCTTGCTCGGATAACTGCTTATAGAGTTCAGTTTTCTCGAATTGTTCAAGTTGTTGTTGCTCTGCGTATGCCTCAATATCCTCTTGGGTTGCGATCATACGTGCCATAACATCTTTAATATCAGCTGGAACTTCACCACCCAATCGTTGAACGCTACGATAAATGTATGTTAGCCATTTGGAGAATTGACGGAATACTCTTTGCAATGCACTTGTTGGTGCTTCACCACTTCGCAAATAGCTTTCCCAACCTCGTGCAAATTTCTCATGTGCTTTCGTATTGTCTACGTTTTCACCATCAACCCAACCGCTCCACTCTTTCAACTTGTTCCAATCTGTTACAAGTTGCTCAGGTGCGTTTTCCATAGATGCTAATTTTTGTATATCATCAAAGAAAACATGACCCATTTCGTGTAAGAATGTACTTCTATCTGCGGTTTTGAAAATGCTGATAATGCGTTCACCATCTTTCATGATTTCGGTCATGCCATTAACAGATTGGTTGTACTTTTTAATGACTTTGATTGCTTTATCATCGAACACTACATAGCATCGACCATCTTCTACACCCTCATATGTGATACCTTTTATACCATGTTCATTTAAGTATTTAGATGCTAACCTATCTCCACCAAGTTCCTTAGATAGTAGTTTATAAAATTCTTTACCACTTAAATTAGAATTGTTCAACACACTACTGTTAAGTTCATTACTTATTTTGGAAACAGCTTTTTTAACGATTGGTGATTGTTTTTCTATGTTTTCTTGTTCATTTAGCAAATACTCATTTTCTGGTATATCAACTTCAAACATAGTATTCCATTGATGCGTATCAAAATGATTGTCTTTTAGTATTTGAATTGCTTGTTCTGCTCTTTTTACTTGTGCTACAACATAATCTGATTTATTATCCTTTTTGGATTTTATAAAATCAGTTAAATTTTTTATAGCTTTAGTACTTTCTCCTTCTTCTGAAAGGGTTGTAAGTGCCATTGATAAAGGATTTTCTGCATCGATAATTGATTTTGTTTTGTTGTCATACCACTCTATATCATCATTTAATCTATATTTGGTATCTCCACTTATAATTTCAACACTATCAATTCCAAGTACATCTTTATAAGCCTGTGCGACTTCTCTGTTTTTTGCAAAATACAAACCCCAGCCATGTGCTTGATTACCCTCACCAGTACCAATAGCACCTAAATCAAATGTGTCAAAGTCATGTGGTGAACCATGCCATGCAGCTTGATAATACTGATAATTATGTTTCTTTCGGAGATTGTCTAAATCAGTTTCGTTTGGTATACTATTAATAAATGAACGACTTAGTTTAATCCCCCCAAGCCATGGTGGCTGGTTTTTTGGATTATTACTAAGTCGTTCTTTGTTTATATATATTAAATCCCCACCCAATAACAAATCATAATACGCTATATTGGTATTTCTAGCATAATAAGATTGTACAACATGATAATCACCTCTATTATTATATTTGTTCAATAATATCGGCATCATTATAGGCTTTCCGTTTAAACCAATTACTTCAGTTATAATGATAATTTTTTTGCCATTATCTGCACTAAATATTGCAGATGGATTTGCAATGGTATTAGGTAACTGTTTTAACATATCAATGGAAACTGTATCGTTATGTCCAGATAAAATCCTTTTACCGTTAGAATCAAATACAGGTGAACGTAATATTTTATGCAAAACACCGCCTGTAATTTTGATTTTTTTTAAGTCAAGATTAATCAACTTAAAGACTAATGGTGGATCCATTATATCTATTGTTTTTTTACTTCCTATATTATTAGCATTATCTACATTGTTAGCCCAATCACTTAATACTTTATCTAGTTTGCTTTCCCATACTGCTTTTGTATTTTGATTATAACCTTTTTGATTATCTAAAACTGCATTCATATTAATACGCACACTATCACGGAAATAATCCATAGCGGTATAACCGCCTTTGCCCATTTGTCGCATATATTTTGCCATTATATCAGCGTGTTGTGCCATCAATAATGCATTTGCTTTTGCAGTTTCACGTTGTTTTCTATTTGTGCTTTCGCTAATAGCTTTAACTACTTCGTTGTATACATCATATCCACTTTTAGATAATTGCATCCGTAATGCTATGTCATTATTCGCCAATTCAAAGACTTTATCTTTCATAGCCTCTAAACTTTCGATTTGCATCAACATATGTTCCATATCTGCATAATGTGCATCAGATTGTGCTAGTGCATCAGCATTACCATCAAGGCTTTCCGTTGTAGTTGCTCGGCTATACTCATAGGCTGCTCGTCTACGTTCTGCATTTGTACGTGGTGCTTTACCGCCATTGTTAGCTTTATAATCAGTTAGCCATTGTGGTTCAATACCAGTACTTACCGCATCATTGATAGATTTATCAGAATTGTCAAAATCACTTGCATAGGTTTCTCTGTACTTTTCTTTTAATGTATGCAATAGATTATTAAAGTTACGTTTAATGTTTGTAGGGTCAGATAGTACCTCATTAAGTACTTCACGATCTACATCAGATGCACCATCAAATTCATTACGGATAATATCATCTTTGATACGTTCCGCTCGTTTAGATGTATCATCTTTCAATACAGATTTAGCTACATCTACTTCTTGTTTTGCACGTTCTAGTGTAGCCAATGACATGCCACCACGTGTAAAGTAAGAGGTTTGTTTCAATGCATCTACAGTTTCATCTGATAGGTTCATAGATACTTGTGCATAGCTACCAATAGGAATTTCAACAGGTGCATCTGCCTCGATAGCTGCTTTTACTTCCTCTTGTGTTACCAAGCCATTATCAACCATATCACGAATTGCAAGTTGTCCGTTTTCAGATTGTACCAATTCCGCTACATCTACATATTGAGTAGATACACCTACTTTATCGCCCTGTGCTTGTACGATTTTGCCGTATAGTTCAGGGTTTTCTTTTGCGATTTTATTTGTAGTACTATCCTTACGAACATTATCCATAATGACTGCACCATTGCGGTTTTGCTCTGCGATGATTGCTGCTTGTTGTTGTTCAGGTGTTAGCTTTTGAAAATCACGAAAAGCCTTTGCAGTACGTGCGCCACCTACTGCACCACCAATAGCACCAAAACCGATTACCGCTGGCAATGCTTGTTTCATTGCATCTAGTGAACCGATAGCAATATCACCTACGCTATAATAACCCTCTAGGTCATTATCCTTGCGTGTTAGGTTATGTTGCACCTTTTCGTTTACATCTTGCAAGCCCTCTTCGAATAATTCAGGTACACCAGCTTTAATAGAGTTTTTAGCCATCTGTGCAACAGTTGTTCCAATACCTCTATCAAATGTTTTGACTGTATCACCAACACCAGCACTAATAGCTTTTGCAATCACACCTTTAGGTGCTACGGCTTTAAACGCTTTACCCATAGCTGCAGTTGCTGCAAACTCAATACTAGCATCGATAGCAGCATAAGACATAGCGTATTGATTAGCCTCTTGGTCTGTGTACACTCGGTTTCCGTTTGCATCTTTCTTTTGAATGAGTTCAACGTACTTATTACCGAATGACATTTTATACATATTGTATGCCATGTCAGCACCGCCACCCCATTTAGCACCAGTAGCAGCACCAGCGGCTGCACCTACACCCTCTGTAGCCAAGCCGCCAATTAATGCACCAGCGACTGCACCAGCTACCGCACCTAGACCGCCTTGTTTTGCCATCATATAGCCTTGACTTGATGTTGCGCCAAATATTTCTTCTAGTGGACTGCTACCATCTGGTGTCCTATAACTTTGTAAGTTGTTTTGTAGACGATTAACTTCGTCAGTTAATTCACTAATCTTTTGTGGATCAGATTCGTGTGCTAATGCGAAACCAACATCACCCAACTTCATTTGGTCATTCATCGCCCAAATACTTTGTTGCATTGCATCGAATACACCTTTTGTATTCTTTATCGATTCAAGATTATTTAACGCTTGAATACCCTCTGCTTGTGAGCTATATTTCACTTTGTAAAGTTCAGGAAACTCATCATAAATATCTTGTAAAACTTGTCCTCGTTCTACTCGTCTTGATAGATAATCAGCACGTTCAAATGCTCTATCATCACCAAACATAACAGTATCAGCACCAATATTTAAAGTTTTAGCAATACGCAAGGCTTCATTAGCACGTAATTGTTCGTTATTATATAAAAACAATCGGTCTGTATTACTAACAAAACCAGCAGGTAAAGCATTAGGCAGCGATTGTCCTAATTGACCTATTGACTGTAATAAACTTCCTTGTTGTCCAAATGGCGAAACAGTTTCCGTTCCATCTGCATTTTTAACATTGATTGGAGTACTAGCGATTGTAGATAATGCATCTGCCGTGTTTTTCGCTATATTTGATACTGTGTCTATTCCTGCGCCAATAGCTTGTCCAACAGGTGTAAAACCACCAACAGGGTCGGACTGCACACCAGCACTAGCGGTAAAAGAACGTGGACTCTCTCCATGTCCACGTATTAACGCTTGAAACTCCTCACGTTCTTGTTGATTAATATCAGCCATTTGTGTATCTCCGTTGTAATGCATTGTATTCTGATTCGTAAATATCTTTGGTTGAGCCATCTCTATATGTTACTCGGATATAGTGATTTCCTACAGGTTCAGCGTGTACAATACCAAGTGCTTGATTACTTGCACCACTTATTGTAGAGGAATAATCATCTCCATCTCCAAAGTATGGTTTGCTTGTACTACGCAATGTGCTTGTCGCTACCGCTGCATCAAAAATTTCATCTTTTTCTGCATCTGTAGGCGGTCTATGATGTTTGATTTTAAATTCCTCAATGCGACCTGCCATTTCTTGTTTAACACCATACTTAAAGCTACCAGCCAATGTTTTATCTTCAGGCATTACTGTAGCAAGTTTATATTCATATGGAGTTAAATCAATATTGCTAGCTTTCTTGTTGTTATCATCAATTTCTAGTAATGATGCATCAAGTTCATCATCCATGATTTTATTAGGCAATACACGTTCCGCATATGCTCGTGTTTGTTCGTAAGTATGAGATTTAGCATACTGCTTAATTCCCCATTTTTCTTGTGCCGTCATCTTCAAGCTTTTTTCATAAATCCTATCTAGCTTAGGTCTTTCACTAGCCATTTTTCCACTCCAATATTCTTTTTCTTCAGGAGTGGTTGCACCTGCTAGTTGAACCTGTGCATATTGGAATGCACCGCTTACATCACCATTAGCTATCTTTTGATTCAAGATTGTTTGCCCTGCTTGTAAGCGATCATTAATGGCAATCTTTCTAGTTTGCTCCTGTAGCGTGTAATAATTTTTATAAGCGGTTTTAGCCTCATCTTCAGCTTTCTTGATTTGGTCTTCAGAATACTTAGGGCTACCACCGCTAGACATTGGTGCATTTCTCATTAACCCCTTATAATGTTCTGCGCTTGCCGTATAATATCCACCAGCTTTTAATTTATCAGCATATTCATCTATAGTTTGTGCATTGATAGCATTATTAGGAATGATATATCCTTTCATCCAATCATCAACAAACTCTTCATCGGAATTGTACATTTTATAGTAATTTGTACCACCATCAGTCTGTCTGTTTTCTTCACCATTTGGTTCAACCTGTGTCAAACCTGCGTAATTATGATTTTCTCTAGCAAGTCTGCTTAATTCACCGCCAACTGTACCCTCTGCATATAATTGTCGATATGCAATTTCAGTATTAATACCATATTTTTTATTAGCATAAACAGCCATATTCCATAATTGTTTATTTTGACCAACGCCACCTTTTAATGCTTCCTCGTTTTGAGTTTCCATCTTAGCTCTAACATACATGGCAGCACTACTCATGCCTGTATTTAAATCATGCCCATACATCTGATACAACTTAGCATATGTATTATCATCATTAACTAATTTATTAATATTCATTTGATTGGACATTTTTTTATATGGTGTCAATACATCTTCACTAACAACACCACTTAATGAAGTTAGTAAATTTTCAACTTTCGTTGAATCATTTTCTGCCACGGATCTATCAAGTAAACTTTTACCAGTTTGGTCTGTATTCTCACGAATTTTTTCGTTAATCTGTTCATCATCTAAACCTAACTCTTTACCTGTTGATCTATATAAATCACCCATCAATGAAATTGTTTTCATTTGGTCTGCCATGTTATCAGAACGAACGGCTGAATCTCTTAGGCTGGTAATTTGGTTTTGAGTGGCTGTACTTAATGCCGTTTCATATTGACCTCGTGAATATTTAGAGATGTTATTGTAATCAGTTGTTTTAGATGTTTCAACGGCTTTGTTAAATGCGTTGATAGCATCATTGGTTCTGAATTTATATTTCTCCAATATATCCTTTTGTATTTTGTCTACACCGACATTATAGTCAGGCAATATAGATTGAGCATTCATACCTTTACGAATCATCAACCCATCTTTATCATCATTGAGTAATTTATTTGTACTATTATTAAACTCATTGATGGCATTAGTTACATCGATATAGTCTTTCCGTTTATCAATCTCTATCCATGTATTAGTAGCATCTTGCAATGCTTTTGTCATGGCATTTAAACCACTCGTGTTACCACCATAAGCCATTTCATTTACATTAGCCTGCACACTACCATTAATGGTGTTTAAGCGTTGATTGCTATCATAGCCTATTAACTTCATTAGATACCCCACCTATTATTTCTGATAGCACCTTTGGTTACGAATTTCATCTTAGGCATACCAGCAGCCTCTAGTGCATCACTAGCTGGTGTGTAGTAGTTATTACCAGTACCAACACTCTTACTAGCATATTGACCTTTAAGACCATAGATACTAGATGCACCACTTAATATCGTACCTAACATTGCCATTCTAGTTTGTTTCTTAGCATTACTTGCCGCTGCACGTGCGGTGCTTGCCTCGTTGCGATAGTTCATTCCATTAAGATATTCATTGTAGATACTGTTGTTCTTGTTGTTTTCCCAATTTTGAATATCCTTGTTGTATTCGTCATAGCTACTAGCCATTAACTGTAATGGTGTACCAGCCATCATCAAACCACTAGCACCAGTTTCTGCCGTATTCTGACCTTGGATAAGTCGCATCTTATCGGACATCTTATCACGTTCTTGCAAGGCTTGGTCTGCAATCTGTTCTTGCTTGCGATCGCTTATGCGTGCGTTAGCCTCTGCCACCCTTGCTTGCTGATTGTACATTGCAGCTTGTGCTTTTCCTTGTTGGTGTTGAGTAAACAACGTACCAACCATACTCGCTGCGGTTAATGCAATAGGGTTACACATTCGCATCCCCCTTTCTCAATGTGAATAAAACCATATCCCCATCGTTAATATCGTAATGAATAACCGCACCTAAAGATTTTAGCCATCTTATGGTGCGGTGATTTTCTTTGTGTATGTAATTAAAAAGCACTTCCCTAGTTTGTATCCATTCCCTAATGATATTTCTACTAACTTTTATAAATTGCTTTTGCAATGTCAAACTACGTTCAAAATCTTTACTCCCCAAAAAGTAAATGCAATGCATACCATTTAGTGATGTATTCGATACCCCATATACACATAATGGCTTGTCATTATCGATAACAATACGACTTTGATAATCTTCCCCAAGAATATCGTTCACAAAGTCATTTTCGTTATAGTTTGAATTTTTTCGATTGATATATTTAACCTCTAAGGCATCTATCGAACGTAAGTTGATGTATAACTCACGAATTAAAGAAACGTGCTTAGAGGGGCAAATATTACATTCCATGAACATTTGGGAAACCACCACCAATTTCTACCTCTCTTGTAACCGCTAACAGGTTAAATGGGAAAGGTTTTGAGTGCTTTATGCATATTTCTGTATTTGTATTTACACTAGTTGCTATCTTAGGTAATGCGATTACAGTATCGCCAGTAAATAGTGATTTTGGTTTTAAGATTAAATCATCTACATCATCAAATGTTTTTCCTACGCTACCACCATATGAACGATATAACCGCAACGCAACTCGTGTTATAGTTACCAATCTACATTGCAATGTGCCATCGTTTATTTGTTGCTCTACGCTAGGTATTTTGATTTTAGTCGTATAAGGTAAACCAACAGTAATTACATTTGCTTTACCGTCTAATTTAACAACCCCAGTTGGTGGTACTACCCTAGATGGCATCTGTTGTCCATCAACTACTATGTCTACCATTTGCCCTACTAGATGAGGTGCGTTGATGTAATCAGTCTTAATTGAATTAGCGACTTTAACATAGCAATCTAGGAACACATCGGAGTTATCTTCTGTGTATAGCGGAATACTACGTTCAATGCATTTCACACTCTTATTATTAATCACACGATCTACAACAAAATAGATTGTGTCTTGCTCTCCCTCTGCCACACTTTCCACATATCGGTATTTGCCATTAGTAACAAAGTGCGACCAACCATACACCTTTTGTTCAGGTATATAAGTTAAACAGTTGAGTTGCCCATCATCTCGTACATAGTAGATGATACTATCTGGGTCTTGTGCATAAGCACTTGTAACCGCTACATGACCTTTAACCAATGTTTTAACAAACAATGTAAGGTCTTGCCCTGTGTAGTTATCGCTCTCGTAAGAGTAACCCATATCACGAACAGTACCGCCACGCTCTTGAACGAATACACATCTATTACCGATAAACTGTGGTTCGCATTTTAACGCACCACGTTGTGTTTGTGTTTTCAAATAGCAGTTAGTAGGTGTGATAGTCTTGCTACCATCTACTATCCATTCATTACCGCTAGTGAGTACAATTAAGTCATTAGCTGGTACTAGATGCCTAATCTCATACATTTTGCGGTTGATTACTGGTAGTGTTATTGCGCTATCATCTGTGATAGTACCGCTCACTTTCTCCACACCAAAGTTAGGATAATCACCAGTACGGCTAAACCATATGAAGTTAGGTTTGCTATCAGTTGTAGCCACTACAAATCGGTCTTGATAGAATGTACAAAGTTTAGGATAACCTCTACCTTTATTCCAACTACCAAGTTTCCATTGGTAACTAGGCTCACCCTCTTTGATGCCGTTAAGAATATTAACTTTTGCATTCTTAGCATCGGTTACACTTTTAATCTCAACAATACCATATTGGGTAAACGGCATAATAGATAAGTCGCAATTCACAGAACCACTCTTAATATCTGATACATATTTAAGCCTTGCACCAGTTTCTATCTTACCTGTATCAGTTACGTTGTAGTCCTTATTAGATGTATACGTTCTGTAATCTTTCCAAGTCTGACCATCGTTGTTAGAAATCTGTAATTTAACTGTACCTTCCCAAGTACCGTGCGTTGTGAATTTCCACGATAGTTCTGTATCAGTACTATATGCTCCAACATTGTAATTGATGTTGTTGTATGTCTTTTCGATAGTTGGTGCGCTAACAATACCATGTCTTACTTTTTTCTCCACAACTTCACCAACGGACTTGGTGTGTACCGCCTCAATGTAGTATGCAATTTGAATGACACTACCTACCATGTCTTGTGTGAATAGGTCTTTTGTAGATGTGATCGTATCGCCATTAACTGTCAATGTGTGTCCATTATCGGTGTTGATTTCATCATAAGGTTGTTCAGTTAGTTTGTAAGCACTCATTCGCCAGTCTGTATCACTATATCGTGATAGCGTTTGGATAGGGTATTTACCGCTACAAATGAACATTACATCGCCACTTTGGATGCAGTTTAATTCGCCTACAATGTCCGCCTCAAATGGTGTTTCTACTTCAACACTTGTATATACACCATTCCGCCACACCCTAACATATCTATCACCAAATTCAAGCATGAACGATTGGTTTTTATTGGTTGTAAACTCAAACAGTCTAACAGGTTTATCGTTGTATTTAGCATATCCGATAAACTGTGAACCTTGCCTACGTGCTACCGCTCCATAGGGTCTAATTACCGCATTTTCAGCAAGTAGTAATGCACTTTTATATTGTTCTAAGTCAAATCGACTAGATACATCAGGCGATACTTCGCCTGTAGTAAATGCGACTTGTCCGATATACATAGGTTGCATATCACCAACTCCTTGCTTTCAAATAGCTAGATACATAAGGCATATCTAGTCTGCGCTCTTTTGCACTCATAGATTTTGCCTCTTGTAATGCTGCTTGATACAGTTTGTATGATTGGTCAAACAAACCACTATTACCAGTTAGTGGCATTGCTAAATCAGATGCCATCTTACACACCAATGCTTTAACGAATATAGGGTTCATTACATCTGCATCGGTTATATCGTACACATAATCAATGTGCATCAAAGGTACATCAGATACGATGTACTTTGTATTGTTATCAGTCAAATAAACATCATATTCACGTTGCTTTTCCGCTCGGTATCGTTCACCCTGTGGAATTACCGCAAGGATGCGAACACACTTTTCAGGGTAAGCATACACATAATCCCAACCATCAATCTTGTGTTCAGATAGTACCGCACGTTCACGCTTTCGTGCAAAGTTCCATTCAAACTGTTCCAACAATACTCTACGTGTTAGATCATAATGCAATCTACATTGTCTAGCAGGTTCTGTTTCTTCCGTCATAGAACGGATGCGACCAGCATTGATAAGCGATAACGCTTGATTGCAAATATCAGTAGGTGTCATATTTCCACCTTTCTATAAAAAAAGAGGGGGCAAAATACCCCCTCGTTCAATTATTCAGCAGTTTCTTCCGCTTTTTTGCCACGTTTCTTTGGTGTAGGTTCTGCCTCTTCGACTTCCTCTACTTCTGCGGATGCATCACCTACAGGTTCAAATAAAGCGTTGAAATAGTCTTTGTCATATTCAGCCACTTCATCTTTTGTGAATGTTACTGTTTCTCCCTCATGCAATAAGCCTAAGGTGTTGTGATAGCATTTTGCTTTAACAATATATTCCATTTATAACTCCTATACCAAACGCACATCAGGTGTCAAGAATGCAGTAATTGTACCGCCAGTCATATTATTAGCGTTAAGTTTTAAGTACTTTTTAGCACCGCTTCCTAAGCGTACCGCAACTTTAGTACCTGCTTTAGAGTTAGCTGGTAATGTAATACCATGCAACAATACCGCATTGGCAATGTTTTCTGTATTAGATGTATACAAGTTAAACAATGGTGTACCAGTAACATCTTTATCAAGTCGAATGACAAGCCACAAAGATGTCTCAGCATCACCGCCGTTGCCATTCATAACAACATCGGAGTTGACATTAGCAGTTACAGCTTGTTTGTAGAAAAATGTATTTTGTTTATCGATATACATATTTTATCCCCCTATTATTGTACACGTGCTTCTGTAGAGATTAACGCATCAGTCTTACGTACTGGAATGCCATTGGCACGGACTACTGTATGACCCATTTCTTGGTCTTCGGAAATAGTGTATTTGTGTGCTTCGTTCTTTTGCATACGTAAGAATGTACGTACAGTTGGGTTCATATACCATACCGCACGACCCATACCCATATTAGGAATAAGTTCTTCTGCTTTAATCATAAGGTTAATTAAGTCAGCACCAGTTTTAGCATCTTTAGTCAATGCGTTCACATCGATGTTTGCGATACGTACAACATATCTCCAATCACGCACAGTTAAACCTGTATCAAGTTTGTAGTGTGTACGATAACCTTGGTAACGACCGCCATCAGGGTCAGTCAATGTTTGTTCACCTAAATCTTTATGAGAGATACCACCCATAGAACCTTTAGGATAGATACCATGTACTGTATTTTTGCCCCATACTACAAGATAGATAGATGTAAGATTTGCAGTACCGCCAGCATCGATAATGTTTTTACCGCTTTCTGCAGCTTTTTCATTGTAACGTGCTGCCAAGCCTACAAACTTTTCAGGGGAATTTTCATCGCCATAGAATAATGTAGATGCCCATTCTTGGTTCATAGCTTCTAAGAATGCATAATCTTCGGACAAACGGAATGCAGCGGAGTTGCCGTTCAAATCTGCCAAAGATTTATCGATTTCTGCATAAGCTTCAAGCATACCGCAAGTGTCGGTTACTTGTTTCGTTTTAGATTTGCTTGGTTTAACACCATAGTTAAGCATTCTCCATGTAGCCTCAGGCAAGCCTGTACGTACAGTTGTTTTATGACCTGTAGGCAAGTTGCCCTCTACCATTGTCATATCTTGTACGATTTCATTTGTTTGGTTCATCATTTCGATGATTTGTGCAACTGCATTGTTTGGATCTAATCTAGATTGCACATCTAAAAGTGTTGGGTTCATAGTACCGATTGTAGCCATGTATTACTCCTTTAAATCAATTACTTACTCATAGATGGGTAAAGCATTTTTGCTCGTTCTTCCTCGGAAATGTTTGTACTTCCAGCTTTACCACTATTAGAATTGTTATCTTCGCCAGCCATATTAGCGATATGTGCGAACAGTTGAATTACCTCTACACGATTACCTAAGCCGTTTTGAGATAAGATTTCACGAATGTTTGGAATTTCTTTTTCGACTGCCTCAACACCAACAGATGCTTGTGCTACTGTTTCGTCAAACTTCGCACCTAGAACCTCTTTTGTATGTTCTGCGTATGCTGCATACTGTTTCATTTCGGCTTGTTGTCTTTGTTCCTCATAAGCGGTTACAAGGTCTGTACCATATTTAGAACCAAACTTCGCCATTTCTACTGCTTGCTCTTGTGTTGCGCCTACACCATTGAGTAGCTTAGAAAACTCATTAGCGATGTTTTCATCAACCACACCGCCCTCAAAGGCTGGTGCAAAGTCATATTTGATTGGTTCAGGTACGCTTTGTTGTTCTTCTTGGTTAGCACCCTCAGGGTTGCCACCTAGCAAAGTACCGCCATCATTCGTGTTTTGTGCTTGTGGTGTACCACTTTCCGCACTACCTGTGTTATTATTCGTGCCTTGTTCTAGTTCTTCTGCCATGTGGTTTATTCACCTTTCTTTTCTAAATCGTTAAACAATTTCTGTTGTTGGATATATTCCAGTTGTGCTTGATGGTATTTCTTTACACCCTCTACACCATCACCAATACTTCCTAAATCGTTCATGTAGGATAACCCTACTTTTCGTTTCCCCTCATTGAAGAATGTTTCAGAGTTACCTGTGAACGATGGTTTCAAAATATTGGTGCGGTCTAAAAGCCTACAAAAAAACCACCTACCAAGTTCAGTACTTAGTACGTGGTTAAGTGCATCAATATCACGATCACGAATATAATCTTGTTTAGTTTTCATCTACACCCCCATACCCATTAACTGTTGCATTACTGGGTTTCCGTCATTGGCTGCATCTGTTGCTTGTTTAGCAGCACCAGCCATTTGAGGTGCTAGTTGTGCCATTTGTAATGCTTGTGCTTGTTCCTCTTGCTCTTGTTGTGCTTGTTGTTGTTGCCCCATAATTTGTTGGTACTCATCATTAGAACGAATAACCCTAGCTGGTACACCAAGATTTACACCATATATGTCCGCTGCCTCTTCAAAGTTGAATTTCTGAACGATGTTCGCATTACCCTGTGCTAATGACATTATGAAAGCATAGTACTGTTCAATATTCACCAATGAAGACATTTTCTGTGCTTGTGCTAATGGAGATATGTATTCTATCTTTACATCCATTCCGTTTAGCATTTCAGCAGTTTGTTCATCGATTGGTGGAAATATTCCAGCCCTATCTAAGATGCCATAAGTACGTTCAATGATTGGGTTTAAAAACTCACTTTGTAAGCGTTCAACTACAGGGCCTAACTGTTGCATTTTTTCTTGTGTGCGTTCCATAACCTCACGTGCGGTCATTTGTCCGCTATCAATGTTATCAAGCATCAAGAATAGGTCAGCACTATAGGCACGTTTTATACTTTCAGATACGAATTGTATCTTAGCTTGTACGTTTGCAACATCAATGCCTACATTGAATATTGGTTCAACCTTACCGCCAGTATCAACTTCCGTTACACCGCCTGGAAATAGATTTACACTACCAATTACATCAGATGTAGCACTCATAGGTGGTTTAATACCTAATTCGATTGCAGTTACTAAATCTTTTTCAAGCAACTGTAACATCTGTGCATCGGACTGTGCGAACCATGCACACCCTTTACCATAACCACTTAGATCATGTGTAGTGTGTCTAGCAATAGGAATAGACCATTCCTCAAAGCCACTATGCCGTAGTACTTCATCGGAGTTACTCCACTCTATCCAATAAATAGATGAGTAAGGCATATTCTTATTACCTAGTTTTCCGTTGCGGTCTTTATTAGGCATTACCAACCAACACACAACATGAGTTGTTGCATTACCTTTGCCATCGTCATATTCACGTTTGACTTGTTCGGTACAAGCATCATAACCAAACTCTTCAACAAGCTGGTCTGCAGTCATTCGGTATTTTCTACCAAAGGTGTTTACCTCACCATTACTGCCACACTCTAATGCATATGTACCGATAGGGTAAGATGTGAACCTTACACCAAATTTAGGGTCAGGCATGATTGACATAGGCGCTTGTCCAAATGGTAACTCCATATAGGCTTGATGCACTACGTTATAGAAATTAGACTTAGCAAATACTGCATAGAGTATTTCTTCACGTTCATCAAGCACCTTACTAACATCACTATTAGCTTCTAGGTCAGTATTCTCTAATGTCAGCTTGAACCACTTTCGACTAGGCGGTGTCATGCCACTCATTACACCTGATGCGAATATTTGGCAACTTTCCCAAGCCACACCATTATTAATCTTATCGGTATAGACTTTCGATTGGTCTTGCTCATCATCAAACAGTCCAAGGAAAGGCAGTTGATAATCTCGAATATCTTTCCACTTAGCAACGTACTTTTGACGATTGTTGAACATAGCATTAAACTTTGCCTTGATTTTCGTGTAATCACGTTTCTTAGGCATCGCATTTGTCGGTTGTCTAGCAAGCGTTGATAGGATAGTTCCTTGCATCATTAACCCCCTAATGTGTTCTTAGTGCCAGTTGCCGTGGAAAGAATAGTGCTTTCATAACCACGTTTGCCCTTACGTTTCTTTGCGTACCAATCTTCACCAGTCATTGTAGTTGCATCATCTGTTTGTACTGTCGGTGCTGGTGCTGGCATTGGTGTGTCAGGCATCTTATTTTTCATGCACATTAAATCACCCCTTATCGTTTAAATGGATCATACTCTGTATTAGCATGAACCCTACTCCCTACATTCACTTTTTTATTGACCCTGAACGCAAAGGTCAAGGCTAATGCATCGCCCTTGTTTGGAGATGGTAAGCCACGTTCTTTCATATCCTTTTTGCTTTCAAGTTGTATTCGCCCATTCTTATCGATGATAGCCTCAGGACTTGTTATATCGTCATATAGTCCTTGGTCGTTAGGTGGAATAGAACCGCCCTCTTTTAACCATTCTTTCATCTCGCCCCACATATACGCTCTCATGTTCAAGTACATATCGTTAGGTGCTTTACCGCCAAACGCAACTAACCGCCATCGTCTACCCATCGACTTACCGATACTATAAATACCAGTTCCGTAGCCTTGGTCAATGAACACCGCATCTGCTTTGTATTCATCCTCAAATTGTGCGACGAGTTGTGCTATACGCATATCATCGTCATTCTTTTCAATAGTTGCTAGGCACTTCATAGAGTAGCCGTTACGCATTACGATTTCTAATGTATCGCCACCAGTCCACGCAGGGTCAACACCAATAATTGTTGGTAAGTTGTTAAACTGTCCAACTTTGTATACTCGTTTCTGTGCCTCGTCTACGATTGATGCGGATATAAACTGTGTATCAGATGCACTTGGAAATAAACCTCTAACACGCACCTTTACAAAGTCGCTATCTTCACCATGAATATCAACCCATTCTTGCAATTTAGCTTTGTTTGAGATTTTAACAGTACGGCTATCTATCTGATAGGTAGTCCAATAGTTACGATGCTTTCTAAAACATTCTCTAA
>OCAF01000128.1_pt1 | contig 36673 bp, 33 predicted proteins | sample 1477101 | NCBI WGS metagenome assembly OCAF01 (sample SAMEA2580286, study PRJEB22360) | human gut metagenome | biome: human gut; feature: human-associated habitat; material: faeces | place: Denmark | collected 2008/2010
GCGTGGCGCACAAGGCCCCCGCCGGTGGTGTGGGGGGGGGGGGGGGGGGGGGGAGCCTCTATTATGTTGCATAAAGGGGGCAACCCCTTATAGTGGTTTTCTTGGTGAATGCCGAGTCAGATCCGGTCACCGGTCTGATTGCGCCATAGGGCACGAGGGAAATCCATAACTGTGGTTCAAGGGACAGAGGAAGAAAGGGGTATCCGATTGGTATCACGAAATAACGGCACCGCGTCTATCGGCGCTGGTGCGGTTGTTGGCACAAATGAGACGTCTCACCGTGCCGAAGGTAACACGGTACCCGCGGGTGCTCCCCATACGCAGAAACAGATGAGCGATCAACGTCAGCGTCAGCTTTCCCATGTGCTATATTGGCGTTTTTTCGTTAACCTCGCTCTAATGCTCATGGACGCAGCTATGTTCCTCATCGCCAGCGCTACCGTACTGAACCTGCGTCACGAGAACCATCCATTCTACACGCCCCGCTTCGGTTTTACTTTTGATACTACTGTCTACTTGATTGTCGCCACCTGCTTTTGGATTTGGTCGTTGCATCAAGTCGGCGTCTATCACCGCCACATTATGGGCGATGGCTACCAGCTCAACCTGCTACTGATTAAAGGCATGGCCGTCTGCTGGATAATCCAGTGCGCCTTCCATTTCTTCTTTAAGTTTGAGTTGACGCTTACCTCATTATGTCTAATGGTCGCATCTGGATGGGCGTTGACTGTCGTAGAACGTATGATTTCACGCGCGTTCTTGACCCGTAGCCGTAAGAAAGGCGAGTATGCCTATGGCACGGTGATCGTCGGCTCGCCTCAGGGCATCGGACGAATGCTTCGGTTCCTGGCGCAGCGACAACAGTTGAACTACCGGCCGGTGGCTGTTTGCCCGATTCGGTTGAATCCCGAGACTGGGCTTGTAGATTCCGATTTGAATGCCGAGGAACTTCGACGTGAAATCAATGAGAATTGGGGGAGCTCCCTTCCAGTTCTCCAATACAGCGACAATAACTTAGCGGAACAGTTCCTTGATATTAATGCGCAAACAGTTATGGTGACGGATGTTTTGCGTCGATACTCTGATAATTACAACACATTCTCTGTACGCATGGAATCGTTGGATTTGGAGATCGCGGTGGTTGCTTCGGCTGCAGATACGTCCAATCACGAAATTCAAATTCGATCCATTCAAGGTACCACAATTATTACGCAGCGTTTACCTCAATATTCTGTGATGGCCAGGTTCTGTAAACGCCTTTTTGATATTATTGTTTCAGCAATCGCGATTGTGGTTGCTTCTCCTATCATGTTCGTCACTGCAATACTTATTAAAGCTGATGACGGTGGCCCGGTATTTTATAAGCAGCAGCGTATTGGACTACGCGGTAAGCCTTTCTACATTCATAAATTCCGTTCGATGCGTGTGAATGCAGATAAATATCTTGCCGAAGTTGCTGCGGCCAATGGTCAGGAATTAGGAATGCGCGTGAAAATTAAAAAGGATCCGCGTATCACCAAGATTGGTCATTTTATTCGCAAGACATCCATCGATGAGTTGCCTCAATTCTTTGATTCATTCATTGGTACGATGTCTGTTGTCGGACCACGTCCGCAGCGACAATTTGAAGTAGATGAATATAATCAGGTTTTCGCCACACGTCTACTGGTTAAGCCTGGTATCACTGGCCCGTGGCAGGTTTCAGGGCGAAATGATTTGTCCGACGAAGAATCTGAGGCTTTGGACGTTGCCTATGTGCAGAATTGGTCCGTTATGGGGGATCTTATTTATATTCTCCGTACTGTCGGCACAGTCCTCCACCCCAATGGCGCGTACTGAGTGAACTCATGCGTATTTACTCAGTTGCTTCAGATTGAAAAGGTTATGAACCATGTCAGACGATTCTATGCATGATTCTTCAGAATCACTGGAGAAGCCGCGACGAGATGAGGAAGAACTAAGTAATGCATTTTTGGATGCAGATGATGTTGATGATGCATTGCCATTAGTGTCTCCTCATGTAGATCCAGAGGTATTGGCTGATGACGCTAAAGAGGCTGAACGCCGCAAGCACCGTCGTCGTATGAGTCCGGAACATGTGAGGCGAATCAAGCGTAAAAAGCGGATTCGGGTTATCTGCATCGTAATAGGAGCTCTGCTGCTTGTTATTGCTTCACTTGTTGCTTGGCTTAGCATATCTGCAATACGAGCGAAGAACGAGGTGTCGGCAGCTATTGTTTCTGCTGGACAGGTTCAATCCCAGATAGAATCCGGGAAAACACAGAAAGCAAAAATTAGCATTGAGCAGTTTTCGCAGCATATTGATAAAACTTATGCTCAGACCAAACAGCCAATTTGGGGATTAGCCGAGTTTATTCCGTATTACGGGTCTGATGTAAAAGCTGCAAGGAAAGCGGTCCGAGTTTTGGAGGATGTGTCCAACAATGCTCTTCCAAAAATGGCAGATTCAGTGGAGTCTCTTGACTTCAGCCATATCGGTTTCGCCAATGGAACCATTCAACTGGGCAATTTGGAATCAATAGCCCCAGATCTTACTGCGGCTAATGAATTCGTAGCGGACGCCAATATTCAGCTGAACAATATTGGTGATACGCATATTCCTCAGCTAACTGAAGCACTTGCTAAAGGGAAAACGAAACTTGCGCAACTGGCCAATCTGACCGATATGGTTAGTCGAATAGCCGATGTGCTGCCCAGCATGCTTAATGTAAACTCTACTGGGGGTAAAGCGAGAACATATCTTGTTTTAGCTCAGAATAATGCCGAGTTACGGGCTACCGGTGGTATTCCCGCTTCTTGGGGAACCCTTACTGTAGATAAAGGGAAAATGAGCATAGGTGCATTCGAAGCGCCTCCGGCTGATGGACAGTTTACTGAAGAGGAGTCTATCAGTGCTCTTACTGCGGATGAACGAAATCTCTTTTCCCTAAAGATGGCAACTGATTATCGGGACATTAATTTCACTCCTGACTTTCCTCGCACTGCAGAATTAGCGAGTCAAATGTGGAGTCGTTCCGATTCTGGGACTGTTGATGGCGTACTTAGCGTAGATCCGGTGTTCTTGCAACAGTTACTGAAAGTAACTGGATCTGTGACACTGACCGATGGTACTGTGCTTACCGGTGATAATGCTGCGCAGATTCTCTTGAACCAGACTTATATAGATAAGCCGACGGAAAAAGAGCAGAATGTTTTCTTCACCATGGCTGCTACGCAGGTATTTAACCATGCGCTAACCAACCTTGATGGGAAGAACGAGCAATTGATTGCTATGTTCCGCAAAGCAATTGAAGAATCCCACGTATATGTATGGAGCTCGCACGAAGACGAGCAGCAGCGTATCGAAGGCACGGTTATATCGGGAGCCCTACAGTCTATGCCCGCTCAACCTGTGACTGGGGTGTACTTCAATGACGGCACGATGAGCAAAATGGACTGGTATCTAAAGCGTGAGGTGACCAGTACCTACGACAAGACGTATCCCAGCGGTGCCAAACAATACACCATTCATGTCAAATTGACTAATATTGCCGATAAGACGCAAGTGAATGCAGCTCCTGATTATTTGCGCGGATTCAATGTCAATGGATCCCCTCGTCATGGAGAAATAGAGACGATTCTATATATTTATGCCCCCGATGAGGGAAGACTGGTTGATTGGACGCAGGATTTCGACCAGATTGCCACCCATGATCAGCTGACAGTAGGGGTGAAAACCGTGACTCTGCAGCCGGGGGAAAGCTTTGAGACGACGATTCATGTTTTGACAAGCCCTATGGCCGGAGAAAATGCAATGATTTTGAGACAGACCCCCTTAATTCAGTAGAGGGGTAACCCCTTATGTCTAAAGTGAAGAAACAATTGCGTGGAAGAACGGAGAAGAACCGTGAATGAAATCGGACAAGTACAGAATGATGGCATTACGTTGCTCGACCTGCTGAAAGCGGTCAAAAAGCACACCATCACTGCGGTAATTACGCTTGTTGCCATCTTAGTCGCGGTGGCCGCTTTTACATTTCTTAGTACACCAAAGTACACGGCTACTTCTGAATTATTGGCTACGTACCGTAGTTCATCCGGAGCTGCTGGTTCGGGCACAAGCAGCGTTGCCGGTGAATTAAGTTCAGGTGCTAGCTACATCAACAGCCAGATTCAAACTTATCCGCAATTGGTCAAAACAGAATCTGTACTGCAGCCAGTAATCGATGATTTGGGCTTGAAAACCACCGTTAAGGAATTGGCAGCGACCGTTACGGCCTCCAATCCGAGCGACACCATGTTGGTAGACATCTCTGTGGAGAACGTAGATCCAAAGGTTGCATCGAGTATTGCTAATGCGGTTGCCGAGAGTCTTAAGAAACAAGTTACTTCCACCATCTACTCGGATGAGGGAGACAAGATAGTTTCTCCCGTCAATCTTGCGGTAGTGCAGCAGGCATATGCGCCGGCCACACCGAGTTCGCCGAATGTGAAGCTGAATTTGGCGGTGGGCATCGTAGGCGGTGTGATTCTGGGTGTCATCGCAGCGTTGATCAAGGACTTGATGGATACTCGTGTACGGCAGGATTCCGATATTGCTGCCATCACCGATGCGCCTGTGCTGGGTAGTCTGACTCGCAATGACTCCTTCGGTGAAAGCACTCCTGTGATTATTGCGCATCCGGCATCCAGGGAAGCTGAGGAAGTACGTCGTTTACGTACTAATCTTTCCTTTGTTTTGCCTGATGAACATCTCGCAAATGTTATTGTCGTAACTTCTACCGGTCCATCCGAAGGTAAAACTACGGTGAGCGTGAATCTGGCCACTGCATTCGCAGAATCAGGTCACAAGGTTCTGCTTATTGATGCCGATGTGCGTAACCCCTCGGTTAGTAAAAAGATTGGAATTGAAGGTACTGTTGGTCTGACTCATTTGATAACGAATCAAGTATCTTCGCGAGATTCTATCCAGCGTTATTGGAAACCCAATTTCCATGTATTACCTGCAGGAAAGCAGAGTATGAATCCCAGCATTCTGCTGAATTCTCGTGCCATGAAGGCATTAGTGGAACAGGTCGCCGAATCATATGATTATGTGTTTGTAGATACCGCTCCTATGCAGGTCTCTAACGATGCCGCAATCTTTGCCAAGGATGGCCCGTCCTTGCTGTTGGTGGCCGGCCTAGGGGCTACTGAGAAGAAACTATTCCGCCAGACTGTCAGCGAGCTGGATACTCTGGATATCCACCCGGTCGGAGTGGCAACGAATTATACTGAGCCTGAAAAGTCCCACAGTAATACGTACTACTATTACGGCGAAGACAACGGTAAGGGCAATTACAAGCACAAGCGTCAGGGCAAAACTGCTGACGAGACCCAAAAGTGATTTGCCATGACTGTGTTCCTGCCATATAGCGTATTGATGAGTGTGTATGCCCGGGAGTCTGCCGCATTCCTCACGATGTCATTAAATAGTATGATGGCCCAGAGCATACCTCCACAGGAGATAGTGCTTGTGGAAGATGGCCTGATTACGTCAGAATTGAATGAATCGATAACGAATTTTGATGAGGCATATCCTGGTCTACTCACCGTGGTTTCATACTCCAAAAATCAAGGCCTGGGGTATGCGCTAAGCCGTGGACTTCCTGTATGCCGTAACGAGATTGTGGCTCGTATGGATTCAGATGACTATGCGTTTCCAACCCGTATGGAAGAGCAGCTTGCGCTGATGGAAGAGCGTGACCTAGACATGGTCGGTTCGCAGATTGTGGAGTTCGTGAAAGACCCGGAACATCCGGTGGCTGCCTCCACGCTTCCGGTGTCTTCGGATGAAATTGTTGCTTATTCGAAGAAGCGCAATCCTTTCCGCCACCCCTCAATGGTGTTCAAAAAGAGCAAGGCCATGGAAGCCGGAAACTACAGTGGTGAATTCCTGTATTTCGAGGACTGGGATTTGTTTAATCGAATGCTCGCTATCGGATGCAAGGCATGGAATATCGACCATCCACTGGTGGCCATGCGCGTGAGCGCCGACTTCTATGGCCGCCGTGGTGGACCGGCCTATCTGCCGCATATTTGGAAGTTCAAGACTGCACAGCTCAAACGCGGATATTTCACCTTTGGTGAGTTCCTAGTCTCCACCGTGCCTCATGTGGCGGTGTGCTTGGTCCCCAATTCGGTACGTTCATTCATCTATACACATCTTTTGAGAAAAGGAGCCAAACAATGACGGCCCCCGATAACAGCAATCCGACTGTTGCAATCGTAACTCTGCATAATTCCCCGAACTATGGCTCTTGTTTGCAGACCTATGCCACGCAGAAAGTGCTTGCTAGCGTGGGAGCATCCCCGACCATCGTGGATTATTACCGTGCGGATGCCATTCCGGCTAACGAGACCGATCGTGCATTGAACGGTCAGGTGGCCAAGAAAATGCCCATCTTTAAGATTCCTGGCGTTAAAGCGTTGGCGCGTATCCCGGTGAGCCGCATGGTCAAGCGACGCGCGGCTCCTCTGAATGCGTTCCGTCACAGCAAGCTGAACCTGACCCCGCGCCCGTACTATTCCATTGACGAGCTTGAGCAGGATCCCCCCAAAGCGGATATCTACTGCACCGGTAGCGATCAGGTGTGGAACAGCTTGTGGAACAAGGGATTTGAAAAGGCATTCTACTTGACATTTGCGCCGGAAGGCGCGAAGCGCATCGCATACGCTGCCAGCATCGGCAAGTCTAAGCTCGACGATTGGGAGATTGAACCGATGCGTGAGGAGCTGTCGAAGTACTCACATATCTCCGTGCGAGAAGCTGAAGCGGCTGATCTACTGGATTCCATCGGTGTGCATGGCGCAGTTCCTGTAATCGATCCGACGCTGATGCTCACACAGGATGATTGGGCTGAGCTGCACAGCGACGATGTGCCGAAAGAGCCGTTCATTCTGATTTACCAGCTTAATCGCAATCATGAATTCGATGAGTATGCCAAGCGCTTGTCTGAGAAGCTTGGCCTGCCTCTCTACCGCATTGCGTATGGCGTGAACGAGCGCCGTGCCGGCGTGCACACCATTGTGTGTCCCACCGTGGAACAGTTTGTTTCGTTGTTCATGAGCGCCGAATATGTGGTCACCGACTCGTTCCATGGCACTGCATTTTCGATGAACCTATCGAAGAAGTTTGTTTCGATTAGTCCGGGCCGTTTCAGTGGGCGCATCATGAACCTGCTGGAAATGACCGGTGAAACCGGCCAGTACCTGCAAGACTATCGAGATTTGAGCGTGGTCGATAATCCGATCGATTACCAACACGTGCATCAGGTATTTGAAACCAAACGTGGGGAAGCTCTCGCCTTCCTCAATACCGCAATCCACGACTGAGAAGAGGAAAACGTTCATGATTACCGAGATCAAGTCGTATCAGATCATTATTGCCCTGTTGAAAGCACGAGGCATCCGCCATTGCGTGCTTTCTGCCGGCTCTAGGAATGTGCCTTTCGTGCATTCCATCGAGGAAGACCCCTTCTTCAAGTGCTATTCGGTTGTTGATGAGCGAAGCGCTGGATATTTTGCTTTAGGGCTGTCTCAGCAACTTCATGAGCCTGTTGTTATTTCTTGTACATCCTCTACGGCGACTTGCAATTATTGGCCGCCTGTTGCTGAAGCGTATTATCAGGGTGTTCCATTGATTGTGCTTACCGGTGACCGTGATGTGGCCATGCTGGGTCAGCGCGAAGATCAGATGATTGATCAGGTGGGCATGTATGACAGGCATGTGCGCAAGTCTGTAAATCTGCCCGTGGTGAAGACGGATGATGATTTCATCTATTGCCAGCGTCTAGTGAATGAGGCGTTGCTGGAACTTGATCATAACGGACAAACAGGTCCTGTGCATATTAATGTGCCAATGAAGTGGTACAGCACGTCGTTCCCTGTGCAGGAACTTCCTAAAGTTACTTGCATTGAACGTCTTGGCCATGAGACTGCAGCTGCAAAATGGGAAGAAAAGGTTCACAAGCTGCAGCAGGCAAAGCGCATTCTCGTGGTTTGTGGACAGTCGAGCTATATTTCCGATGAACAGCAGAATCAGATGACTGAGTTCTTCCATAAGTTCAACTGCTCTATTTCCATGGAATACATGTCGAACGTTGAATGTGAAGGTGCAATTAATACCTCTGTTTGTCTGGATTCCAGGTTTATCTCCGACAAGAAGGCTGATGAGCTACTCCCCGACATTGTGATTTCCTATGGTGGCAATGTGATGCAAGGAGTGAAGGCCGACTTGTGCAAGCGAGCTGGACAGTTCGAACATTGGCTTATTCAGGAAGATGGTCACGTTTGTGACCTGTTTAAGAGTCTGACTACCATATTCGAGTGCACTCCTGAGTATTTCTTCCGCTTCTTCAACGAAGCAGCGGGAGACGATAGCCGGAATGATCTTGTTTACCATCATCAGATTGAGCAGTATGCACAGAGTGTGAAATACCACGAATTCCCGTGGTCGAATATCTATGCGGTTCAACATGTTGTTACGCAGGTGCCTTCTGGCTCCATCATCCATATGAGCATCAACAACGCAATTCGACTCACTAACTTCTTTGAATTGCAACCGAATGTTAAAACGTATGCAAATATTGGTACAGATGGTATTGATGGATGCCTGTCATCATTCCTTGGACAAGCGGTTGTTCTTGGTGATCAGCCTGCCTACCTTATGATTGGTGATCTTGCCTTCTTCTACGATATGAATGCATTGCGCATTCGTCATATCGGCAACAATGTTCGCATCATGTTGCTCAACAATCATGGTGGCGAAGAGTTCTATTACAACGGCATGTATCGGGACAAGGCCAGCGACCTACACACCACAGCACGTCACCACGCCACCGCAAAAGGGTGGGCTGAGTCCTGTGGCTTTAAGTATCTGACTGCTTCTGATAAAGACTCATATAATAAAGCGCTTCCGGAATTCATGGCTACTGAATCCGATAAGCCCATTTTCTTTGAAGTTTTCAGTGAGATGAGCACGGATTCGAAAGCGATTTATGACTTCTACGACTTGAGTCGACCGCGGGACTTCATCTCCGACATGAAGCGTGAAGCAAAAGAAATCATCAAGTCCACAATCGGCAAGGAAACCGCAGTTAAAGTTGCCGATAAATTAGGCATCAAATTGAAATAAACGGAACGGATTTATTTGGCGAGGGAGGGCGCATGAACATAAAGAATATTTTGAAAAAAGCTGCGAGATTCATTCTCTCAGCCGGACAGCAACCTGTCCATATTGAGATTGGTACTATTGCACCCAGTGAAATGCTGAGTGGCCGTAAGATTGTTATAACTGGTGGCAGCCGAGGAATTGGTTTCGCTACTGCGCAGGCTTGCATCAAGCAAGGTGCAGATGTGCTGATTGCAGGTCGTAAAGAAAGTACTCTACAGGAAAGCGCAAAAAACTGGGTCCTCGTGCTCATTATCTCGTGTTTGATGTGTCCAAGGCGGAGCAGGCGAAAGACTTCATTGCCGAGGCAAAATCTTGTCTGGGGGGGGGTATCGATGGTCTAATCTGTAATGCCGGGCTGTCTTTGCATGAAGAAAGTATCGGGAAAGTTTCTCCTGAGCAATTTGACAAACAATTCAATACGAATTTTCGCGGTGCATATTTTTTGGCACAAGCCTATGTAGAAGAAGTTACATCTTCGACCAAACCGTCGGATCTGATTTTTATTAGTTCCGAGACTGCAGACCATTGCGTTGACATTCCATATGGTCTCAGTAAAGCCGCGATTAATAGTTTGATAGGATCATTGTCAAGGCGTTTTTACCGCAAAGGTGTTCGTGTCAATGGCGTCGCCCCCGGAGTAACTGCTACTGACATGACCAAGGAATATGCAGATGTTTCTGATGGCGATTATTCATATGAAGCGGCATCGGGAAGATTGTTTCTTCCTGAAGAGGTAGCTGAAGTGGTGTGTTTTCTGTTGAGTTCGGCATCGCGGTGTATTTCAGGAGAGGTAATACATGTCAACGCAGGAAATCATTTGAACTAGTGGATTGAATCTATGGAGCATGATCAGATTAAGGTTTTAGAGGTTGTCCCTTCATTGAGCAGGGCAGCCGGTGTGGCACGTTTTGCTTATAACATGGCGTTGTACCATGATGAGCAACGTATTCACTATGATTTCTTGCACCATGCCATTATTAACGGCAAGATGATGCATGAAAAAACCTATGACACAGATTTGACGCAGCGCGGTTCAAAGGTATACACAGTTAATTATGCAGGCGCTAGTTTTACTCGATTTGTGAAAGAAGTCGGGGCGTTCTTTGCACAGCACGGAGCAGAGTATGACATCGTGCATTGCCAAATGCCGAATTCGGCGTTCTGCGTTTTACTTGACGCGAAACATGCCGGAGTGAAGCACAGAATTTTGCATAGCCATCTGAACAATAGCTCGGATCAATTCTTGCACCGATTGCGTAATGCGCCGTTAAATGCCATCGGCAAGATGTATGCCACGGATAGACTGGCCTGCTCTGAAGATGCAGGTAAATTCTTATTCGGAAGCAAGCCATTTACCGTGATTCGCAACGGAATTCCGATTGAGCAGTTTGCCTATGATACTGGTATAAACAGTGGATTGCGTGCCGAGTACGGCATTCCGACGGATGCTCCTGTAATTGGTTGTGTGGGTCGCATGGTCAAGCAGAAGAATTATCCGTTTGCTGTGAAAGTGTTTGCGCAATTTTTGCGCAAACGGCCCGATGCCAAGTTGGTATTCATTGGAGACGGAACTGATCGTGCTGAACTGGAACAAGCGATACATAACGAGGGCGTGACCAGCTCGGTGCTGCTGCTTGGTGTACGTGAAGATATCAACAGGCTGTATTCCATGCTGGATGTGTTCTTCATGCCATCGCTGTATGAGGGTCTACCGGTATCTTGTGTGGAGGCGCAGGCCAGTGGTCTACCTTGCGTGTATTCCACCGACGTGCCGCACGAGTCCGACATCACGCAGACCGGTCTATTTGTTGATCGAACGGCGGATATTTCGCAATGGGTTACCGCTCTAGAACAGGCCATGAATGGCGGACGTTTAACTAGTAATCCTGAAGTGCTGTCCGCGCGTGGCTATTCCGCTTCAGCCAATGCTGAACAGCTGATGCGGTATTACGAGCAGTTGATGGGTGCAGCAGATGAATAGAGTAGCAGAAAGACAACAAATAACAGGCGTGAAGAGGGTAGGCTTTAATCGGAATACCAACATCTCGTTGGTTGTTTGGGCGATTGCATCAGCTCCATTTTGTGTACTGTTTACTGGAGAGAATTCATTCACTTTTCAAACTGCAATTCCTTCCATTGCATTGATGGCTTTGGCGTTTATTTTTTCTAATGGAGCAAGGCAGTATTCTCGTCATGCTTTTGTAATTGCCATAGGGTTTATCGGCGTCATTGGCATTTCTGAAATATTAGCAGTTTGCACCAATAGCTATATGTTGACGAATAAGACATTGATAAGAGCATTGATGTTTATTGTGATTGTATGGTTTTATGCCACTGCGGTATCGCATAACTATACATCATATGAAATAAAAATATTAATGCAGCTGATAGGATTATCAGTTTGTGCTTCTGCTTTCCTCGAGTTTAAAGAATATCTGGCTCAGGGAATGTATTTCGGGCGCGTGTACCCCGTTAGTTTGCGAGGGCAAATGATTGATGCTAATTTCTTTGCCTTGCTCGTTGTGATTCAGGTTGCGTGTTGTTTCGTTGTTGCATTATATAGCAATGTAATATTAAAAAAAGTTATATATTTTGCATTATCTGGTATTGGTATAATATCAATTATTCTCACGGGATCGAGGAGTGGTTTGTTATGTGTCGCCCTCATCATGGTACTCGGTGGAATGGTATATGTGGTTCGCCCTGTCAAAGGAAAGATGTCCAGCGTTATATTCCTTGCTGGGTTCAGTGTGGCTCTATTAATTGCTGCATCTAAGTACATTAGTGACTGGATGTTTAATAGATTCTTTGTAAATAGTTATAACGATGGTTCGAATGAATTTCGTGTCACACTGTGGATCAAGGCAGTGGAGCGCTGGCCTCAACATCCTCTTTTTGGCTTTGGAGTAGGAAATTATAACTATTATTCGGCACAGGATTGGGGACTGGCCGAGACGTCGACTACGACGCATGGAACAGTTACTGATTTTCTTGTCGATTTTGGCATTATTGGTCTTGGACTGTTTTTATATATAGTGATTGATATTATCTCTGGATTGATTGTTAGTAAGCAATATGTGCTCCTAGCTATGCTACCTGGCATTATGATTTGTTCTGTCATAGTTGGTGCAGAACGTACTGTTGCTCTATGGCTGTATCTTATTGTGTTTTATGTGGTCGGTCATTTCTGCAAGAACAATTCTGGTATATCTCTATATGACGTATTCAGAGAAAAGCCAGCTACTTAAATTGTTGGATTATCACAAATAGAATGATCTCTACCGCTGTAGATACATCTATTCGATTGCTAAGATACACAGAGGTTTTTCAATATGAAGATTGTTGATCGCCTTATATGTAAGACGCGTGAAAAGACCAATCCGTGGTTTGCCGAATATAGAAGGAATCGTTTAAACCGTACCGATTTCTCTATAATATCTAATAATTGTTGGGCTGGTTCTGTCTATCGATATTTTGGGTTGCAATATTCAAGTCCGACTGAAGGATTGTATTTCTTCCCGGAGGATTACATTAAGTTTGTGAGTAGGTTACGGCACTACTTGACAAGCGACATTCAATTCATTGAAGCACGTGACTCGAGGCATTCTCATGAGCTTGCCGAAAAAGGGGAGATGTCGGTTCCCGTTGGAGTCATTGATGATATTGAAGTTATCTTCCTTCACTATCCGACATCGGAGGAGGCCAAGGAGAAATGGATTCGACGGTCAGCCAGAGTTAATTGGGACAATCTGTTCATCAAATTCAGCCAGATGAATGGGTGCAGCCAAGACGCGCTCCAGCAATTTGATGATCTTCCGTTTGCCAACAAAATCTGCTTTACTGCATCTTTAATGCCTCAACTGAAATGTGCTAGTTTCTTTAAGGGATTTGAGGATTCGTCTCAGGGCATATTGAATGACACTGACCGATTTGACAAGAGCTTCAACCTTACTAGGTGGCTTAATCGTGAGCCGGTTCCATACGAGCTCGGATAGATTACTCTCCTCTGATTTTACTTGTTGAGTTAGGATATGGGATGAAATCAAGCTATAAGCAGCTCCTTTCTGACACAGTCGTTTTCGGTGTGGGTAATGCACTGATGAAGCTTGTTCAGTTTTGTTTGATGCCTATTTATACGGCATACATGACGACTGAACAATATGGTGTTGGTGAGCTAATCAATAATCTTAATGAATTGTTGTATCCTCTGGCTTGCTTGGCTATTTATGATGCGGTTTTCCGTTTTGCCTTGGACGATGATGGACAAAAGAAGAGTGTGCTTTCCTCGGGCTTGGCCCTGACTGTAATATCATTGCCCATAGTGTTGGTAGCTGCGTCTATATCTTTTTTCGTTTTCCATTTTCAATATGCGTGGCTACTTGCCCTGATGTGTTTCACCGCCGGTGTTCGTTACGTTTGTGTTCATTTCACGCGAGGTATTAACCGGCCCTTATTATTTGCTGGCGCAGGCGTATTTGGATCGTTGGTTATATTTGCGTGCGCAGTACTCTTCCTGTCCGTTCTTCATCTCGGAATTACAGGGTACCTTTTATCATTTGCATTGGCTCATATTCTTACAACAATATTCGTTGTAATTCGAGGAAAACTATATAAGTATTTTTCATTCAGCGAGATATCAAAAAATGAAATACAACTTATGGTTCGTTATAGTATCCCGATGATTCCTAATGGAATGACATGGAGTGCGGTTAATTTCATAGACAGGTATGCCATCCTCATTGTTTGTGGTGCAAGTACTGCTGGCCTCTTTACTGCAGCTGGAAAACTGCCGGCAGTAATAAATATGATTTCGATGATCGCGCAGCAGTCGTTACAGATTTTTGCTGCCAAAGAAATTAAATCTGAAAACAAGAATAAATCATTCTCCACTGTATTTTCTGCATACTCAATACTGATGCTACTCATGGGATCGTTTGTCATTGCGATTACAGAATTACTCTCCAAGGTTCTTTTAAAGGGAGATTTTTACGAGGCTAGTAAATACGTGCCTCTTCTTCTTGTCGTTGCCCTAATAAGTAATTATTCAGCATATTTCGCGATGTTCTATAATGCAATTAAAGACACAAAAATGATTCTAATAACAACTGTTATTGGAGCTTTGGTCAATATTGTGTTCGCAATCGCACTTGTTATTCCGTTTGGTGCTTGGGGTGTCATTACGTCTTCTGTCATCGCTTATCTAACCATGATGATAATGCGTTATATTAATACGCGACATATCGTTCATACGAACCCAGATATTCAGTATCATATTGTTGCTGTTGCTATTATAGTAATTCAGGTTATTATTTTGTCGATGCAGATAGATTATGCTACTGTTCTGTCAATTATTCTGTTGATTGTTTTGTTGATTTATACGGGTGTTCGTTATCGTTTGACAATTGCTAAACTATATAAAAAGCTATTCCGATAGCATGTATTACTGTGAATGGGGCCTCTGGTCGTCACTGGCCGTCGGCTGTTCGCGTGGTCTCGACGCATGTTGTTGAGACCGGCGCTGATGATGACGTTGTGAATGATATGATCCATGATCGCGTCGTGGTGCGGCCTCTGAGTCGTTGGTGTCGGTTCTTGATGAGGTATTGTGTACGGGGCACGGCGTTGGTGATGTCGTTCCGGTTCTTCATTACCTCGAGGAGAAACGAACGTACACTTTCGCTAAGCCTGCCGAATGTGGTTCACCCAATACGAATAACGTGTATGCGTTGTACATTCTTCCAAGTCAGATCGGGCATAATTTCGCGTGGTGTCATCGTTCGCCGGCTGATGATAATTATGCCATTGTCGCCACGCAAAACGTCAACCATACCTCAGGGCATGCAGTTAACCATACTCCGAGACCTATCTCAACTATCCGCTAAAAACTAAACAATGTAACTGCGCTAGTGTTGACACTACGACATCTTTTTTTGGCAGATTATCGTGTACAACTTTGTTCTGATGTCACAATGGAATGCAATGATGCCATATCATATATGCCCCAGATAAATAAGGGAAGAGCGTAAAAGGCATATCCCTCAAATTGTATATACAAATATGCTACGAGAATAAACCAGCAGACAGATTTTTTATTCCATGCGTCATTTATGCTGATATGAATAATTACTAGCATGATGAAAATAACAAATGCCAGTATTCCGAATTCAGTGATAAAGCTAGTGTACCCACTCATCGTGAATTGGTTATACGTAGGGGTATTAAGGTTGTTGATCTCCCACGAGTTCCTTCCGCCTATGGCATTCCAATCTTGATGGGCGGACTTGAAATGAGCGTTGACCACAGTGGGTATGTTGCCGGCGCCGAATCCAATGAGGAATCGCGGGACATCGCTAGCCCAGGCTCGCGCAAGAACAAATGCATGGAATATTCGAGCAGACATAGAACCATCTCCGCCGATGAGACCATGATGGATGATGTTGGCTGCACGTTCGTTGAATGAAAGCACAAGAGCTGTTGCTGCTATTAGAGACGCTGCGCCGCCGATTGTGATTAAGCGATTACGACGCGAATTGAACTTGATGTGGGGCAATGACCATAGTACACATGCAATCGTAGAATCTATGATGATACGTAGTCCAGAACCCATCAAAAAAGATCCGATAATAAAGGTGAACACTAGTGTTCGTAATCGTTTGTTTTTGGTCATCCAATATGTCGGTAGTAAAACACCGAATACATGCATACCGATGTATGAAGGTTCTGCGAATAAGAATTGAGGTCTGTTGTAGGGACGCAACATAAGATGAGCAAAATACGAGCGCAGGCTATGGATATCGAGTCTTAAGGCAAGAAATTCGATCACTCCAACCACGAATGCAACCCAATATGCTGCACCAATGATTGATGCGGCAAAGCTGGTACTCAGTTTCTTAATGCTAAAGGCGATATGCAGTGACAAGAGGCATGACAGGAATCCGAGAATGCCCAGAGCTGTAGTGATCGTAGTAATCAATCGGAAGTGGTAAGTAGACCAAGCAAAAGCGGACAAGGGGAGTAGCACCGTAATCGGGAATAACATAAAGCCGAGGTATGGTCGTGCTGCTGTATGTAAAAGTCGCCAGTTGAGACAGACGTAGCAGAGGAACAGAATTGGCGAGATTGGCGACCAGTAAGGCATTCGGATGCCGATTACCGTACCATCTACCGGCAATAGAGCCAACGCCGCGTAAAATATATAGTCATATTTGTCAATGATGATAAGGCGGGGAGCAAGTTCTGTATCAGTTGGAGATATCGTGTTCATTATCTCTGAACCCTCTGAGGCGTCTTTCACTGTGAGTAAAGGAAACCTCTTGCTTCACGAGTTGTTACTGATCCGGAATCCAAGCATACTCCCTATCATGTACCTCTTTGCGGACCCCGTTGTCTATTTAGAAGTGCAACATCCTTGTTGTCTGGTTAATGATAGCAGTTCGTCGGCGAATGCCTCGGCCGGGGTTGAGGTAGCTGGTTACACCCCCATCGAGTTTGCCGGGCAGCTGGGCGCTGGACACTTGCAGGTCGGGGGCGACGTTGTACAACGCCATGTGCATCTGCCCGTAGCTCATATGGGTAGACAAGGGTGAGAGATGCCGGTTCCACGGCCGTCCTTATCGGGAGGCTTCTGTTTTCTCTATGCTCGGTCGTCATAGGTCTGTTCCTCCGACAGTGCGGCTCTGCGAATGAAATCACCCATGCCGGGAACGGTGAATGCCAAGAGTCCACGTTCTGGCGAATATGCCAGCCCGGAATCGATGATGCCTTTTCTGACCCGTACGACATCCGCAGGCGGCCGTCCCAGTCGTTCCGCGATCTCCGCCGAGCTGCACACGCTTTTTTCGAGCGAGGCCATGGCCCTCATGTATTCCCGTTCCAGTGGGCGGGCCCGTTGCCAGCGTGATTCGTATAGGCCGCTGTCCAGTGATGCCTGCGCTATGGGTTCGCCCTTGATGACGGCGGACAATGGGATTGGCGATGATTCGGATTCATCGAAGGCTGCAGAACCATATACCTGGATGGAATACGGATACCCCTTGGAGAGCTCTATGAGACGGTTTAGGGCATCGTCGTCGAATCGCACATTGATTTTGCCGATGGTCTTTTCGAAGCATTCCCTGGTCTTGTCTTCGGGGAGCCGTCCGATTCGCTTGTACTGGAACAGGCGTTCGGCGTAGGAGCGCGATTTGGTAAGCACGCCGGGAAGGTTGGGCAGTCCCGCCGCGATGACGTAGAAGGGCAGATCCTCCTGTCCCATGCTGTGCTGCAGTCCGATGATGGTGCCCATCAGGTCGCTGGACATCACTTGGAACTCGTCGATGAACAGGAACAGGCCCGATCCTTCCTTTTTGAGTTCGCGGCATAGTTCCTCGACCATCATTTCGAGTCGCAGCGAGTCGCTGGATATGCCTTTGCCCTCGTTGCCGAGCCCGATTGACGTTTTGATTACCCCGAGTTCGAGGGAAACCTCGTTGACGTGTTTGAGGGAGTCGAGCATTTTCTGTCGGAGCGTTCCTCTTCTCTCGCGCAGTATCGCTTTGGAGATGCCGCCGAAGAGGAGTTCGTAGTCGTGGGCCTCGTTTCCCGTGGCTTCCATGCGGACGGTGATGAGTCCTTGGCTGGCGGCCATGTCTTTCATTCTCAGCAGGAGCACGGTCTTGCCGACGCCTCTCAGCCCGCTGTAGACCAGTCCGCGGTCGGAGTATCCCGCTTTTGTTCTGGCGATGATTCTGTCCATGATTTCGAGTTCCTGCTCGCGTCCTACGAGTTCCTTGGGTTGTCTTCCCGCTCCGGGCGCGAATGGATTGAGGGCGTGCATCGCTTCTTTGCGTCTGGCTGAACCCACGGTGTTCATGTGCGGTTCCTTTGGCCTTCCATACGTTCTAGGTAAAAATATACACTTATATACGCATGTATACATGAATATGTGAGTTCAAGCGAACTGATGCTACGCCGGCTCGTCCCCGTCCCCATCAAATTTGTGCTCATCCTCGTAGGCAACGATGTCCATATCGCCGCGATGGAGTTTCTTGAGTGTTTCAGCCACTCGCGCCTGCTCATCATCAACAACAGGGCGCTCGCCGGCTAAGCATGTGAGACCATCGAACACTGCGGAAAAACATTGCCGAACCCGCCCAACCAACATTGAAGCAATACTTTTTTTATTTGCTTCGTTACTGCGTATTTTGTACTTCACATGCGCGAAACGTTGGAATTCCGCCAAAATTTTATTTGCCTGGTATTTGCTTGGGTGAGTCGCAAAGCGCGGTTGCGGCACGATTCTTAGTGGTGGTGCCTTATGGCGTCGGGCTTTCCTTGCAAATCGAGGTAAGGAAACTGGCCCTTAACCCGGAATTTGAAAAAAGTAAAAGGTCCCTGGCTGAGTTTGAACCAGCCAGAGACCTTTCTGGTAACAACTGAGGTTGAGGAAACCTCGGCAGTTGGGTCCAACGGGGCGAAAGTCTGTGGCGCCGCCGAGAAGATTGCCCCGAAGCTAGCGCGACCTTTCTGCTAGAACACAGCATACCAGCATCCATCGAACCTTATCTTTTACGGGTTCCGGCCCCTCGTCTTCAATCAGGGCACCGTTTCAAGGCAGAAGAATCAGGCGGCCTTCTTGCGACCGCGGCGCTTCATGGTGCCGGCGGTGGCATTGGCCGCATCGAAGATCACGGTCTTGCTTTCGGGGTAGGCGGTACCGTTGACGGACTGGTAGGCGATTTCGCCTTCCGGAGCCTCAGGCAGAGTGAAGTATGCCTTCACTGCTTCAATGAGCGTGGCTTCCTTGACGCTTACCGAAGCAGCCTGCTTGCCTTCGGGCTTGCTGAACTTAATGGCGTTGTCGGCCTTGGCGGTGGTCGGGGTTACGGCGATCTGCTTGGTCTTGTCGTTAATCAGCACCTTGACGTACGCCGGGAATCCGAGCACTTCAGCGGTGGCTTTGTTGAAACGAATGGCGGAATCGGTGACGGTCAGAACGGTCTTGCCCACCGGCTTGACCAGCTGAACCTCTTCGAATCCCTGAAGCAATGAAGCCATAATTGCTCTCCTTATTGCATTGGTAACGTGTTTTTATTTACGCCACTAATTGTAACCAGCTAATTTCGCATTATACAAACCATATGCATGCATGATTGCATAATTGAAGAACATTTGACCTACGTATTGCGCTCCCCGAATAGCATTGATTTAACCAATACCAAGAAAAGAGGAAACAAGAACCCGCAATATCAGCCGTATTGAATATAGAAATATGCAATTTCAACATCGCAATAACTGACGGTCTTTTTGCTGGCTCTATTCGCCGATATCGCATTCAGGCCACAGCGCCGAGCATAATATCGACGCCGTGCTTGATTTCCGCATACACGCGTTCAAACACCTCGCGTGATTGACGATGAGGGTCTTCGGTTTCGAGTGCCGTAGGCAAAAACGGCCGCAGCATAGGTACGCAATCCATGATTTCGATGAGCCTGTCTGCGGCGGTATCGCCGGCAATCGGACCCTCGGCATGCATATGTTTGCAAGCGTTCACGAAGTCATTGAACAGAAATACTTTGCGAATAGCCAGTGGATTCTGTTCAAGCAAATCGGAAATTTGCTCACGCTCAAAACACAGAATCAGGTCGGCTTGCCGGCTGATATCGGTGGTGAGAGGGGTGGAAGAATGGGAATTCGCGTCAATGCCGTCGTTCTTCAGCAAATCGATAACCATCGGATCAGCGGGATGCGGGGGATAGTGCAGAGTACCCGCGCTGCGCACGGTGATATTGCCGCTCTGCAAGCCAATTCCTCGGTCGGCAAGCTTGGCTCGGGTGTAGTATTCGGCCATCACGGAACGGCATTGATTGCCGGTGCATACATACATGATTTGCATAACAACGTCCCTTCTCAAGTGTTGTGAGCATTCCCTCATATATTCCAGTGAGCATTCCTCGCGAATATGCGTGCGTTATGTACCGTAGCAATAACATGAAAAAACCGGGAATCATCGACTCCCGGTTCAGTGGTATTCGCGAACTATGCTTCAGCGTCTACTGTTTATTATGTCAGTCACGTCAGCGACGAGTGGTGTTCTTGCGGACGGCGAACAGGGCGATGCCCGCGGCGGCAAGCAGCACAACGGCCACACCGTACGGTGCGATGGCCGCACCGGTGTTGGCGGTGGTAGCAGTCGTGGTACCGGACTGGTCACCGGTTCCGGTTGCCGGAACCTGAATGGTGGCGGTCTTGGTACCGGATACAGCGCCAACAGCCTTGACCGCGATGGTCTTGCCAGCCTGGCTGGCCTTGAACGTGTACAGCAAAGTCAAGGAACCATCTGCCTTGGCAGTGAACGTCTTGGATACTTCAGCGATCTGCTGGACGTCGGCGACGATGGCATCATCGTAGTACACGGTGACGGATTCGTTCGGCTGGAATGTGCCTGCAGGGAACGTCACGGTAGCGGTGGTGCCGCCGTAAGTAACCGTTGCACCGTAATCATCAGCCATAGCGGTATTCGTTGCAAAACCAAAGCCCAGAACTGCGGCGATAGTGGCCAGCACGGCCATAATCTTCTTCTTCATAACTTCGAACCTCCACAATAGAACCGGTTACTACCGATAAAAAATCGGTTCTTATCAATAGAAAATCGGTCTTCCTTCAATTACAACCCCCAACCATACACCCCCCTTTGTCGGTATATAAGGGGTAATTATGTTAACAGGTAAGGGGGTGTGACAACGTGGTCACACCATGTGACAACGTTCGAACATATTGTCGCCGCATTACCGTTGCAGCGGGGTCTTCTGACATTCTGAAAACGTTGTTATTCCAACGATTGCGCTGATTGGCGATACGTGCATGGCAAACAACAGGGAAATTTTTTCTGCGACACGCCGACGGGCTACTCGGATTCTGATTTGTACTCGTCGTCAAAACTGAACAGGTCCTCTACGGTGGTGCCGAACACCCGCGCCAAATCCATGGCCAGACGCAATGACGGGCAGTATTGCCCCTGTTCCAGCCTTCCTATGGTCTCACGTCGCACGTTGACCAGATCGGCGAGGTCGGATTGCTTCATACCGCGTTGGAGTCGGTGAAGTTTCAGGCTAGTCTTCATCGTCGCCCTCGGTGCCGGCATCGTGTTCCAGCCATAGATATCGAATATCGGAAATGGCCAGGGCGCACATGGCCAATGCGGGCAACAGCATTGGCGGAATAATGTGAACTATCGAGCGGTCAATCAGATTCAGTGTGGTGTAGATGAAACCGACAATTACCAGAATGCCCACCAAACTGACCAGCGCGAATTGCATGGCCGCGCTTTGATGCATATCGGAAAGCTCGTCGCGTCGCGGGTTCTGCCGTCGGAATACAGTCATGCCCCATACTTCGCCGCCGATCCACAACAGCGCCGCGACCGCTGCCACGATTACTCCGAGCAGGTTATTGCCAATAAGAGCCATCAGCATGCAGGCAATGGCACCTATGGATTCAAGGATGGCACGAAAGCAAATATACCGATTAAAGGTCATGGCCGTCTCCGTGAATTATGCGAGCGATATTGAATTGCATACGCAATTATAAAGTTAGGGGGGTAACCCCTTGTGTGGTGGTTAGGCCAACCGGCGGAGGCTCTTTGCGTAGACCGAGAATAATCGCAATCAGTAATTGTTATGGGCGATCCAGTAGTTGTACGCTGCGACGATGCCGCCGTAGCGCTGCTCGCAGTAGCTGATGAACCACTTGAACTGGGTCTTGTAGTTGGTCTGCCAGTCCGCGCCGAAGGAAGCCATCTTGCTACCGGGGTAGGCCTGACCCAAGCCATAAGCACCAGACGTGGGGTTGGTGGCGGTGGGGCTCCAACCGGACTCGTGGTTGATGATGTAGTTCGCAGCGGTGAAGTCCGCTTCGCTATACCCGTTGTCTAACAGATACTGATGCGCCCAGGACTGAACTTCTCCAGCCGGAACAGTGGTGCCGAGATCGGCCGACGATGATGACGACGTCGACGGCGACTCGGTGGAACCAGTGCCCACCAGGATCACCTTATCCACCGGGGCCTTCTTGACCCATGAGGCGAATACGTTGGAAGAGACGACCTTGTCGCCGGCTCGCTTGACCAGCGAGGTGGTCTCCATAATGCCCTTCTGGCCCTCGGTCTCGACCTTTTCCTGACCCTTGGGCAGGCTGCTGGTCTCCTTGCGCACTTCATTGAAGGCGATCTCGGTATCGTTGGTCTCCACATCGGCATCCGCGCGATTAATGGTGACCACGGTGGCCTCGGTGACCTTGGATTTCAGCGAGGGCGATACGGCATCATCCGGGTCAAGCGTGATATCACCCGTCTCCAGCACGTCCTTGACGGTGGTCATGTTGGCTTTTTCGCCAAGTACTACGCGCGAATCGCCATTAATCTTCACCGTAACGAACGTGGTGTTCTTGTCGGCGCTGTTGATTGCGCCACGAGTGGCAGAACGGGATGCGGCCGAATCGGTAGCCGAGAACGAAGTGATGGTGGAAATCGGCTTCACATCATCAGCATGGTAGAAACTGCGCGACACCAATCCCGCCGCGCCGAGCAGACCTGCCGCGGCCACCACAGCCGCGATCTTCATCCACTGGCGCTTGTTCAACGGCCTGAGCATACGGGTCGGCTTGGCATGTCTCGTCATTGCGCTCCTTGATTGGATTTCACACTGCCCACCATGATAGGCGGCGCAGTGGATGAAGGAAAATCAGGCTCAGGCCTGCTGGTCGGCACCGGACTGGGCGGCCTTGGCGGCGGCGAGGTCGAGTGCCTTGGCCTGGGCGATCAGATCGTCGAGATCGGCGGCCTGCAGCGCGCCGGCCTGCTGGAAGATGACCTCGCCCTGCTTGGCGATCATCAGCGTGGGCACCGCCTGGATGCCGGCGGCCTGGGCCAGATCCTGGTTGGCGTCGATATCCACCTTGACGAAGGCGATGTTCGCGTTCTCCGGCTCGTTGGAGGCCGCCTCGAAGATCGGGCCGAACGCGCGGCACGGGCCGCACCAGGTGGCCCAGAAGTCAACGAACACGATCTCGTTGTCGGTGATGGTCTTCTCGAAATCGGCAGAGGTGATGGCGGTGGTTGCCATGATGTTCCCTTCTTCTGTGTTTTCCTTGGCGTCGCCGTACGGCCCTCGTGCGTGGCCGCCGGGCGATTGCCTTATTCATGCAATACGTCTTGGCGCTTGGAGCCGTGCGGTTCGTGGCCGTCGGCTCCCTGCTGGCTACCAGCTTCCCAGCACCACCCAACATTTGTGTCGTATTTTCCGCCGCCGGCCAAACGTTTCCCAAGATTTCGCTGGAAGGTGACGCGCGGCGCGCTGTGACGCGCAATAATGGGATGCATGCCAGTCATGAATGATGAAGTGCCCGACGAGGGCGATTATGATGCCGGCCGTGGCCGCGGCGAATTCGACAACATCACGCCCGAGGACTTCATCCACGGAGGCGGTTCCGGTCACGGCAACCCGCCGGGCTGGCTGGGGCCGTCCGACATCAACCGGGCGCGCCATCAGATGCCCATCGCGTATGTGGAGATCGTGCCCGTACGCACCGATGAGATGGGCCGCATCTCCCAGGTGGGCTCGCTGCTGCGCGTATCCGAGGACGGGTCGATCGAGCGTACGCTGATCACCGGCCGTGTGCTGTACCACGAGACGTTGCGCGAGGCCATCGCCCGCAATGTGGCCAAGGACCTGGGCGATATCGCCTTGCCGCTGCTGCCGATCGGGCTCCAGCCGTTCACCGTGGCCGAATTCTTCCCCACGCCGGGACTAAGCGAATACTACGATCCGCGCCAGCACGCCATCGCACTGTGCTACGTGGTGCCTATCGCCGGCGACTGCAAGCCGCAGGATGAGACGCTGGATGTGGAATGGGTGGATCCCAAGAGCGACGTAATGGACACGTTCGTGGCGCAGATGGTCAACGGCCATGGGCGCATCGTGCGACAGGCGTTGGCCTGGGCCGGAATCTGACAGTTGTTTTGCCTTCCGTTGGAGGGGATGGCGCGTAGCGACGGAGGGCGGTCCGCGTTGAGACCGCTCCCAGCCGACTGTGCCGACAGCTCCGCCAGTGGGGCGCGAATGTGAAGGAGTAACGACAATGGCAATCGAATTGGCCAATCATATCTACCGCGACGGCGAAGGCGTGCCGGTGGTGCTGATGAACGCCTACCCGGTGGACCACCGCATGTGGGACGTGTGTGCGAAGGCGCTCGCCGATTTCGCCGACCTGAACGATGTGCCGGACTTCCCGATTTGGGCGCCGGATATGGCCGGCTCCGGCGCATCCCCGGTGCCGAGCGACGCCGATTCGGGCCCCCGCATGGCGAACGGCGCGTACAGCGAGGCGTTGGATCGCCTGGCCGGAGCCTACGTGGACCTGATCAAGGCCGCCGGCTATGAGCAGGCGATTTGGGTCGGGCTGTCGATGGGCGGCTACGTGGCGATGGACATCCAGCGCCTGTACCCCGAAACGGTGGCCGGACTGGCCTTGTGTGACACGATGGCCGCGTCCGACGGTGTGGGCGGAGAGAACCGACTGAAGATGGCGGACGCCGCCGAACAGACGAACTCGGTCGAACCGGTGATGCACTTCGCGCAACCGGCCGATGGCGATTCCACCGTCAAAAAGACTCCTGAATTCATCGCGACCATGACCGGCTGGATCAACGAACAGAACCCGGCTGGTCTGGCTTGGCGTCAGCGCATGACCTACGGACGGCCTGAACTGGGGGCGGTGCCGGAAACGATCAGCGCACCGAGCCTGGTGGTATCCGGCGAACTGGACCCCTCCAGCAATCCGAGTGTGATGCGGCCGCTCGCCGAACGAATCACCGGCGCTGAATTCATCGATATTCCGGACTGCGGCCATTTCAGTGCCGTCGAACATCCGGATACCGTGGCGCGAGCACTGCTCTCGCTCGTCAAGCGCGTGCAGAGCGCGCAGAAGAACGCATAGGAGACCTCGATGACCGCTGACATTCATTTCTCGCCTCTGGCACTGACCCATGCGCTGCCGTTCCTGCCGCTCGCACAAGGCGACATCGACTATCAGGTGGACCGGCGAAGCGAACCCGGCCTGATCGACGAGCTGCTGGCCGAGCCGACCACCAAAGTCGTGCTTACGCGCGGCGGACTTGTCGCCGTACCGCGCGGCCAAGGCGAGCTTGTGGACTATGAGAACGTGAAAATGCGGCTCGCCACGTTGCCGGGCGCCTATGTGTCCGCCGAACTGGCACGCTACCCCGAAGCGGTCGCCATGTTCCTTGGCTCCTATGTCGGGGCGCGCGGCGAATCCGTGGTCGCCGTGGATATCACGCGCGTGCCGGAAGCCGGCGTTCCCGGTGTTGGCGGGATTGCCGGTGTTGGCGGTGCCGTCGGCGGCGTGCTCGGCACCCAGGATTCCGGCACTGTGGACGGCGCGCTGGGCAAGAACGGCATCAGCGGAGGTGCTGCCGCCGGAATACGGCAGCCGGGAAACGCCCAGGGGAATGGGCGGCGTAGCCGCAGCCAAAATCGCCGGGCCGCTCGGTGTACCGGATTCGGCCGGGCAAGGTGCGGACGATGCCTTCGATGATTCGGTCGGCGCGCCCGTACAGCCCTTGGCCCCGAAGCCCACGCTGCTGCAACAGGCCGTGACCCGGTTCGACTGGGTGGACCTGCGCGGATTTGCCCCTCACTCCAACGCGCGCGAGGCCGGGCAAGCCACCAGTGCCATCACCTTAAGCATCTGGCACAGCCGCCAGCGGTTCTGTCCCACCTGTGGCGCGGCGGTCCGGCCGGCGCTCGCCGGATGGGCGCAGCGATGCACCAACGAGGCGGACGGCAACCGTGTGCTGTTCCCACGCGTGGAGCCGGCGGTCATTACCGCCATCGTGGACGGGCACGACCGTCTGCTGCTGCAACACAACGCGGCATGGAAGGATTCGAGGCTGTATTCGGTGTCCGCCGGATTTGTGGAGGCGGGGGAGAACCTTGAACACGCCTGCCGCCGCGAGGCCATGGAAGAGACCGGCATCAAGCTTGGCGAGGTGCGGTACCTGGGTTCGCAGCCGTGGCCGTTCCCGGCTTCGCTGATGATGGCGTTCAAGGCACATGCGATCACCACCGACGTGCGTGTGGACGGCGAGGAGACCATGACCGCGCGATGGGTCACACGCGACGAATACACGGCCGAGCTCATCGCCGGCCGTATGGCGGCGCCGGGCCGCGCCACCATCGCCCGCTACATGATTGAGGAATGGCTCGGTCGCGAGCTGTGACGGACCGCGAAGATAGGTTAGGCTTATGACTATGAGTGATGACAACGAAAACGAACAGCCGCTGAATCTCGACATTCCCGACCACCTCGAATACTCCGAGGAACATGCATGGGTGGACCGTTCGGTCGACCCCGCAATCATCGGCATTACCGAATACGCCGCCGACCAGCTTGGCGAACTTGTGTTTGTGGATCTGCCTGAGCCTGGCGCCCGTGTGGAGGCCGGCGACGAGATCGTGGAGCTTGAATCCTCCAAGGCCGTCCAGCCGCTGATCAGCCCCGTGGCGGGTACGGTCAAGTATGTGAACCGTGACGTGGCGGACGACCCGTCCGTGGTCAACGGCGATCCGTACGGCGAAGGCTGGCTGCTGAAGGTTGAGCTTGACGACGATGAGCCGGAGCTGCTGAGCGCCGACGAATACGCGAAGGTCGTGCGGTAGTTCCTTTTGAGCTCCCCTCTCTGAGGGGAGCCAAGAAAATGAGGCGTATGGCCTATATTGGTGTCTATGAGAAGCCCACGCGAGGATTTTGAGGCGGCAGGCAAGCGACTGCCTTGGGATGCTGCTGCTCGCAGTGCAGCGCTGTCCGCCACCGCGCCAGTCTCTGACGTCAAGGCATCCGCCAATGGTGCCGACAATGCCAGCAACGCTGAACATTCCGATGACATGCCCACCGTGCCGATTCCCGCACGCAAGGCTGCCACGACGTTCGACACCCCCTCCAAGCGTGAGCGCATCGAAGTCAAGCCGCCGATCACCCGATTCATACGTCGTGCCGTCACCCGCGTGTTCGGCGTATGGTCACGCATCTCCACTCAGGTGGTGCGCCAATGGGACTGGTATCCGCGAGTGGAACCCTATGTGGGTTATGGCACCGGCGATTACTCGCGTCTGATCTGCCGCACGGTATACGCCCCCAGGCACGCGCAATCCGGCGAACTGATCCGCGGCATCCGCGGCATGCTTGCCATACCCGCGCCGCGCACCCACGTGCAGGCCAGCATTGATGACATGCCGCTCAACACCGTGCAGATCGGCGTCTCCGAGGTCTATGACAAGGTGGACCGCACGCGCGATCTCGGCAGCGAATACGCCATCTCCGATTCCGCCGGATATCTCGACCTCGTGGCCGAGCATCGTCTGGTGCCCGGCATCCATCGCGTCTCCTACAGCGTGGCCAACCGCAAACCCGTGAGCGCCAACCTGTACACCATCCCCGCCAGTGCCAAAGTCGGCATCATCTCCGATGTGGACGACACCATCATGATCACGCAGGCCCCGGTGCCATGGAAGGCCGCGTACAACCTGCTGTTCCTCGACCCCAAGAAGAAAGCCTCCGTGCCGGGCATGAGCGTGCTGTTCACCCGCATCGCCGACTTGTTCCCCGGCGCACCGTTCTTCTATCTTTCGACATCGCCCTGGAATGTGGAGAGTTCGATTCGCAACTTCATCACTGACCATGGTTTTCCCGAAGGCCCGCTGCTGCTGCGCGACCTCGACCCGAGGCCCAAGACCTTCGTACCCACCGGCCCCCAGCACAAACTTGAGTTTGCCGAACAACTTATGGCCGACTTCCCAGACATGAAGTTCATTCTGGTGGGCGATGACGGGCAGAAAGACCCGACCACGTACGCCACCATCGCCCGCAGATATCCCGGACGTGTACTGGCGATCGTCATTCGTGAGTTGAGCCCGCGCGAATCAACCGGATTGGCGTCGGTGACGGGGCTCACCTCGACCCAGCCGACTCCGGTAACCGATGTGCCAGTATTCACCGGCACCACCGGCTCGAACATTCTGAAGACCATGCTGCCGTATCTGAAGACGGTGTTGCGATAGGCGCGGCGTGATGAACACTGAATGCGTCCCGGTGCGGTGCCTCGCCTATAATCGCGTGGTATGACTGACGAGAGCACAAACGCCGCGGCCGCGATGCCGCCTTACGCCAAGCGCGAGCCGAAGCGCCGCGAATTCCACGGTGACGTTTTCGAAGACGATTACGAGTGGATGCGAGACAAAGACTCCGATGATGTGCGCAGCTACGTAGCTGCCGAAAACCAGTACTGCGAGCGTCGCATGGCGCATCTGGCGGATTTCCGGCATACGTTGTTTGAAGAGCTGAAATCGCATGTGGAAGAGACTGATATGTCGGTTCCCACGCGCGTCAATGATTACTGGTACTTCACCCGCACGCAGCAGGGCAAACAGTATGGCGTGCAATGCCGCATCCCCGTGCGCGATGCCGATGACTGGGACCCGCCGGTCGTGGATCCGCAAGGCGCGCCCGGCTCCATGCCCGGTGAACAGGTCGTTTTTGATGCGAACAAGGAATCCGAGGGACATGACTTCTTCCGGCTCGGCGGCTTGGATCTGAGCAAGGACGGCCGTTGGATGCTGTACGGCGTGGATGTTGCGGGAGACGAACGATATGATTTCCGCATTCGCGACCTTGCCGGGCTGGAGACCGGGGAGCCGGTCAGCGAACTGCCCGAACAGTTCACCGGCATTGGCAGCGCATGCTTCACGCCGGACGGCCAATGGGTGTTCTGGGTGGAATTGGACGATTCCTGGCGGCCGCTCGCTGTGTGGCGGCATCGTGTTGGCACGGCGGTCGAATCGGATGTGTGCGTGTACCGAGAAACCGATGAACGGTTCTGGGTGGGCGTTGGCATCAGTTTTGATGAGCGCAATATCGTGATCGGCACCGGTTCCAAAACCACCACCGAAGTGCTGATGCTGCCGGTGGCCACGCCTGAAGGCGAATTCCAAGCTTTCATTCCGCGTCAGAACGATATTGAATATGATGTGAGCTTTGCCTGTTTTGAAGGCGCGGGGGAGAACGGTGCGGATGTGCCACTCGCCGTGGTCTATCACAACGCCGCCAATCCGAATTTCGAAATCGACGTCATTGACATGCGTGGCCATGAGCCGCCGTACCGACTCGGCGAAGGCGTGTGCATTGCCGCCGGGTCGCCGTACGGCTGTGAACATGGTGAGCCGGATAAGCCGATTACCGAGGCATACTTCAACGCCGTCAATCCGGCGATATTGCAGGGTGCCCACGGTCTGGGCATCGAAGGCATCGCGTTGCATCGCAACTTTGTGTCCCTGAGCTACCGTGCCGACGGCCAGCCGCACGTGGCATACATGACCAAGAGCGCGGCTGCCGCCGACTTCCTGGCCGGACGGCCGTGGCGGTTTACGGAATTGCTGCCGCCTGCCCTGGAGGACGACTGGGACATGGTTGCCGACGATCGCGAAAACTTCACCGGCGATCATGGCGAAATCTTGTGGACCGAAGATGAGGCCCCCACGGATCACACGTCATCTTCCGATGGTGCTAGCGACGACCACCTGCCCGGTGAGACCCGGCGCTTGTACACCATCGGCGTCGGCGGCAACCCCTCGTATGAGGCGCCGCGCATGCGCTACTCGTTCGCCAGCTACACCCGCCCGGGCGAGTTGCACGAAATCGATCCCGCCACCGGTGAAGATGCGCTGCTGAAGCGAGCCACCGTGTTGGGCAACTTCAATCCACGCGATTACATGGAACGCCGTGTGTGGATTACCGCGCGCGACGGCGAACGCATTCCTGTTTCCCTCGTCTGGCACCGCGATTGCCCGGCGCAGGATTCGCCGATGTTCATTACCGGATATGGTGCATACGAGATTTCCTCCGATCCGGGGTTCTCGGTCTCTCGTCTGAGCATGTTGGATCGCGGTGTGCTGTACGCCGTGCCGCATATTCGTGGCGGCGGCGAAATGGGACGCGCCTGGTATGAGCAGGGGCGCAGACTGAACAAGAAGCATTCCTTTGAGGACTTCGTGGACGCCACACGCGCGCTGCAGAAGGCGCATTTGGCTGATGCTTGGCGCACCGTGGCCAACGGCGGATCCGCTGGCGGCCTGCTGATGGGCGCGATTGCCAATATGGCGCCCGAATGCTACGCCGGTGTTGAGGCGGATGTGCCGTTCGTGGACGCGTTGACCTCCATTCTTGACCCGGACTTGCCGTTGACCGTCACCGAATGGGACGAATGGGGAGACCCGTTGCATGACCCTGAGGTGTATCAGTACATGAAGTCGTACACGCCATACGAGAATGTGCCGGTCGCCGTGCTCGAGGGCGGCAACGACGAGGCTGCCGGTGACGGCAGTGCTGATGGGGCTGCCACCGGCGCGGTCGCCGCCGCGCAATTCCCGAGAATCTTCATTACCACCTCGATGAACGACACCCGCGTGCTGTACGTCGAGCCGCTCAAATGGCTGGCCCGTTTGCAGTCCGCCGGCGTGGACGCGGTGGCCAAGATTGAGGTCGAGGCCGGTCACGGCGGTCTATCCGGGCGTTACAAGCAATGGGAAGAGGTTTCCTATGAGAACGCTTGGTGCATGGATGTGATGGGGCTCGCTCATTAGGCCATGTCCACTAGCTGAGCGGGTTCGGGCCGGCAGGTGATAGCGCGAGTAGGCTCCTTGAACTATGGCAAAGACATATAAAATCGCCGTTATTCCCGGCGACGGTATTGGCAAGGAAGTCACTCCGTGGGCTCAGAAGGCTTTGGAAAAGGCCGCTGAAGGCGTAGCTGACTTCGAGTACGAGAACTTCGACTTGGGTGCCGAGCGCTATCTGCGCGATGGTGCGATCCTGCCCGAGGACGAAGAGGAGCGCATCAAGGCCAACGACGCGATTCTGCTCGGTGCCGTGGGCGATCCGCGCATCAAGGCCGGCATTCTGGAACGCGGCCTGCTGCTCAAGCTCCGCTTCGACCTCGACCAGTACGTGAACCTGCGCCCCTCCAAGCTGTACAAGGGCGTCACCTCGCCGCTCGCCAACCCCGGCGACATCGACTTCGTGGTGGTACGTGAAGGCACCGAAGGTCTGTACTGCGGTGCCGGCGGCGCGGTGCGCCGCAACACCCCGCAGGAGGTGGCCACCGAGGTGTCCATCAACACCGCATACGGTGTGGAGCGTGTGGTGCGTTACGCCTTCAAGCTCGCTATGAAGCGCAAGAAGCACGTCACCCTGGTGCACAAGAAGAACGTGCTCGTCAACGCCGGTGATATGTGGCAGCGCATCGTCGACAAGGTCGGCGAGGAATACCCTGAGGTCACCCACGACTACCAGCACATTGATGCGGCCACCATCTTCCTGGTCTCCGACCCGAGCCGTTTCGATGTGATTCTCACCGACAACCTCTTTGGCGACATTCTGACCGATGAGGCCGGCTCCGTGGTGGGCGGCGTGGGCTACTCCGCCTCCGGCTGCATCAACGCCTCCGACGAGTTCCCGTCCATGTTCGAGCCGATTCACGGTTCCGCTCCGGACATCGCCGGTCAGAACAAGGCCAACCCGACCGCCGCCATCCTCTCCGCCGCCATGCTGCTCGAGCATCTCGGCTTTGATGATGCGGCCAAGAAGATCCATACCGCCGTCGAAGCGGACATCGAGGAGCTCGGCTCCACCGTGCGCTCCACCGACCAGGTCGGCAAGGACATTCTGGCCCGCATGTGACCTCAAACTTGGCTCCCCTCGCTGAGGGGAGCCAGAAAACTCTCTATACTGAGTTGCATGCAAATGCGACATGGGGAATGCAAAACCGTTGGCAGCAAACTAGTCGCCGTGACCGTATCCGTCGATGATGACGGCACCGCACAGTCATGCCATATCAGCGGTGATTTCTTTATTGAATCAGTTTCGGATGCCGAATCTCATGCTTTGTTGCATGACCTGGAACGAGCTCTAATTAGCGATGATTCATTGCGGTCCGTATTGGACGCCCATCCTAGTTGCCAAATTATCGGCACAGATGAAATTGCCATCAAAACCGCATACAGCCGAGCCGTAAGCAGCAACTTACCCCCGCTGGCGGGGGCTCCAGCGCAGCGGGTGGGGGTGGGCAGCCCCGATGCGCCGAACATCCCAGCATCCATCAATACACAAACCAAGCAGCCCGACAAAAGCTCTGAATACCGGGAGCGCTGGAACGCCCTCAAGCCTCAACTCACCGTGATCCACGGCCATCCGCGTACTCCGGACGAGCAAATGGCCATTGACGAGACCTGGGCGCGTGAAGTCGCAGCAGGAACACGACAGCCGACCATCCGATTATGGGAGTGGGCGGGCCCGGCTGTGGTCATCGGCCGTTTCCAATCGGCCCAGGACGAGGTGAATCTGGACATTGCCAAGCAGCTCGGCTTCGACGTGGTACGCCGTTGCACGGGCGGCGGAGCGATGTTTATCGAACCGGGCAACACCATTACCTATTCTCTGTATGCGCCGCTCGATTTCGTTCAGGGCGTAAGCATCGAAGAATCCTACCGGCTCTGTGACTGGTGGCTGGTCGAAGCGCTGCGCGAACTTGGTTTAGATGTGCGGTTCGCGGGCCTCAATGATATCGCCTCGCAGTACGGCAAGATCGGGGGAGCGGCGCAGCGGCGCTTCCCCGTAGGCTCAGGCGGCGCGGTGCTGCACCATGTGACCATGGCATATGACATCGATGCGGCCAAGATGAGCCGTGTGCTCAACACCAGTCGCGAGAAGATGTCAGACAAAGCGGTGAAATCAGCGGTCAAACGCGTGGACCCGATGAAAAGCCAGACGGGTCTCAGCCGCGAACACATCGTCGAGCACCTTATTGACTGGTTTGCGGCGTGATTTCACCGATGGCCGTATACGATTTTGCCGCTGGCCGTGCGCGGTTTTGTCATGGGCGAGCGCGGTAGCCGCGACAGTGCCGTTTTTCGCGGTAACGCATTCGTCAGCATGTCGTACGGCTATCGGATCGTGCCACACATGAAGTGACGAATGAGGGCATGCTCCTGACGAAACCTGTGGGGCGCGTTACAATATGACGGATGGGCGACGACGGTCATAGGACAATAAGGATGGTGCGATGAGCTTGGAAACGCCAAACGCTTTTGCTGACGAGGAAAACATCCTGTTGCATACGGCATTGTTCAAGCAGGTATCGCCAGCCGAAGCCGAGGAGCTGTTGCCGCATTTGAAGCATGCGACGTTCGATAAAGGCGACTATATCTTCTCCGAAGGCGATACCGATCAGCGCATGTATTTACTGGAGCAGGGGCGCGTCAAGCTGATTCGCACTTCTTCCGATGACCGCGTGCAGCTGCTGTCCATCCACGCGCCGGGCGAAGTGCTTGGCGAGATTCCGGTATTCGACCCTCATGGTGGCCCGCGCACCGCGTCCGCGGTGTCCATGAGCCATGGCACGCGCGTGGTCTGGCTGGAGCATGATGCCCTGTTCGCATGGCTTGATGAGCATCCGCGTGTGGCCATCGACATGTTGCAGGTCATGGCCAGCCGCCAGCGCGGCAACAACGAACGCATCTCCGACTTGGTATTCATGGATGTGCCGGCGCGTCTGGCCAAGACATTGCTCAACTTGGGCTCACGTTTCGGCGAGCCGGTGGAACAGGGCCTCAAAGTGCCGCATGACCTGACTCAGGAAGAGCTGGCCCAACTGGTGGGCTCCAGTCGTGAGACCGTGAACAAGGCGTTGATGGACTTTTCCAACCGCGGATGGATCGCACGTGACGGCCGATCGATCATCATCTTCCAGCCCGGTATGCTGATTCGACGCTCGCGGCGCTGACCGTTCGGCTGACTTCCAGCCAATGTTACGCTAGTGCGATTCTTGTGATGATATGTTCACGGGAGCTGACCGTAAGCCCGGTTGGTAGGGCACCCCATTTAGAATGGGGCCCATGCCCAAAAAGAAGTCCCTCACTCTCCAACGTGTGCTTGTTCTCCTCTTGGCCTATATCATGCTTGCCGTCTGCGGCGGCGTGGCGGCCAGCGTGTTGTTTGTACCGGGTGTGATCGGTGCCAATAAAGCCGCCAAAGCGGTGATTCCGTCGCTCAAGGTAGAAAACGTGGACTTCGACGTGACTAGTCTGCCCCAGAAGTCGACGATGTACGCGCGAGACGGTTCCACCGTTATCGCGACGTTCTACAACCAAAACCGTATCGTCGTGCCGCTGAAGAAGATTTCCAAAACCATGCAGCAGGCAGTGGTGGCGCGCGAAGACCGTCGATTCTGGACTCACGCCGGCGTCGACGTGCAAGGCGTGATGCGTGCGTTCGTGCAGACCTACCTCGTCAAAGGCTCCCAGCAGGGTGGTTCGTCGCTGACCCAGCAGTACGTCAAGAACGTGCTGCTGATGCAGGCGATCGAGGATGACGATTCGATCGCCCAGTACCATGCCACTGAAGACACCATCGCCCGTAAGATTCGCGAGATGCTGATTTCCGTGCAGATGGAAAAGAAGTATTCCAAGGCCGAGATTCTGCAGGGCTATTTGAACATCGCCCAGTTCGGCAACAACCTGTATGGCGTGGAAACCGCGGCCCAGCGCTACTTCAGCGTGTCCGCCGCCGATTTGAACGTGGTGCAGTCCGCCACCATCGCGGCTATCACCAAGAACCCAAGCCTGTATGATCCGCTGGTCGAAGAGAACCAGAAGGAAAGCGAAAACCAACGCAATATCGTGCTCAAGCTGATGCTGCAGGAAGGATACATCACCCAGAAGCAGTACACCGAAGCTGTGAACACGCCGTTGAAGGACACGCTGAAAGCACAGGACGTGAATGTCGGCTGTCAGGACACCGGCGATTACGCGTACTTCTGCGATTTTGTGGTGCATCGCATCCAGAACTCCGAAGAATTCGGCAAGACTCGTGCCGAGCGTAACAAGCTGCTGCAGGAGGGTGGCCTGAAAATCGTCACCACGCTGGATGTGGAAGCGAATTCCACGATGATGGAGACCGCGCGTAATACCATTCCACCGGACGATCCCAGCGGCATGGAGATAGCCATGGCCGCAGTCAAACCGGGAACCGGCGAAGTGCTGAGCTTTGGCCTGAATCGTTACTATGACGCCACTCCGGCAGCCGCGAACGATCCCACCAAGACGAGCCAGAACTATGCCGTCGATTTGGCGGATGGCGGTGGTTCTGGTTGGACCATCGGTTCGTCCTGGAAGCCGATCAACCTGATTGCGTGGATGGAAGCGGGCCATTCCATCAACGACAACCTCCAGACCTCGACGTCATACCCCACTACGGACTTCGCCTGCAGTAACTATTCGGGCGGTGCCGATTCGTGGAACGTGTCGAACGCCATGGGCGCAGGTACAGTGAACCCAGAAAGCCCATTCCTCGGTCTGGTCCGTTCGCATAACACTACTCAGGCTTCCATGGGTGCCATCCTCAAACTGTGCAAGGTGGCGGACACCGCGACTGAACTGGGATACCATGACGCCGCCACGGGTGAGACCATCGACAAAACCCAGGTGTATACACCATCCATGATGATCGGCTCGGTGAATGTGTCCCCGCTGACCATGGCGAGCATCTTCGCCGTATACGCCTCGAATGGTGTGCAATGCAACCCGATTGCCATCAGCAAGGTGACCGATAAGGACGGCAACGATCTCAAGGTTCCATCCGCGAACTGCCATCAGGCGGTGGATAAGGACATCATCCAAACACTCGCTTATACCCTGAACCAAGGTACGGTGCGGCCGGATGGTGCCGGTTGGTCATTCAGATTGGCTGACGGGCGTAAGTCGTTTGGTAAGACCGGTACCAGTGAGGATCTTGCGGTGTCCGGTGGATCGTTCATTCCTAATCAGATTGCGGCGTTCGCTGTGGTCGGCGATGCACAGAACCCGTACACCAACCGTATTTCCAACATTGCCATCAACGGCCGGTACAACAGCTATTGGGATGGTTCGACAATCGCGGCTCCGGCCGTTACCAACTTCTTCAATAGCTACATTTCCAAGAAGAAAATACCGATTGACAACGATTACGGCCAGCCCGTCTCGAAGTACACCACGACTGGCAAGTATCTGGGCATTGGCGGACGAACGTTCAGCGTGCCGCAGACCACTACGAATGGCAACAGCCAATCGCAGAGCAGCAACAATCAGTCTCAGTCGCAGAACACTGGGCAAAACAACACCCAAACCCAGGGCACCAATTCAGAGCAGTCGAATGATGGCCAGTGATTGGTGATTGGCGTTTGACATTTGGTGATTGCATGCCGGCTGAGTCTGCGTAACATGGCCGACTGCGATACCCAAATTACGTAGTTTGCGGGCGTTACCCCCGATGTCTATTTAGAAGTGCAACACCCTTGTTGGTCCTGTAATTCTAACAGTT
>OCAF01000148.1_pt1 | contig 31883 bp, 26 predicted proteins | sample 1477101 | NCBI WGS metagenome assembly OCAF01 (sample SAMEA2580286, study PRJEB22360) | human gut metagenome | biome: human gut; feature: human-associated habitat; material: faeces | place: Denmark | collected 2008/2010
CAGACCAGTCGGGTGTTCACCCCCTGGTTGGGGGCCGGGCTCCTGCCGTTATGCGGGGCTGGTGGCAGCCAGGTTTCGTGCGATGCCGTGGCGCAGTATCGGCAGGGCATTCGCGTACTGCCTGACTGGCGTTCCTGGACTGATGTGCAGGCATGGTGGCCGGCGTATTCCGTGCCGAAGGCGGCGTTGACGGCCGCGATCGTTTTCGCGCTGACGCAGTATGGCTCGGTGCTGTTCGTCAAAACGATGATTCGCGAATACGGGAAGCGATCCTACTTGGTGGCCTCATGGGTGTGGCACGCGGCGCTTGCCATCACCGGGTTCGCCGTCAATATGTGGCTGGGTGTCGTCGCGGTCGTCCTGCTGACGCGGTCAGTGGCGATACCGCTGCGATTCCGCGGGCAACGCGAAACCGATGATCGCCGGCGTCACCGAAGCGATGTGCCTGCTACTGGTGTTCATAGCGGTCATCATCATCTGTCCTCACCTGGCATAGCGGCGATCCGCCTCCCCTTCCTATCCGACTCCCTCCCCGACCATAGTCCCATTTCAGAGGCCGCAGAGGGGACTTTGGCGGGATGAGGTGGCCGTGTTGTTCGTGAGGCAGGTCACAGCGCAGGCGCTCCCCTATGTGAAGCCCGCGTTGAAGCGCCCCGCGTGCTGCATTATCGTAATCACCGTGACAAAATCGCAAGCTGCACAGATCAAACCCATCACGGCGCATCACGCCAACCAGCTGTACCAGCACGGCACGCTGGCGCTGCTGGTGCCCGGACTGCTCGAAGGCACCACGACCATCGGCGAACTGCTCACCCACGGCGACACCGGCATCGGAACCGGCGAAGGGCTCGACGGCGAGCTCATCATCCTCGACGGCGTCGCCTATAAGGTCGGACAAAGCGGCGTGGCGGAACGCGTGCCGAACGATTTCACCATGCCGTTCGCGAACGTGCATCACGCCGCGTTCCAATACCAGTGCGAGCGCCGCGATATCGGCCTGGAGGATCTCAACAACCGCATCGTCGAGGCGAACGGCCGCGCCAACACGTTCTTCTCGGTCATCGTGCGAGGCACCTTCAGCTTCATCAAGACGAGGGCGGTCATCAAACAGCAGGCCCCGTACCCGACTCTGGTGGAGGTCGCCGACCGGCAGGCGATGTTCCTGCGACACGACGTGAAGGGCACGATGCTGGGATATTTCTCGCCGGAGATGTTTCATGGAGCCGCCGTCGCCGGTTTTCACGAGCATTTTCTGTCAGACGATCGCACGTTCGGCGGTCACGTGCTCGACGCGGTGCTCGATCACGGCAAGATATACAGTCAGGTGTTCGACACGCTGGTGCAGCATCTGCCGGTGGATGATCCTGAGTATCGCAACCACGATTTCCGGCATGATCCGATAGCCGAGGCGATCACCGCCGCGGAGGGAGACAAGGCAGGTAATTGACGGATTCAGTGGGTAGTCGCGAAGAGAAGATTAGTGGAGGTAATCACTGAATCCGCGTGACCACCCACCGGCACTACGTGCCACCTCCCGCCAGCGGGAGGCAGGAATGGCCTGAAATAATTGTGGGGGGCTTCCGCATAGGAAGACCCCCACATTGGTTCAATCACCTGGGATGGGTGATGTCATGCCATCGTCAGACGCGCTCGGACGCCTCTTCGGTGGCGGCCACGCCCTCGCGCTCGACGCGAATCTTGTGGCCTTCGGCCTGCGGCACGCCGTAGTATGCGGCCACGGCGATGTCCTTCATGTCCTCGATCATCGGGATGCGCGGGTTGGCCGGGGTGCACTGGTCCTCGTAAGCGCGCATGCCGATCTGGTCGAGCACGCTCCAGAAGTAGTCCTCTTCCACGCCGCAGTCCTGGAAGGACTTGTTCATGCCGAGCTTGTTGTCGCGGTAGTCCTCGACGGCCTTCGCCAGGTTCTCGACGCCTTCGGCCGGGGTCTTGCCCGGGTCGATGCCGATGATGCGGGCGATGTCCTGGTAGCGCTTGTCGGCGACGTACTTGTTGTACTTCGGCCAGCTGGTCGGCTCCTCCGGGACGGCACCGTTGTAGCGGATCACGTACGGCAGCAGGATGGAGTTGGTGCGACCGTGGGCGATGTGGCACAGGGCGCCGATGGTGTGGGCCATGCCGTGGCACATGCCGAGGAACGCGGAGCCGAACGCCATGCCGGCCATGGTGGCGGCGTTGTGCATCTTCTCCTGCGCGTCGGTCTTGGCGAGACCCGGCTCGCCGTTGACGGACTCGGCCAGGTTGTCCCAGATGAGCTTGGCCGCGTGCAGGGCCATGCCGTCGGTGAAGTCGTTCGCGTACACGGACACGTAGGCTTCCATGGAGTGGGTCAGAGCGTCGAAGCCGGCGTCGGAGGCCAGCTTGCGCGGCTGGGTGCGGGCCAGCACCGGGTCCACGATGGCCACGGACGGGGTCAGCGCGTAGTCGGTGATCGGGTACTTGTATCCGGTCTTGTGGTCGGTGATCACGGCGAACGGCGTCACCTCCGAACCAGTGCCCGACGAGGTCGGGATGCACACGAGCTTGGCCTTCTCGCCCAGCGGCGGGATGCGGAACGCGCGCTTGCGGATGTCGAAGAACTTCTCACGCACGTCGGAGAAGGAGATTTCCGGGTGCTCGTAGAGCAGCCACATGATCTTGGCCGCGTCCATCGGGGAGCCGCCACCGACCGCGATGATCGTGTCGGGCTCGAACTCCTCGCGCATCATCTCGGCGCCGCGCTCGACGGTCTCGACGGAGGGCTCCGGCTCGACGTAGTCGATGATTCGGAAGGTGACGCGATTGTCACGGGCGCGCAGCTGGTCGATGACCTTGTCGACGATGCCGAGCTGCTCCATCACCTTGTCGCACACGATGACGGCCTTCTCGATGCCGTGCATGTCGCGCAGGTACTTGATGGCGTTCGGCTCGAAGTACGTCTTGGCCGGAATCTTGAACCACTGCATGTTATTGTTCCTCCGAGCGATGCGCTTGATGTTGATCAGGTTCACGGCCTGGACGTTGCCGGACACCGAGTTGCCGCCGTAGGAGCCGCAGCCCAGGGTCAGCGACGGGGCAATCGCGTTGTAGATGTCGCCGATGCCGCCGAGCGAGCTCGGCTGGTTCCAGATGATGCGGCAGGCGTGCATGCGCAGGCCGTACTCGCGCACCAGCGCCTCGTTGTTCGTGTGGATGGCGGCGGTGTGGCCGGCACCGAGCTTGAGCATCTTCTCGCACATCTCGAAGGCCTGCTCCTTGTCGTCGGCCTTGAGCACGGCCTGCACCGGGGCGAGCTTCTCGTGGGTCAGCGGCTCGTCGTCGGAGACCTCCTTGCATTCGGCGGCGAGGATCGTCGCGTCGGCGGGGATCTCGAAGCCGGCGGCCTTGGCGATGAACTGCGGGGACTTGCCCGGCACCACGGAGTTGAGGACCGGCTTCTGGCCGGAGCCGGCGGTGCAGCCGAACATGTACTGCTCCAGCTTCGCCTTCTCGTCCGCGTTAACGAAGTATGCCTTGCGGCGCTTGAGCTCCTTGACGAGCGGCGCGTAGACGTCCTTGTGGGCGATGATGGCCTGCTCGGTGGCGCAGATCATGCCGTAATCGAAGTGCTTGGAGAGGATCAGGTCGTTCGCCGCACGTTCGATGTCCACATCGGTATCGATGTAGGCCGGAGCGTTGCCGGCGCCGACGCCGAGGGCGGGCTTGCCGGAGGAGTACGCGGCCTTGACCATGCCGGGGCCGCCGGTGGCCAGGATGGTGGCGACGCCCGGGTGCTTCATCAGCGCGCCGGTCGCCTCGATGGACGGGTGTTCGATCCACTGCACGCAGTTCTCGGGTGCGCCTGCTTCGATCGCGGCGTCGCGGACGATCTTCGCGGCGGCCACGGACGACTTCTGGGCGCCCGGGTGGAAGCCGAACACGATCGGACAGCGGGTCTTGAGTGCCAGCAGCGACTTGAAGATGGCGGTGGAGGTCGGGTTGGTGACCGGGGTGACACCGGCGACAACGCCGACCGGCTCGGCGACCTCGTCTATGCCCATGACCTCGTCCTCGCGGATCAGACCGACGGTCTTCTGCCCGGCCATGTAGTGGGTGACGTGCTCGCAGGCGAAGATGTTCTTGGTGGCCTTGTCTTCGACGAGACCACGGCCGGTCTCATCGACGGCCATCTTCGCGAGCACCAGATGCTTGTTCAGGGCCGCGACGGACGCCTTGGCGACGATGCGGTCGACCTGCTTCTGATCGAGCTTCTCGAACTCGTCAAGGGCCTTGAGACCCTTCTTGACAAGGGCGTCGACCTCGGCTTCGGCCGCCGCGCGCTTCTCCTCGGGGCTCGGCTTGGCGGGCGCCTCGACCTGTGTTGCTTCTGCCATGAATACTCCTCGACTAGCTGTGGTTTCATTCCGTTGTCGTTGCCGCCATCACCTGGCGGATCATCCATCCACATGCTCGCTATTGCGCATCTGTGGCCTACGTCACAATCTACGTGATACACTGCGCAAACGCACACGAACAAAAACGACGGCGTTTCGTGTTTGTTTTTGGTATTTATTTGTTGCTATTTGTTACATTTAACCCTGTTTTGCTGCCGATATTCCACGAAATGATATCTTTTGTTCGCTTTTTGCGACATCGCACACCATCAAACGAATTTTCGAGACACAACTTATATAAAGCATGTTTATAAAAGTTGCACTCGTCGACAAACTTTTATAAAATTATTTATTAAAAGCGGTGTCATGCGTCCGGCACCACACGGAATCGACCCAGCAACGAGGCTCCAATGACGACCACGGACACCGACATCGCCACAACCCGAAACATCACCAAGACGCGCAACAGGCAGGCCATCATCCGCCACCTCGCAACGCACGGCAACGTCACCAAGCGCCAGCTGCAGCTCGATCTGCAGCTGAGCCTGCCAACCATCACCGGCAACATCCGCGCGCTCGAACACGACGGCATCATCACCCCCGGCCCCCTGACCGACTCCACGGGCGGCCGCAAATCCCAAAGCTACCGGTTCAACCCGAGTCATCGCACCGCAATCGGCGTCACCATGCACCGCAGCACCCTGCGCCTATGCGCCATCGACCTGCAGGGGCGCCCCATCGCCACCCTCTCGCGCACGCTCCCCTATGCCAACGCCAACGCCTACTACCAGCGGATGGGTTCGGCGATCAACGATTTCGCCGCGGAGACCGAAAAGGCCCACGGCCCCGTGCTCGGCGTATCCTTCGCCATCCCCGGTGCCATCTCGGCCGACGGCACCGTCATCACCTTCAACGACTCGACCGGAGCGACCGGCGTCACCATCGACACCATCGCCCAGTCGGTGCGCTACCCGCGTCAACTAATCCGCGAGGCCGCGGCCATCGCCATGACCGAAACGCTGCACGACACCGCCATCAGCGACGCCATATGCCTGTACCTGAACCGCAGACCCAGCGGCGCGCTCATCATGAACGGCCGCCTGCACCGCGGCCCGAACCTGTGCGATGGCGCCATCGAACACATGACGCTCATCCCAGGCGGCAAACCGTGCCACTGCGGCAGGCGCGGCTGCATGGCCGCCTACTGCTCTCCCGAAAACCTGCCGGAGGACTACGAGAGCATCCCCGGCTTCTTCAGCGTGCTGGAGCAAGGCGAGACCCATCACCGCGAGCGCATGAACGACTGGCTCGACCACGTGGCGCTGGCCATCGCCAACGTGCGGTGCGTCATCTGCGCCGACGTCGTCATCGGCGGGGAGGCGGCGCTGTACCTCGACCACGACAACATCGCCGACCTGCAGCGGCGGGTCACGGCCCTCAGCGTGTTCGGCACCGACCATTTCACCCTTCGGCTGAGCCGCAGCAACGAGAACAGCGGCGCCATCGGCGCGGCCATGCAGTTCACCGACCCTTACATGGACGCGCTGTGCGGCTGGAACACGGGCCCGCACCCGTCCTCGCCCGCTCCGACACGGACGAAAATCGACACCGCTACAATGGGTGTATGAAACACGCGATACCTCAGCGGTATGCAATCCCTCATCGCTATGCGACACGACCGGGCCTGTACTTCACGGAAGACGGCGGCGCCGATGTCATCGTCCGTTCCGAAACAGCCGATCAGGTGTGGCTCTGCATCTACGAGAAGGTCGATCAACCCACCGCCTTCTTCAACGACGCCATCCGCATCTTCGATGATTCAGCAACGCCGTTCATCAACGAAATACACGAGCACGCCGTCTGCACGCGCATCATCGAGCCCATGTACGTGCGCGAGACGCTGTTCCGCATGGATGGGCCGAACTACGGCCTGTGGTACGTGCATCTTCCCAAGGCGTGGGACGGCATGCGCTACGCCTACCGAGTGGACGGCGCGTGGGATCCGAGCAAGGGGCTGCGGTTCAACCCGTACAAGCTGCTGCTCGACCCGTATGGCAAGGGGATCGACGGCCGCATGAAGCTGTCGCCGGCCGCGTTCTCATACCAGTGCGACGTCAGCGAGGACGGCAAGGTGCGCGGCTCCGCGTTCGGGCCGATGAGCACCGTCGACGCACTGGGCAACATGCCCGTGTCGGTGGCCATCGACGACCGGGACAAGACCAAGCACGACGCCGACCCCTCGCACCCGCACGTGCCGTGGAGCAAGACCGTGCTGTACGAGCTGCACGTCAAGGGATTCACCGCGAACGCACCCTGGCTGCCCAAGGAACTGCGCGGCACGTACGCGGGCCTCGCCCACCCGACCACGCTCTCGTACCTGCAATCCCTGGGCGTCACCTCCATCGAACTGCTGCCCATCCAGGCCAAGCAGGACGAGCTGTTCCTGCAGGAGCGCGGGCGGCACAACTACTGGGGGTACTCGCCACTCAGCTACTTCTCCCCCGAGCCTTCGTACGCCACTGCCGAAGCCCAGCGCAAGGGGGCCCGGGCGATCCGCGACGAGGTCATCGGCATGGTGCGCGCGCTGCATGAGGCCGGGTTCGAGGTCATCATGGACGTGGTGTACAACCACACCTGCGAAGGCGGCGTGGAAGGGCCGACGACATGCTGGCGCGGTCTGGACGCGCTCTTGTATTACCGGCGTCAGAAGGGCAATATCGGGCGGCTTGAGGACACCACCGGCTGCGGCAACACCTTCGACTTCACCAACACGCACGTGGTGACGTTCGCCGTGGACTCGCTGCGGTATTGGGCCAAGCGCATCGGCATCGACGGGTTCCGATTCGATCTCGGCGTGTCGCTGGCGCGGCTGGACGGGGACTTCACCAAGCATCACCCGTTCCTGTATGCGTTGCGTTCCGACCTGCTGCTCGGCAACCTGAAACTCATCATGGAGCCTTGGGACCTGGGGCCGCAGGGATGGAGGACCGGCGGATTCGGCATGCCGTTCAGCGAGTGGAACGACCGGTTCCGCGACACGGTGCGCCGATTCTGGATCACTGACACCCAACCGGGGGCGCCCAGCGGTATCGGCATGCAGGAGATGGCCACGCGACTGTGCGGTTCATCCGACCTGTTCGCCACGGAGCCCGGGCGCGGATGCGTGTCCTCGATCAACTACGTCTCGTGCCACGACGGATTCACGCTCACCGACCTGACCCGATACGCGGTCAAGCACAACGAGGCCAACGGCGAGAACAATATCGACGGATCGAACGTGAACCACTCCGCGAACTTCGGTGTCGAGGGGCCGTCCGACGACCCGGCGATCATCCGCAAACGCGAGCAGGCCGCCATGAACATGCTCGGCACGCTGATGCTGTCGCTGGGCACACCGATGATGCTGGCGGGCGACGAATTCGGCAACTCGCAGAGCGGCAACAACAACGCCTATGCGCAGGACAACGACATCACCTGGCTGAACTGGGACTGGATATACCAGACCCGCAAAACCATGCAGATGCACCGCCTGGAGACGGTGTCCCGACTGCTGTCGATACGCAAGTCGCTGGGACTGTACCATCACGAGGAGTTCTTCACGCGGCTCACGCAGCTCGGCCTGTTCAAGCCGTCGAGCCGCGTGCAATGGTATCTGCCCGACGGCACCACGCCGATGGATCGGGACTGGTTCGACACGACGATACGCAGCTTCGCGATGCGACTGCTCTCGCAGGATGAGGTCGATGTGCTCATCGTGATCAACGGCGTCGACGAGGTACGCCGGTTCACCCTGCCGAGCGACTGCTCCTGGCAGTGCGACTGGAGTTCCGCGACCGCGGTCGGACTGCGGCCGACGCCGGGCGATCGGCTGCAGCGTATCGGCAAGAACCAGGCGCTGCGCAGCAACTGGATCATGTCCATCAGCGAGAAGGACAACATCCATCAGCTGTTGAAGACCGTTCAGGCGTCGCTGGCCGAGCAGGACAAGCTGGATCTGCTTGGCGCCACCACAGAGCATGCCGATGTGCTGTTCGAGGATGACGAGCAGACCCCGGGCGTTGGCGCGGATGTTTCGGCGACCATGTCTGCGGCCAGTACCGTGCATGGCGCTTCCGCGTCGGCCCGTGATGGCGGCAACGCTACGGTTAACGGGTCGGTGGTATGGACGATGCCCGCACTCAGCATCAGCGTGATGCGCAGGCTGCAGTAGAGGTGCTCATAACGAACGAGGCCCTTTCGGGAAACGATGTTTCCGAAAGGGCCTCGCGATAGCCAGAACTGGCGTATATTAACGCTTCGAGAACTGCGGAGCGCGACGTGCCTTGTGCAGACCAGCCTTCTTGCGTTCCACGACACGGGAGTCGCGGGTCAGCATGCCGGCCTTCTTCAGGGCGGCGCGGTTGGCGTCACGGTCGATGGCGTTCAGAGCGCGGGCAACGCCGAGACGGATGGCACCGGCCTGACCGGTGGTGCCGCCGCCGTCAACGAGGACGATCGCGTCGAACTTGCCTTCGAGCTTGAGCAGCACGATCGGGGAGTTGACCTCACGCTGCAGCAGCTTGGAGGGGAAGTACTCCTCCAGGGTGCGCTTGTTGATGGTCCACTTGCCGGTGCCGGGAACCAGACGCACGCGGGCGACGGCTTCCTTGCGGCGGCCGGTGCCGTAGCCCGGAGCAATCGCGGAAGTGCCGGTGCCGGCACCCGCGTTGGTCTCGGTGGTGTAGCTGGTGAGCTCCTCTTCGGTTGCCTGAACCGCGGAGTCGTTGGTGTTTTCAGCCATGATTCTCTATCTCCCTTCGGTTCACTTGGCCTGCTGCGAGACCTGAGCGATCTCGAAAACCTGCGGCTGCTGCGGGGTGTGCGGATGCTCGGCACCACGGAAGATGCGGAGACGGTCCAGCTGCACCTTGGACAGACGGTTCTTCGGCAGCATGCCCTTGACGGCAGCCTTGATGATGCGCTCCGGCTTGTTCGCCAGCAGCTCGGCGTAGCTATCGCGACGCAGGCCACCGGGACGACCGGAGTGCGAGTACAGTTCCTTGCCCATCTTGTTGCCGGTCAGAGCGATCTTGTCGGCATTGATGATGATCACGTGGTTACCGGAATCGGCGTGAGGCGCGTAGGTCGGCTTGTTCTTGCCGCGCAGCAGCGTGGCGACCTGAGTGGCCAGACGACCGAGCACCACGTCGGTGGCGTCGATGATGTACCAGTCATGAGTCAAATCGGCTGGTTTCGGAGTGAAAGTTTTCACTGGTGTACCTTTTCTTGCTTATTGTGTTCCGGGCTTGGACTGCCGCGCTGGTCAGGCTTGGCGGTTTCGGCCTCATTATCCGTGGGCTCCCTGAAAGTCCTCGATGGCGAGTGGGAAAGCGCTTTGAAGGACCCCTTAGGGAAACACAACAATCCTCTATGATAACGCCACCTTTGACATTTCGCAACGCCACACGACACACTTCATCATCCGGCCGAACGACATGTACGGCCGGATGGCATGCCCATATCGCACCCTCAGCGCCCCTGCATGACCTTGGCGAGCGAGAGCAGACGCGTGTTGGAGAACAGCTCCTCCAGCGGCACGACATTGCCCTTGCCGTCGGCCAGCGGGATGCGCCAGTTCGGATATTCGTTGTTGGTGCCGGGCTGGTTCTGGGCGCGGCGCTCTCCCACGCCGTCCACGATGGACGCCGCGAGCAGCTTGCACGGGGAGCCGCGCAGGCCGCGGTACAGCGCCTCGACGATCTCCTGCTCGTGGGCTTTCTCGTCCTTCAGCAGGTCGGGGTCGAGATAGCCGTTGACGATCAGCATGACCATCATGGCCTTGTGCTCGGCGCGCGCGTTCTGCTCGAAGTCCTCGACCGATCCTTCGATCAGTCCCAGGCGCTCGCGCAGTTCGACGTGCTCGTACGCGAGATATCCGGCTGCGGGCGGCAGGTCGTGCGTGTTCACCGAGGCGAGCGAGAACTCGCGCCAATCCGTCGGGGCGCGGAACTTGCCGTCCATCTGCTCGAACCATTCGACGGCGCAACCCAGCACCTGATGCGCGGACAGCGACGTCGAGACGTGGTCCGGCACGACGCCCAGATCCTCGCCGACGACCACGCCGTGGGCGCGCGACGCCTCAAGTGCCAGGATGCCGAGCATGATCTCGGAATCGTACTGCACATAGGCGCCGTCCTTGGGCGTGTGCCCGGAGGGGATCCACCACAGGCGGAACAGGCCGAGGATGTGGTCGATGCGCACCGCGCCTGCATGGGCGAACATGCCCTGCACCATGTGACGATACGTGAGGTAGCCGGTGTTCTCCAGCTCGATCGGGTTGAGTGGCGGCTGGCTCCAGTCCTGCCCCTGCTGGTTGAAGTAATCCGGCGGCGCGCCGACCGTGGCGCCCTTGGCGAAACGCTCCGGGTTCCACCACACGTCGGAGCCGGACGGATGCACGCCGACCGCCATGTCGGCCATGAGGCCGATCTGCATGCCGGCGTCCTTCGCGGCCTGCTGAGCGGCTCCCAGCTGCTCGTCGGCGATCCATTCCAACCAGCGGTAGAAGTCCAATGTGTCGGGGAACTGTCGACGCAGCCCCTGCACCTCGTCGCTGTTCTTGTCGAGGCGCTTCTCCCAGCTGTCGGCTTCGCCGGTCGGCGCGCCCCACTTGTCGTAGCACAGGCACCACGTGGCGTAGGCCTCAAGCCCTTCGGCGGACGTGCTCTTGTAGTCGTCGAACGCCTTCTGACGCTCCTCGCTGCGCCCGGCCTTAAAAATCAGCCACAGGGCGTGCATCTTCACGCGCCACATCGAATCACGGTCGATAATCTGCGCGTCCCCGTTCAGCGGTTCGGCCTGCGCGTGCAGCTCGCCGATCTGCGATTTCAGGTCATCGCCGAGGCCGGCATATTCCTCGATCGCCTCGGGACGAATGTACGTGAAGTTGATGAAGCGGCGGGAAATCGGCAGGTACGGCGACGGGGTGAGCGGCGCTACCGGCTCGCACGCGTGCAACGGGTTGACCAGCATGAAATCGGCGCCGGTCCTGCTGTGCGAATCGACCATGAGGGTCTTGAGGTCCTCGAAATCGCCCACGCCCCAGGATCCGGCGGACCGGATGGAATACAGCTGGGCCATCCAGCCCCACAGCTGGTCATGTTCCATGGCCGGCAGCATCGGAATACGCTCGGGGGCGCTGATCAGCGTGGCGTCCTGCGTGCGGTCGCCCACGCTGACATGCAGCGTATGGTATCCCATCGGCAGATCCGCGGGTATGGTGATGGATGCCGTCGCCACGAACTTGCCGTCGACCTCGTACGCCTGCGATCCGTCTCCGGCTCCCGGCTCCAGAGCGCCCTGGTATTCGTCGCCGTTTTCCAGCGTGATGGTTGCGGAGGGAATCTGCATGATACCGGTGTTGAGCAGCACACGATCTTCCTTGCCGACGACATGCAACACGGTCGGGGCGACAAGACGCCCGTGGCGCTCGCGAAGGATACGGACAACGGAATCATCGATGGCGTCATCGTCATGGGCGTCCACGCCCAACGCACCCAGCAACGCCTTCAGGACATCATCATCGATCTCGTGATAGTCGTTGCTCATGCCGATGTAGCTCGTGGCCAATCCAACCAGACGCGCCAGATGGATCAGCGGACGCGCGAGACGCTCCGCACTTTCTGTACTCTCTGTCATATTCCTTAGTGTAAGCCCGCTTTTGCGCGGCACGCTTACGTATACCGCGAATTGCGCCAGATTTTACCCGCGATTATCGCCTGATCCGCCGGCGGCGGACGGGTCGGAACGAAACGGGGTCAGTACGGGGGTGGCAGGAGGGATCGCAGGGAGGGTGTCGCGCAATGATGCGTCACGAGGCGTCCGAGGTCCGGCTCGCCGCGGCTTTCGCCACTTCGGGCGAAGGGTCGTCGCGCAACCGGTCGAGCGTCTCCTGCGAAGTGCCGGGGTTCAACGCCACCGCGCGCCGCACCATCGTCGCGAGAATCGCCGGGGCACCGGATTCCTCCGATACTCCGAGCCTTGACAGCACGTCCAGAGTGTCGGCGTCAAGATCGGTGTTCTGCGCTCCCTCCAGCCGCATCTTCCATGATGTGCGCTTGTTGCGCAGCGCCGCGTCACGCACCTCGGGGACCTCGTCCTTGGTCAGGCGCCCCACCAGCCAGTTCTTGTCGTCCTCGTTGGCCGCCACGGCCCTGCGCACGTCCGGACTCGGGTCCGTCGACAGCTTGACCAGGATGTTCGGGAACGGCATCGTCTCCGCCAGCATGATGCGATCTTCCAACGGCGTGTGCCGGTTGCCGGCGACGGCCTCCAGCAGTGCCGTCGCACGGGAGAACGCCGCCTGATCGGAACGGTCCGGCAACGGACGGCGCGCGAACTCGGACAGTTCCGCGCTATCGGTGGAGTGCCGCAGCCGCTCATACGTGGCGGTCAGAGGCTCGAAGGGCGTGGAGTCAGTGGCGCTGTCGGTCTGAGACTGCGTGTCAGGCTGAGACTGCGCTGCAGTCTGCGCTGTGGCCTCGCGCGCCGTGGCCTCGTCATCATGTCGTTGCATCTCGCTCATAGTCATCACCATACCCGAGGGGTCGCCGAACCGAACCATATCTTCCGCAAAGTATTGCGTTCCTGCTGACGGGTGAGCTGAGTACCGCAAAACCACCCCAAGACATGCTGCGCATAACAGCGCGCCTGTTTAGATTGCGATGGGACGGCTTATCAGTTCACCGGATTCGGGCGTCACCGTCGCGCTGAACGTCTCACGCACGCGCCGGAGAAATTCCCGCTCACGCTCCACCGGCACCACCGCGTCCAGTACGACACGGTCACTGTACCGCTCATTCTCCAGCGCGGCCCCGCAATCCGAGGCGAGTTGACGGAACACGTCAAATTGCGGGTACTGCAGCGCTGTCGTGTATCTGCGGCACGTCTCGATGGACGCCAGTCTGGCCACCTTGACGCCCAGCGAGGCGGCGGACGAATACGCGCGAATCAGCCCGCCCGACCCCAGCAGGATACCACCGAAATACCGGGTGACCGTCACTGCGCAGTTCATCAGATCTCCCTGCCGCAGCACGTCGAGAATGGGCTTGCCGGCGGTGCCGGATGGTTCGCCATCATCGCTCATCCTCTCCCGCACGCGACCATCGCCGTCGACGCATATCGCGGCGTACGCCACATGCCGGGCCTTGGGGTGCAGCTGGCGAACGGAATCGACGAACAGCAGCGCCTCGTCCAACGCATCCACATGGCACACATCGGCGATGAACTCGGACTTCTTCTCCACCAGTGCGTCATGCGCCGGCCGGTCGGACGTGTCAAGAACGGTTTTCATCGGTGATGTTCCACTCCTTCACGACGTTCTTGTCGGCGCCCATCGAATAGATGACGTTCCATATGCGCTGGCGCACCTGCGCATCCTGCGATTCGGACCAGCATGTGCCGTTGGGATGGTCGCTGGAGATCGGGCACCACTGGTATGAGCCCTGCCGCATGTTCGCGGTCGGTACCCAGTCAATGCGGCTGACGCGCCATGCCCCGGCCACGCCCTTGCGGCCGGCGAACTGGATGCGGGCGGTCACGCCCTGATTGTTGACGATTCTGCTGGCGGGGGCGCTGACCGTCACCGTGTTGCCAAGCCCGTAGATGATCCACGTGCCGTTGTAGTTCTCGATGGGCTGCGCGCAATGGCATCCGGCACCGTAGATCACGTCGAACGCGCCGGTGTCCGCGAGCTCATGCGCCTCGGAGACCTGCCATGAATCGGCGTAGTCGATGTATTCCTGCACCGAATGCATGGCCATGGCCACCACGTCGGCGCCCTGTTCACGGGCGGCCTTGGCCTTGGCGACGGCACGGTCGATGTCGGACTGATGCTGGGGGTCGCCGGCTTCGCGCAGGCGGTCGACCTGCCAGTCATGGTCGGCGGTCATGCCGTTGAGCGACACCGTGCCGGTGACCAGGCCGAGCTTGCCGCCGCCCGTGGGCGAGTCGATGACCAGCGGCTTGGTGGAGTCCTCCTCGTTCTTGTACGAACCGGTCTGCGCGATGCCCTTGGACGCGAGCGTATCCCACAGGCGGGCGATGCCATCGGCACCCTGATCCCATGAATGGTTGGTGGCGTGCGTGCAGGCGGTGTAGCCGACCGAGGCCGCGGCATCGGCGACCTCCGGCGGCACGTTGAATACCGGATAGCCGGTGTAGGGACCGCCGCGTTTGGCGATCGGCGTCTCGAACTCGCACACGGCGATGTCGGACGCCTGGATGTATGGCTTCATGGTTTCGAACAGCGGCGTGAAATCGAACGCCGTGCCGTCGGTGGCGGCGGTGTTCGCACCGGCGAAATGCTTCCACAGGTTCGGATGGAACAGCAGGTCGCCGTTGACCAGCATGGAGATGCAGTCGGTGTCCGGGCAGTCGGGCGAATTGCCATGGTGCTCCACAACCGGTTTGGGTACGGCCTGCTTGTTGTCGAGATCGACCCGGGTCACCGTCGCGGCCTTGTCCGGTTTCGCGACGGGAGCGGCGGCCTGCATATGCCGCACGACCAGCCATCCGCCGCCGACGAGCACCGCCACGATGACCAGCACGACGACGAGCGCCCTGACGGGCGAATGCGATGCCGTCGTCCTGTGATGCCCTTTTCCCCGGATGTGCCCCATCGTACGCTCCTTGCTCATCTCGTCCTGATGGTTCTCAGTCTAACGCCCGTCAGCTACTGTCCAGTAAGCGGACACGACACGCGCGGGCGGATCTCCCATACGACACAAGCACGGACGTGCGACACGCGCGGGAAACCGGCATATGCAATCACATTGCGGCGGCATCTTTCTTACTATGTGAACGATGACATCATCGTGTCACGGTAAACGAAGGGGGTAGAATGACTGCTTGGAGACGGACGGACAATGGCGTACCTCCGCCCCCCCTGCTTCGCTACAAGGGACGATACGCCTTGCCCGGATGACCGGTCGCGCGGATTATGCACGACCGGCTTTCTCATATCATGACCACACGAATCCCAGCGGACATTCAGCTTTTCGTGGCTTACCGATTCCCTACCAGTCACACAGCATCGACCCACGCGCCGGCGGCTCCAGCCTGCTGTCATAATACGGGCTGCAATAGTCGTTCTTGACGTCCCTCGAGAAAGACCCGGAAAAAGCAAAAAGCCCCGGGCAAACGTCCGGAGCCTAGTCGGCGGAGACAGAGGGATTCGAACCCTCGAGCCGCTAAACACGACTAACACCTTAGCAGGGTGCCCCTATCGGCCACTCAGGCATGTCTCCATGTTGCACATTGGCGCAACAACATGGCATCTTACCATCGTCCCCCGGACTTCAGCAACACGGTGTGCCGCACGCGGCGTCATACGGGGCCTGACGGCGGGTCAACGCGCCGGATTCGAGTCGCCCGTGAACGTGACGATCCCCGCGACGATCAGCAGCGCGACGCCAGCAATTTCGCGGCGCCCTGCGCTCCGGCAGGCCAGGCCACGCGCGGGCGGCAAAGAGATTGCGACGGCCGCTCCCCAACCGGTACGGCAAGGCCCGCTCCATCCCGGCCCGGCACGGTACGATAAGGGATATGAGTACCGCACCTAGACTGGCCGCCGCCAAACGCGATTGGGGGCATGACGAGACCGGCTGCACGGTGCTGCACATCGACATGGACGCCTTCTACGCCTCGCTGGAAGTGGCACGTCATCCCGAACTCAAAGGCAAGCCGGTGATCATCGGCACCGGGACGCGCTCGGTGGTGTCGGCGGCGAGCTATGAGGCACGGCGTTACGGCGTCAATTCGGCGATGGCGAGCGCCCGCGCCCGTCAGCTGTGCCCGGACGGCGTGTTCCTGCCGGTGGACATGCACTACTACCGGATGATGTCTCGGCGCATCGTCGAAGGGGTGTTCAGCCAGGTCACTGACCGGTTCGAGCAGGTTTCGGTGGATGAGGCGTATATGGACGTGTCGGGGGCGCTGCTCGCCTGGCAACGGCCGACCCGGATCGGCGCCTGGATACGGCAGGAGGTCGCCTCGCGGTTCCATGTGACCTGTTCGGTGGGCGTCGCCGCGAACAAGCTGGTCGCGAAAATGGCGTCGACGAATGCGAAGCCTGATGGCATGCTGCTGATTCCCGCCGCCCGTCACGCCGAGTTCGTACAGATGATGCCGCTGCGGGGCATACCCGGCATCGGGCCTTCGCTGGAGCGGCGGCTGGCGGAGTGGGGCGTGAAGACCGTGGCCGACCTGGCGAAGATGAGCGAGCAGACGCTGGCCACGGCCATCGGCTCCCCCGCCCCGGGCCCCCCCCGGCCGTGTCCATCGGCTCGCAGACCATGGCCCACGGCCTGTATATGGCCGCGCGTGGCATGGATGGGCGTGCGGTGACGCCGTACACTCCGGAGAAGTCGATCGGCTCCGAGAGCACGTTCCCCGAGGACACGCGCGACATGCGACGGGTATGCGACCTGCTGCGCCGGTGCTGCGACGAAGTGGCGAGCTCGCTACGCAGACGCGGTCTGGTGGCGCGGACGGTGACGGTGAAACTGCGGTTCGCCGATCTGAGCTATAAGTCGATGTCACACACCATGGAACGCGCCGAGGACACGGCCGCCGCGCTGTATCCGCAATCCGTAGAGCTACTGTGCCGGATGCTGGGGATCGAGGGTGGCGTCGCCGCCATGCGGAGCCCCGGCACTCCCCTGCCGCGAGACATCCGGCTCGCCGGCATGAGCGCGAGCGGATTGGCGAGGTCGGCTGGTTCGACCGTGCAGCCGACGTTGGATGACGTGCTGGAGGAGACCGAGGCACAGTCCGCCGGAACCGTCACGCGGTCGGCGCGGCAGCGCGACGCGGAGCAGGCGCTGGACGCGATACGCCGCAAATACGGCAAGGGCGCGGCGTCGCTGGGATTGTGAGCCGGTGGGTGAGCCGACCGACGTCAGCGCGAGAGACGCCGCGCCGCGTCGGCGACGGCATCGTCACTCGCGGTGGCGGAGAAGCGCAGGCATTCCGGCGCTCCGTAGAACTCCCCGGGGCTCGCTATGATGCCGAGCGCGGCCAGATCGTCCATGTCGCGCCAGCAGTCGCCCGACTTCGCCCGCGCCCACACGTACAGCGCCCCCTGCGGCATGCGGGCGTCGTATCCGGCGGACCGCAGCGCGCCGACCAGCGTCTTCAGACGGCGGCGATAGCGTGTCCATTGGGTTTTCGCCGCATCGAAATCACGCAATCCCGCGGCCATCGCGGACTGCATCGGACCGGGGATGATCTGCCCGATCTGCTTGCGGTACGCCGACATCTCACGCACCAGGCCGGCGTCTCCCGCGATGAACGCGGTCCGGTATCCCGCCATGTTCGACTGCTTGCTGAGCGAGTACAGCACCAGGATCCGGTCTGCGGTACCATCGCAGACGGTGGTGTTCAACGCGCACGGGGACGTCGCCAACGACACCGGCGTCGACGCACCGGCCCCGGCACCGTCCACGTGGAAATCACGCGAATTCGACGACCAGCACATCAGGGCATAGCACTCGTCGGACAGCACCACCGCGCCGATGCGACGCGCCGCCGCGACGATATCGGACAGCCAGCCGCCGGACAGCACGCCGCCGGTGGGATTACACGGCGAATTGACCCATACCGCCTTCACACCCGGCACATGGCACCATGAGTCGACGTCCGAGACGTCATCGACCTTCAGCACGCTCGCACCGGCCAGCTGCGTGCCGATCTCGTACGTGGGGTACGAGACCTTCGGCTGGACCACGACATCGCCCTCGCCGAGGTGCAACAGCGAGGCCATCAGCGCGACGGCCTCCTTGGAGCCGACCGTGGGCACGACGTCGGCGTTGATGGATTGCAGGTCCACGCCGCGCACGGCACGGAACCATTCGAAGATGGCGTCGCGCAGATCACCGGATCCGGCCGTCACCGGATAGCCGTGCGCGTTCTTCGCGTCCGAGGCCGCGGCAAGCGCCTCACGCACGGATTGCGGCACCGGGTCGACGGGAGAGCCCACCGACAGGTCGACGATGCCGCCCGGCACCTGTGCCGCCTTTGTCTTGTACGGGGCGATGCGAGACCAATCGTATGGCGATGAATAAGCGTGAAAGCCCATGCTGGTCCTTTCCTCGACGTCCTCCGGCCGGCCGTGGCGTGTCACCCGGCGAAGGAACCGTGCTCTATGAAAGCGGCCGCCGCACAAGGCGACGGCCTGCAGAATGATACCGGGCGGATCAGTCCTGATTCTGAGGCGGCAACGCGGCCACCTGCTCGGGATCGTGGCCGATCGGGCCGTGTGCGGAAGCACCGCCGAAATCACCGACCTCGGCGAAGAAACTCACCGCGGCATCCTTGTACCAAGCCCACTCGTCGGGCAGGTCATCCTCGTAGAAGATGGCTTCGGTCGGGCACACCGGCTCGCATGCGCCACAATCGACGCACTCGTTCGGATTGATGTACAGGGAACGCGAACCCTCGTAGATGCAATCGACCGGGCACTCGTCCACACAAGCCTTGTCCTTGACGTCCACGCACGGCTGGGCGATAACGTATGGCATGACTCCTCCTTGGCTTAGCTTGACTTACCACAGTACGCGGCAACGGGGACGCACGGTCACGCTCCCGCCTTGCTCCACCCCGCGAAAGTCCCATCTAACGCGCACGAGATGGGACTTTGGGCGGCTAACGCAGGTCCATGCCGACGACGACCGGCTCGGGGACGAGGCGGACGCCGAACGCCGCCTCCACGCCGTCCTGCACGGCATGCGCCAGCGCCGCGATGTCGGAGGCGGCCGCATCCCCGCGGTTGGTCAGTGCCAGCGTGTGCAGCGTGGACAGGCCGGCCGGCGAGGATTCGTCGACCTTGAACCCCTTATGGAATCCTGCATGATCGATCAGCCAGGCGGCGGAGGTCTTCACGCCCGCCGTGCCATCCGGCAGCGTCGCGGGGAAACGCGGAGCGTCCTGCGGCAGCCTATCGGCCGCCCCGGGGGGGAGCACCGGATTCATGAAGAAGCTGCCGCAGCTGTGCCGGTCGGGATCGCGCACGACGGGCGTGTCCGCGCCTGCGGCCAGCTGGCGACGCTGCGCTTCGAGCGCGATGCGCACGTTGACGTCGCGCTTGGTGCCGGCCATCGCCGGCTGAAGATAACGCGTGGCATCCTCCAGCATCCCCTTGGCCGCACGGACCTTGAGCACGGCGTTGCGGATGGCCGCGGTCTCCATGCGGTCACCGACCTCGACTCCCAGCGCCTTGGCGAGCTGTCCGTAACCGACCGTGCCGGTAGTGCTGTGCCGCAGCGCGAATGTCACCGACAGCACCACGTATCGCGGCGTCGGGAAGAACTCGCCGGCCGGCACCGCCGGAGCCTGATACATGCTCGTCTTGAGAGCGCTCATACGGTATCCGAATCCCATGTCGGCAGCCGCGATGTCCAGCGTCCGCTTGTCCCGACGGTCCCACGCCTCCACGGATTCGACCGCGCCTGCGACTTCCTGTCCGTACGCGCCGATGTTCTGCACCACCGAGGCGCCGACTGTGCCGGGGATGCCGGACAGACCTTCCACGCCCTCCAGCCCGAGCTCGACGGTGAACGCGACGAAATCATCCCAGTTGCAGCCGGCTTCGGCGTTGACGTGCACGATTCGCTCGCCGTTCTCGACCGGCGCGGCCTCGTCGGGCACGGTGATCTGCCGGCGGGCGTCGCGCACGACGACGCCATTGAACGGCCCATCAGCGACCAGCAGATTGGATCCGCCGCCAATCACGCATAGCGGCAGCCCTTTGGAGTCCGCGTCCTCCACCGCTTCAATCACCCCGACGCGCGAGGTCGGTTCGATGAATCGGGCGATATGGCCGCCGACGCCGATAGTGGTCAGATCTGCAAAACTCGTCATGCCCTCTAGGGTACACGCGCCCGTCCCGCGAGCGGCGGCCGTGCGACGGCCGGGGCGATGAAACGACAAAAGCCCGACCGGTGAAGGTCGGGCTTTTACGACAAAGACTTGATAAAGCTCAGCGGGTCTCGCGGTGCACAGTCTGCTTGCCGCAACGCGGGCAGAACTTCTTCAGCTCAAGACGGTCGGGCGTATTACGACGGTTCTTCGTCGTGATGTAGTTACGCTCCTTGCACTCAGTGCATGCCAGCGTGATGCCCGGACGGATATCGGCGCTTTTGCTTGCCATGTGGTTCACCTCTGTGGTCGTTGTTTACCGGTGGCTTACCGGCCTTTGTAGCGAGAAAGAGACTCGAACTCTTGACCTTACGATTATGAGTCGTACGCTCTAGCCAGCTGAGCTATCCCGCCAGAGAGCCCCGAGTGAGAATTGGACTCACGACCTCTTCCTTACCAAGGAAGTGCTCTACCACTGAGCTATCGGGGCGTGGCGGATAGTGGATTCGAACCACTGAAGCACGAAGCGGCTGATTTACAGTCAGCTCCCTTTGACCGCTTGGGAAATCCGCCATGGCTGCTTGTCGAGGCTGTGGCCTCAACCGGCAACTTGGCTATCTAAACACAAGTCGCCGACTTTTGCAACTCGCGTGTCGCACACGGCATGTCGCAAGTATTTCCAAGGTATCACGGCATCTCACCTTCGATACTCGCATCATGTTTTTCTGCGCAATGACGCCGGGAACAGCCATCTGAACATCCGCCAGACCGCATTGCCGCGTCGTTTCGCGGCGACGGCGCACCGGGCGCACAACCCGCGCAACGGTTCCGGCGACGGCGCGACGGACGTCGGACGCGCCGGCTGTCACATGGTCCGCGAGTTCGGCCAGATACGCGCCGAAATCGAACTCCCCTTCCGGCGTCACGGCTTCCAGACATTCGGCGATGCGACCGGCAATACCGCGCTCAGTGTCGACAGGCGACCATCTCACGCCCGCGTCCCATGCCGAATCGCACGCCTCGCGCCACGCCGCACGCCAAGCCCACCCCATGCCGTTAGTCGCGTCCGGCGATCCGGTCTCTCCGACCGCCTCCATCAGGCCGAACCGCATCCGGCATCGACGCTGGCGCACACTCGATGGGCGAGCACCGGGACCACCACCGAGCGCACGTCATCCGCCATCACGAAATCACGACCCTGCATCAGCGCCCGCGCACGGGTCATCGCCGCCACGTTGAGGCTGCCTCGCGGCGACACTCCGAACCGCACGCCCTGCGCGTCACGGGTCGCCGCGGACAGCGCCACGATATACGACGCCATCTCAGGCGCCAACGTCACCCTGCGGCATGCCGCACGGATATCACGGACCCTTTCGATCGAGCGAATCTGCCGCAGTCCGTGGGTATGCCCGTCCACGCTGATCTGCCCCTCGCCCATGGCCTCCAGCATGGCGGACTGCGCCTTCGGATTCGCACGGTTGACCTCGTCGGCGATGACGATATTGGCGAACAACGGTCCCGGATGGAAATCGAACGAACCGGTGGCCTGCGAATACACGCTGACACCGGTCAGATCGCTCGGCAGCAGATGCCCTCCCGCGACCAGCGTCATTACCGCAAGCTCAATCACCTCGCGGGAGCACGACAGCACACCGGCAAGTGCGTCGATGATGTCGCCGATGACCGCCGCCGACATGGCGGGAGTGTCGATCGCGATGTCTTCGTCAGCTCCGCCGTTGCTTTCGATACCCGTTGCGCGTACCACCCCAGTCGGCCCCGCCGACAGTCCCCGTCAGCGGGGGCGGCTATTGTGCGGCGTCCCATACGGCGCGGGACAGTTCGGTGATCTGGCTTGGGGCCACGGCTGAGGAGATGTCGTTGCTCATCACCGCGAGCACATACGAATGGGTACCGAACACGATCGCCACGTCGTTCTGAACGGCCGCCAGCTCGCCGGTCTTGTTGGCGACCTTCACACCGGACGGCACGCCCGCGGGAATCTTGGTGCGCCGCGTCTGGCCGAGCAGCAGCTGCATCATGCGTTCGCTGGCGTTTTTCGACACCAGCGTCCCGGCGTACACCTGAGAGAGGAACGAGCCGCAGTCGCGCGTCGAGGTCCAGTTCTCCACCGCGTTGCCCGAGGCCATGCCGGTCAATGTGCGCAGCTCCTCGCTGGAGGTGAAGCCGTATCGTTGCGCGGTCGCGGTGACGGTGGCGATGGCGGCTTTGCCGTCGCCGTTGCCGATGCGCGACAGCAGCCCGTTCGCAGCTTCGTTCGAGCTGACGGTGATCATCTGCTTCAGCAGGGCGTCCACGTTCGCGTCATCGGTGATGGTACCATGCTCGATGCCGTCGAACACGGCCAGCATGATGTAGAGCTTGACCAGTGACGCCGCCACGAGTTTCTCGTCGTTGACTGTGACGTCGCGGCCGCTTTCCAGATCGATGTAGGTCGCCGACCATGTGCCGCCGTACTGCGCGAGCTTGGTATCGAGCACCTGTTTGACGGCAGCGACACGCGTCTCACTCGGGTCGGGTTCTTTCGGCGCTGCGGGCGCGGGCACGGCCGTGACCTCCCGCGCTGATCGGCTTGCCGCAATTCGGACATACCATCATGATTGCCTGCCTCATCGGAATTCCCTTGTATCGTCTTCCCTTCCCGCGCAGTCTACCAAACGAGTGCGGCCAGACATAGGAAAACCCCGGCGCATATCATGCGATCCGGGGTTCCGTGCTGACGGCGCTGTCGTGCAGCGTTCACTCAACCAAGAATGGCGAGCACGTCACGAGAGGAGACGATCAGGTAGTCCTCGCCCTCGTAGTGCACTTCGGTGCCACCGTACTTGGAGTACAGCACCTTGTCACCGACCTTGACGTCCATGGGGATGCGCTCGCCCTTGTCGTCACGACGGCCGGGGCCGACGGCCAGGACTTCACCCTGCTGCGGCTTCTCCTTGGCGTTGTCCGGGATGAACAGACCGGACGCGGTCTGGGTCTCGGCAGCGGCCTGCTTGACGATGATCTTGTCTTCCAACGGTGTGAGCTTGATCGACACTGTGGGTCACCTCGTATTCTTGAAATCCAATCGTATGGTCCCGCGATGGAATGCCGCCATTCAGAGGCTGACGATCACTTCGGGCATCATCCCTTCGCGCTAGCACTCATCGTAGCGCGATTGTTAGCACTCTGCCAACTCGACTGCTAACGCTCTGAGAGAAAATCACACGCAATCACGACGAGCGGCGCGCGAGAATCGCCTCAAGGCCGGTTCCCAGCGAGTCGGAGGACGCATCCGGGGCATCCACGCTTGACCGCACCTCCGTCTGATGGAACGCGTCGGTATCGTTCACCGAGGCGTCATCCATGACCGCGGCAACGGTGGCATCCGCATCCGACTGCCCTGCATCGCCGCCGTCCACGGTGGCGGGCTGCTCGGCAACCAGTGCGGGAACGGCCTTCGCGACCTGCTTCGTCGATTTGATCTCCAGGCTCTCCGGCGCGGGCGCATGGCGGTCGACGCCATTGCGCGGCTCGCCCAACGAGAACGAAATCAGATCCTGAGACGCGGCCACTTCGAAGGCGTCCAAGGCCGCGGCCGGGTGCACCCGATCCAGTTCCGTGGTCATGTCGCCGCCCGAGGGGGCGCCCCCCTCCTCGACGACCACTTCGGCATGGGAGTCCGTGGGCTCCACGACATTCGTCGCGGACTCGTCCGCGGACGGCTGCGCGACGGCATCCTGCCGCGGCTCAGGCTGCACGGCCGACGTTACGGCCGCTTCCGGCTGTTCCGATGCCGCATCCACATCATGCCGGCCGTTTTCGGACGCAGCCATCGCATGGGCCTTCTGCCGCGCCTCACGGGCGGCCAACGCGCGATCCTGCTCGATACGTGCGCGGTGAAGCGCCTGACGAATCTCCCGGCGTTCCATCACGTCGGTCTTCACTTCGGTCTCGGCAGAGGGATTCGCGGTGGCGGTTACCTGGTCGCCGACCGTATCAGCGATTGCCTTCGCCGCAGACTTGGTCGGAGACGCAGACTTGTCTGGGGACGTGGACTTTGCCTGAGACGGGGACTTTGCTCGCGGGCGGGCACTCGCCCCGGCCCGTTTCGCCAGACGTTCCCTGCGCCGCGCCTCGGCCAGCGCATGCTCCCAGCGACGGGCCTGACTGGAGGCCCGCACGCCCAACGCCAACACGACCGCCAGCAGCACGCCCGGAATCAGCGCGAACAGGGCGCTGAAATGCAGGACCATCGACAGCACCAGCACCAGCACCGTGATCAGCAGCAGCGATAGCGCCAATATGCGCCGACGACGGACCGCCGCACGCCGAAGCTCGCGAATATGCGCCACTTTCGCCGTGGTCGGCGTCGTGGTGCTCGTTTGCGCCCGCTGCATAATAGCCCCTTTCGGCTGCGGCGTATGCTCGTCGGAGAATCGAGTACCGCTGTCGGCATCCACCAGATGCAACGACGACGAGTACCTGTCCTGACGGTGCTCGGCCACCTTTTTCATGCTGTTGACCGTCCGCCTGGGCAGCCAGCCAACCGCGATAACCATCAGAATCACCAGCACCACCACGGTGCTCAGCGACTCATAACCCATGTCCTTAAGAATAGGAGACTCCCCTTACGATTGCACTGATTCCGGCATGGCGTGTCGAGCTATCAGACGATGGATGAACCCGTCGCCGGCGTCCTCGGCGAACAGGCTGTAGGTCTCATGATCGCGCCACTGCCCGTTGACGAACATGTACCGGGGCCGCACGCCCTCATAATGACACCCCACTTTACACGCCACCCTGCGGGAGCGCTCGTTTTCCGGCAGTAATGCGATTTCCATGCGGTGCAGCCGAGGGCCGGTCGGATCACAGAACGCCCAGTCGGCGAGCAGCGCCACCGCCATCGGTGCGAAGCCATGCCCCGCGTACCGCTGATCGACCCAATACCCGATCACACCGGTGCGCATGGATCCCAGATCTATCGCTCCCAGCGAAATCTGGCCGACGATATGCTCATGATAATCGATGGCGAACACCACTCCGCGGCCGGTCTGCTCGTTGTGACGCATCTGCTGCATCCACTGGTTGTAGGTCATCGGCGAGCCGTGCATGGGATCGCCTGACTCCCATGGATGCAACCACGCATCGTTGCGCCACCGCACCTCGTTCCACTCCTCTTCGTCGTCCGCCGTGATCGGCCGCAGCTTTATCGGGCATTGCGGAATGCCGATCCACCGCGGCACGCGGATGGATGGCGCTGCCGGCTGCCGGAACACGGCGCATATCGATTGCAAAACGGACACGCACCCATTGTGCCATCGTCGCGTCTCCGACACGGCGCACCGTCCGCCGATGACGGACATTCGTCCGTGATAGAACGTAACCATGAACCTTTGCCAACGCCGGCAGACGACCGATGCCGATATGTCGGACGATCTGCGCAAGAGACAGCTGAGACGGGACGCCATCGCGCGGCGTAAGACCGTGACGCGGCAGGAACGGGACGCGGCCGCGGCGGCACTGGCCGAACACATTGTGCCGTTGCTGGACTTGGTCGGCGTGCAGGCCGGCACGTCTGGCGTTATGTCCGCGCCACACGGCCGCGGACACCGGCCGCCGACCGTGGCCGCCTACGTGTCGATGGGCAGCGAAATCCCCATGCGGCCGCTGCTGTCCCTGCTGCTCGACCGCGGGCTGCGCGTCCTTGTGCCGCGCTTGGGCTCCGGTCTGGACGTGGGATGGGCTCTGCTGCCCGACATGGCCTCATTGCATGGCGTGACCTGCGAGGGAACCGGCATGGCACAACGGCCGGATGAGCCGGATACGCAGACACTTGGCCCGGCGGCCCTTGGCGATGCCGACCTGATCATCGTGCCCGCGCTGGCCGTGGATGCGCATGGCGTCCGGCTTGGACGCGGCGGCGGCTGGTATGACCGCGCGCTGACATACCGACGCGGAGGCGTGCCGGTCGTCGCCGTCTGCTGGCCGTGGGAATGCATGGCAGACGACCTGCCCCGCCAGTCTCACGATATCCCGGTCGACTGGGTGGTCACGCCGCAGGGAGCCCAACGCCTGTAGTTCGCCATCCGCGCAAGTTCGCGGAGGGAACAAAACGAGACGTCGAGCGGCGCGGTGTCCGCGTGACGACTAGGATATGAACGGACTTGATGCGTATGCCGGGCATCGCATACGTGCCGGAATCATATAATGAGCTTCGACCAGGGAGGAACCGTGCCAACCTATCATTACCGTTGTAAGAACTGCGGATACGATTTCACCGAGCAGCAGTCGTTCGAGGACGACCCGATCACCGTGTGCCCCCAGTGCGGGCAAGAGCAGGTGCGCAAGGTGTATTCCGCCGTGCCGATCGAGTTCAAGGGGCACGGCTTCTACCGCACCGACGGGCGCGGCGGCTCCGGCAAATAAGCAGCTGCCATTGGCGCGTTCGCCGTCTTCCGGCGGCCAGTGCTCGGCCCGCGCATGTGCGACACGCCCAAGATGTGGATAACTGCCGAGCCTTCGACCACATTTTCGTCACGGCTTGCGCATCGGAACAACGTTCAGTCACCATGCTTGCATGGTGACTTTTTCTATATTGGAGAAGCTGAAGCGCCCCACGTTGCGCCAACGTCGGATGCTGCGGCTCACACGGCGGCTGATGGCGGCATGTTGCACGGCCATTGCAGCATTCGCGACACTGCAATGCGTGACGGCGAGCATCGTCACGCAACCGGTCGTGGTGGCGGCACGGCTCATCCCACGCGGCGCGCGTATCGGCGCGGAGGACGTGGAGATCCGGCAGATGCCCGTATCGGATGGTTGGGATACGGCGCTCGATGCGGCGAATCAGGCGGCGGGAGGCATCGCGCAGACGGACATCGCCGCCGGGCAGCCGCTGTTCGGCGCCATAGTTTCGCGGCGGCCGGTGGCGGAACCCGGTCAGACGGTGATCGATGTACGGGTCACCGGCACGGTGGACGGCATCGCGGCCGGTGATGTCATGGATCTGGTATCCGGCACCCCTTGCGACGCTTCGGCTGGTACGACTTCATCGCGTGACGAATCCGCAGGCGGCCGGTCATGCGTTCTCGCGCGATCGGCCACGGCGATGGATGCCGCCCATGACGATGCGATGACCGGCGGCACGCTCATCACGTTCGCTTTGACTCCCGACGAAGCCATATCAATCATCAACGCACAGGAACTCGGTCCGATTATGGCCGTCACTGCGCAATAGCTGCGGTTGCTCAGCCGCAGCAGCCACCTCCAGTCTCGCTGTTCGCGCGACAGGGGTGGTCACCACACTCAATGTTTGTCGTTGAAGATGGCCCAGTGGGGTGGCAGTTCGCCGAGGATGCGTTTGTCGTCGTCGGCCTCGCGCTGCTGCTCGGTGCGCATATCACCCGGTTCGAGTTTCACGCCGTCTGCATCGAAGCGCTCGGTTCCGTGGAACACGACGCGTTTGTGCTCGCGCCGCGTACGACGCGAGGCACTGTACGGCCTTGGCTCCGAAGCATCTGCGGCCACATGATCCCCGTCACCAGTAGTATCGCCGCTCATCGCACATCCCCGTAGATCTCGCCGATGCGCGACACGATCGCATCGACCTCCTTGTCCGGGTTGACGAATGCGCCGACACTCCACACGCTCATCACCGACCAGCCCAGCGACGCAAGGTCCTGCATCAGGCCGCGATGCCGTTCGCGCGTGGACTGCACGCTCATGAACTGCGCGTCGTCGGTCAGCACGGCCAGCGCGAACGGCTTGTCGGGCAACCCGACGACCATCGGAATGTGCAGGCCGCGGTCGAACCCGTAGTCGACGGCGGCGTTCAGTCCGCGGGACCGCACGCGCTCCGCCAGATCATTGAACAGCACATTGTTCGACCGGGTGATGGTCACCGGACGCACCACGTGGTCGTCCAGCTGCTCCACCCAGCGCAGCATGGCATGCAGCAGCTGCGGTCCGGGCTGGTGAAGTCGCTCATCGTCCAGATCAGACTCGTCGAACGCCGAAACGATATCGAGATGGCGGTCGCACAGCGCCAGCGCATCCAGCAGCATGGCACGTCCGCCTTCACCCTCCAGCACGCCGAACTGCTGCAGCAGACGCCCATGCACGGTCTTCGCGTAGCACAACGACAGAATCACGTCCGTCGACTGGGCCCCGGCGATCTCCGGCAGCGCGACGATGCGCACGTGGCGCAGGAACTGCCCCATGGTCTTGTTCTTCGACGCCAGCGATTTCAGTTCCGCACCGAGTCGCGAACGGAACGCGTCAGTGAGCGTGACCACGGTCAGCGTGTAGCCGACCGGCACCACGTTGAAACTCGCCGCGCGTTCGGTGATGATGCGGACGACCTCATCGATCTCCTGCTGGCTGCTCTCGACCAATCCGGTGGCCATGACCGGCGTTCCGTTCGCCTCGACCTTGTGGAAGGCCACCCGGCCTTGCGACGGTTCGGTCGTGACGTCATAGCGCACCTCGCCATACCCCTGGGATTCCAGGAACGCGGCGAGCCTGGGCGCGCGCCGCACGGGGTGGGAGCGGACCTTCACGCTCGGCAGCAGCTCCATCAGCGCCTTCACGCTCGGCGAGGTCACAGTGGACCGGTGGGCCAGCACGGCCACCTGCTTCGCGCGGCAGACGATGGTCAGCAACTGGATGGCCGGAATGTGCGCGGCCGCGTCGATGATTGCCACGTCGGCGAGGGTCGTCGGATCGGTGAGCGCGGCAAGCGTGGCCGGAGTCGCCACGATGATGGGCTTGGCCGCGGCCAGGATCTCGGGGTGGTCACGGCGTATCCGGCTGAGCGGGATGCGGGTCTTGCCGGCCAGCACCGTGTGCAGCTGGTTGGATTCCTGCGTGCGGGAGAACAGCATTTCACACAGGCGGCGCATGGATTCCTGCGCGACCATCGGACCGACCGAACGCACGTGTTCGGTGTCCACCTGCGCGAAACGATCCGCAGCAGACTGCAACGCCGACCCATCCTGATTGGAGATGATCGCGGACGCCCGCACGATGTTCTCGAACACCGTGGTCCACCATGCCAGCTGCAGTTCGGCATCCACCGATTCCACCGGCACACGGCGCGTGTGCAGGTCCTCGACCAGTTCGGTGAGCCCGGCCGTCTGGAATTCATGTTCGAGACGGCAGCGCTCCGGCAGTGTGTCCAGCGCGAGATGGTCGTCGAACAGCGCCTTCAGACGTTCCTCGACGGCGACGAAATCCTGCGATTCCAGATCGCCGCCCTGCACGGTGGTGGACAGTACGGCGTCCAGCGCCGTCAGGTCGCGGGCCAGCTCCTCCTGCGTGGCGATGATGTCGTCGAGTTTGTTCGGCAGCACCGGCCACCCGCCGTGAGGCACGAACATGCGCCATTGCGCAGCCTGCTTGGCCACGACCTGCAGCGCATCGTGCAGGTTCTCGACCTGTGCGCCCACGCGCAGCAGGCTCTTGGCCTCCTTGATATGGCGGCGACGCTCCCAGAATCCGATAGTGGTGCCTTCGGCCTTGCGTTCGGCCTTGGACTTGCTCGACTCGATCATCGCGTCGATGTCGCGCTCGAAGATCTCCGGCTGGAACACGTCGAGCACGCGGCGCAGGTTCTTCAGCACCTGCACCTGACGGCCCCACTCCTGCTCGGTGTTCGGTATCGGGAACCCGCATGTCTGCACGGTGGACGACACCTGTTCACGGGTCAACGGCAGCAACTTGCGCAGCAGATCGACCACACGCTGGTAGACGGTCACAGCCTCATCCTCGGACGTAATGGAGGCCTTGAACCAAGCGGTATCCTCCGGTCCGAGCGTGAATTCGCCGAGCTCGCCGGCACGCCTGAGCTTCGCCGCCCATTCGTCCAGATGACCGCCGATCTCACGCGCGGTCTCCTTGCGCAACCGCACTCGGGTGGCGGGATGCGCGGGCAACGTGGCGATTTCGGCGAGGTTCTGTATGGTCTGGTACGCGGACACGCCCCACTGCTTGTCGGTGCAGTGCAGGTCACCCAGATACCGGGTGAGACGGGAACGCACGCCGACCAGCTCATCGGCGATCTGGTCGAACCGGGAGCTGGCGACGCCGGGCTGGAATCCGACCGCGGCGATCAGCTGATGGTCGATGCTGTCATTGCAGCGCTCGTCCGAGACGTCGAGCACTTGGCCGCTGAGCTCATTGGCGCTGATGGCTTGACGGAAACGACGCTTCTGATCGGCGATGCACGGCACGTACAGTACGCTGCGGCCGTTCATCACGCAGCGCGACGCGATGGCGGCGGCGTAATCGGCGGTGTCACGCCCGTTGACGACATCGACTCCGAGCGAATGCCCGGCTGCGACCATATCGGCCGCGTACCGCACGGCGTTGTCGACATCGCCGACTTCGAACTCGTTGTGCGGATCGGCGTCGAATGGGCTGAACGCAGGTGCGCCGGAGTCCTTGAGCGCTTCGGCGGCCTCCTTGCTGCCCGCGAGCGCGTCCAGCACCGTGTTGCCGGTCGCCCCCTCGGCCAGCGTATCGATGATGTGCTGGCTTTCGGCAAGAATCAGCGAGCCGGGCGACATGAAGCAGCCCAGGATAATCTGCCGCTCGATGGTGAAATCGGGGAACACCTTCTCCGCACGCTTGGTGATCGCCGCGAACACCGCGGACGTTTCGGGCGTGCCGCTCTCGTAGTTGGCGCCGTTGAACAGCTCCCGCTCGTCAAGTTCGACGTGCTGCTCGCGCATCACCGTCACGAACGCGGGGTTGAGCCGGACATGCCCGACGAACCGGATCACCGCCACATCGCCTTCATCCTGGGCGCTTTGCACGGATACCGGATACAGCAGCACCGGCATGGCACCGTCGTCCCATGTGGCGACTCCCACGGTGAGAGACAGTTCCGCGACGCCGCTGACGCGCAGTTTCGCGGCCTTCTCGTCAAGCACCCGCTCCAGTCGGCGGTTCGCCGCACGCAGCATGCCGTTGTCGCGAAACAGCAGATCCAGCGACGCGCGGCCTCCCGCAAACAGCTGGGCGATGCCGGAGGGATGCGCATGGGTCAAATCGAGCTTCGCCTCAAGCTGGTTGATGTCCTCCAATGGGGACGGCACCAATCCGGCGCGGTACTGCTCATGCCATTGACGCATGCGTTCCAGCGATTGGGGCGCCTGTTGCATGCTTTCGCTCATGACCCGACTCACTTCCCTACCGCTTTGCGGTAACTCTTGTAGCCCTCATTGTTCTCCAGCGCGGCGTCGATGTCCGCTTTGCCCTGATCTTCCAGCCAATTATAGAGGTCATCGTACAGCAATGGATTCATGGCGAGGAACGGCAACAGCTCTTCGCAATTCGCGATGGCGAACTGCTCGGTGTAGTCTTCCGTGGTCTTCGCCTGGTCAGAGGTGTACCCGTTGACTTCGATTTTCGGTTCGGCGGCGGCAAGCCTGCCTTTCGACACGAGTTCGAACACCGATCCCGGCTCGAATGCGGGTCGGAACGAACCGGTCGAGTCCGCCTCGTCGTCGTTCGGCTGCGCGAACCGGCGGTGCTCTTCCGGAATCTCCCCGTGGGCGGTGTCCGTATCGGCTTCCACGACGCCGTCGCCTGCCACGGCACCCGCGATGCCGTTGA
>OCAF01000156.1_pt1 | contig 30888 bp, 20 predicted proteins | sample 1477101 | NCBI WGS metagenome assembly OCAF01 (sample SAMEA2580286, study PRJEB22360) | human gut metagenome | biome: human gut; feature: human-associated habitat; material: faeces | place: Denmark | collected 2008/2010
TCATTGACTATAAAGAAGTAGTACAAATACGCTCTTGAGTTCTCAAACCACCACCGCACCAGCAAGCCGCCCCAATCTCCAGGAGCGAGGCCGCCGTGCTGAGCAGCAAGAGATAAACTTACACGAGAACCCGCAATCGCGCAACCCGCAGGGCACAATGAAGCACGGAACCGTTGGAAATCCAACGTTCCATCGGCGTGTCGAAAACCGGGAAAATGCGTCCGGAAAGCGCCGATACCATCAGAATAGACCCTGAAAACCACAACCAGGTGAACGCAAAACCAATAGCTGTCGGCGTGTCGACCATCAACATGGTCAACCACATCCGCATTTTGCGGTCCAACCACGGTTCTCGCATAACAAAAGCCGGAAGCTCCGTGGTTAGCGGAGGCTCCCGGCTTTGTTGTTCGGCTACTGGATATTCAGCTTTGGTCATTCGAATCGCTGACCATTGCTAATGCTGCCTGTAGCCGACTGTTTTCAGTTATCGCTGATCAGGCAGCTCACTCGGCATTGGCCGGGCCGGCGGCAACCGGTTCTGCAGCCGACTCGACCGTGGCGACAGCCTTCTTGCGGTTCAGGTACCGCTTGATGGCCACAATCTCCAGGCCGATCACGAGCACCGCAACCACGCCCCAAGCCACGTACATGGCGGTCTTCCAGATCGGGGTGGCGACCTTCGGCTCGCCATTCGCGTACTGCCAGCTGTTGGCGGCCGTGTACAGGATGTTGTGCGCGGCCTGACGCATGGCCTTCACGGAAGTGGCGGACTTATCGGTGATGTGGTTGGTGATCTTGGTGGTGGCAAGCATCGAATCGTTGCCCGCACGCACTTCCTGATCGGCGTTCTGGTAGCCGTAGCCGCCGAAGTAGTCGGTCAGGACGAAGCCTTTGAAGCCCCACTCGCCGCGCAGCACGGTCTGCAGCAGCGCGCTGTCGGCGCCGGCATAGGTGTTGCCGATGTAGTTGAAGGAGCTCATCACGGCCTGGGCGCCGCCTTCCTTCACGCTCATCTCGAACGGCTTCAGATAGATCTCACGCATGGCCTGCTCGTTCGTCCACGTGCACAGCATTTCCGTACGCTTGGTCTCCTGGTCATTCAGAGCGAAGTGCTTCATGAAGGAGTACACGCCCTTGGACTTGGCACCGGAGATCTCGCTGGATGCCATCACGCCGGAGAGCAGCGAATCCTCGGAGAAGTACTCGAAGGTACGGCCGGAGAACGCGTTGCGGTGGATGTTCATGGCCGGTGCGTACCAGCCAGCCACGTGCATGTCGTGGGCCATGTCGCCGATCATCTCACCGAACTGCTTGGCGAGATCCTTGTTCCAAGTGCAGGCGAATGCCGTGGAAGCCGGGAAGCCGATGGAGCCAACGCCGGTGAAGTTGTTATTCAGCGATGCCGGGCCGTCCGCATCGGTCAGCTGGATCTTGCCGACGGACTTCAGAGCCTGGGTGCCATAGCCACCATTGGCGATGAGGTTGTCCATATCGTCGAAGGTGAGCTGGTCGAGCAGCTTGTCCCAATCGGCGTCGTCATAGTCCTTGCCGTACATATCGGACAGCTTCAGACCGTTCTTGGCACCGGTGGTCGGCATCTTGTCGGAATCCTTGTCGAACTTCTTCGGATCGTAGTTCGAGTTGTTGTAGAAGGTTTCCTTGGCCTTGTCGGACATCTTGAAGTTGGTCGGGGCGGCGGTGGCCTCCTTGTAGTTCGCGAAGTGGTCGGCGCGGGACAGGTACGTCACATCGCCCGCCACATCATCGAACTGGTTCGTGGCCACGGTCTTGTCGCCATTGTGGGTGTTCGAATCGGAATCGTAGGTGACGGTGTCCTTCACGGTGATCGCCTTGTGATCGATCACGTGGTGCGAATCGGACTGGATGGAGATGTCGTAATCGCCCTTCTCCAGCACGTACGCCTTCGCGCCCTTGTAGTCGTAGGACGCCATGTCGTCGTCATCGAACTTGACGGTGACCTTCTGGGACTCGCCCGGCTGCAGTTCCTTGGTCTTCTCGAAGCCGGCCAGGTTCTTGGACGCCTTCTCGATGCCGCCGTCGGTGTACGGCGGGTTGTAGTAGACCTCGACCACGTCCTTGCCGGCCTTATCGCCGGTGTTGGTCACGGTGGCGGTGACGGTCACCTTGCCACCCTTGTACTTCACGCTGTCGAGCTTCTGATCGAACGAGGTGTAGGACAGGCCATAGCCGAACGGGAACGCGACGGTGTCATCATAATTAATCAGGCCTTCGTCCGAAGCGGTCTCATAGAACTTGTAGCCCACATAGATGCCTTCGGAGTAGTTGACAAAGCCCGGAATGGCAGTGACGTCGTCACCCGTGAAGCCCTTGTACTTGGCTGCCTTGTCTGCCATATTGGTGTATTCGAACTTGCCGAAGTTGTTATAGGACACCGACTTGGTCAGATCCTTGAGGAAGGTGTCGGAGGTCTTGCCGGACGGGTTGGTCTCACCGGCAAGCACCTCACCAAGGGCGGAGAAACCGGTCTGGCCAGCCGGCGGGCACCACACGACGGACTGGATCTGCGGATAGTCGTTGAGGAAATCGAACTGGAACGTGTTCGCGCCGTTGTAGACGAGCGTCACCTTCTTGAAGTTGCTGGTGACCAGGTCGATCATGTCACGCTCGGTCTTCGACAACTGAAGGAAGCTCTCACCCTTCTGGAAGTCGTCATAATCCTTGGAGTTGTTCTTGTAGGTGATACCCTTCGCCTTCATGTCCGTCGGCAGGTCCGCGCCCTCGCCGCCGACACGGGTCAGCACGACCACGGCCTCGTCCGAGAAATCCTTCGCGTCGGAGACCAGCTTGTCGGAGTACTGCTTGGCCGGCACCTCGGGCAGGGTCCAATCCTGAGCGAACATGCCGACCTCAGGACGATCCTTGCGGTAGTCCGTGTACAGCTTGCTCAGCTCCGTATTGGTCTTCAGGCCAGCCTGCTTCATGCCGTCAAGCAGGGAGACGGTCTTGTACTGCTTCGACATGGAGCCGGAGCCGGTGCCGCCGTAGACGGGGTTGGTGGAGCCCCAGCCGAACACGTTGACCTTCTTGCCGGACAGCGGCAGGTTGGAATCGTCATTCTTCAGCAGGGTGACGGCCTCCGACTGCACATCCTTGGCCAGCTCGTTGGCCTTGGAAACCGTGGCGTCGGACAGCGTGTACTTGGTGATGGTCGCATTGTTGAGCAGCGTGGAAAGCGGACCGGTCAGCATCATGGACACGGCCACGACGATGCCGACGAGCGCCACCAGCCAAGATTCGGAATGGACGATCTTACGGGTCGCCACTTCCTTGACCGTCTTCTTGTTGACGGCAAAAGTGATAATCAGCGCGAGCGCGAACAGCACGCCAATCGCAATAAGGTACGGCGTCAATGAGCCGATGACGTTCATAACGTCAGCCATGTTGATTTGCAGCATGGTCTGCCTCCTCCTTGATTCTCATAACCAAACGACACGTAGGCTCCGATGCCTTTATCGGAACCGCGAAACCATTCAACACTGCCCCGCATCTCATGGTTTCGGTGAAGTGGCTGCAGATGCGTGCGGCAAGTGAAGACACTTCTTCATGTCGATGATTCGATTTCATCAGACTTCAACGTGCGGCACATGGCGTTTTCCCCAGCCTGTCAATTCGCGTGCATAATCTGCACGCCAAGTACGATGGAAGTATGAGCGACTTAAGCGCATTGAATCTGGAAGCAGGCAGCCTGGTTGGCGGCTACACGTTGATTTCCCGGCTTGGTTCGGGTGCCATGGGCTCGGTATGGCATGTGCGGGACGATGGCGGCCATCAATATGCGATGAAGATTTTGCGCGATTCCCTCTCCGACGACGATTCCCCGCAGCAGCAGCGCGACGAGTTGACCGCACGCGAGCGCCTGCGCAGGGAGGCGATGGCGTTGCAGAAGGTGCGGCATCCGGGCGTGTGCGGCATTGTGGATATGGAACTTGACGACGCGTTGGCTTTTATTGTGACCGAGTTGATCGAAGGCAAGAATCTGCGTGAGGATGTGCGCGTCAATGGCCGATATGTGGGCGACGATTTGGAACGGCTGGCACGCAAGCTGATTGAGGCGGTGCGTGCCGTGCATGCGGCCGGCATCGTGCACCGCGATATCAAGCCGACGAATGTGATGGTGTCGAGCACCGGCCCGGTATTGGTGGATTTCGGCATCGCTATGGGCGAAGGCGAAAGCCATGTGACGCGTACCGGTCTGGTGATGGGCACGCCGGGGTTCATCGCGCCGGAAATCATTGATGGCGCGGAATCGGATGAAATGACCGATTGGTGGTCGGTGGCGAGCGTATTGGCGTTCGCCGCTACGGGTGAGCCGGTGTTCGGCACGAAGCCGATGATGACCGTGTTGGAACGTGCGGCGGCAGGCAGCGCCAATCTTGCGGGACTTCCTGCGGGCACGATGGCCGCGTTCCGTTCGGCGCTTAATCCGGATCGGACGAAGCGGTGCACGCCGGACGATTTGCTGCAGGCGATCGCCGTGGATGCGTTGAATCCGCAGGCGTGGGTTGCGGCCGACAATGGTGGCGCAGCGGATGGCGATACGGAGGCGATACCCCCTTTTGTTGAATCGCCCGACAATCCGCGCACGTTGTGGCGATTGCAGGACGATATAACCGGCGAAAACGCCATCGGCACGCGCACGATGCCAAGGCTCAGCGAAGCAACGCAGGCGATCGGGCAGCCCGATGTGAGCGCAACTCAAGTAATCGGGAAACAAGTGACCAGCCAATCCGACGCGAGCGCAACGCAGGTGATCGCACCTGTTGACGATGCCGAGACCAGCGTGCTTTCCGACGCACTTCCCAACGTGGACAGCACGCGCACGATGCCGCAATCGCAAGGCACGCGGGCGATGCCGACAGGCACGCAGGTAATGCCGCAATCCATGCCGTCAACACAAATGCTGCCGGCCCAGAACGCATGGAATCCAGCGGAAGCGCCGACGCAAGTCGACCCGACCATCAAACCCGCGTTGCAACGCATCGCCATGCGGCAGCCACCGTCCGTCATACCGCAGGCCACGGTGGCCGCGGCGCAGCAATCGCCCGCAATGTCATTCCCGCCGGTACCCGGTATGGATGGGCCGAACGTTGCGGAAGCACCCAATCCCGCCGATGTGAAGCGTGGCGCGATGTTGGGCCGGGGCATGCTCCCCTGCGCGCTGATGGCGATTCCCGTGGCCGTCTGCGGACTGTTCTCACTGTGGACGGCGATGGCAGCCGCGTTGCTGTTCGCCTGTGCGCTGGCCACCATCGGATTCAACACGGAGGCGCAGCTCGAGCGCGAAGGCAAACGTGGCGGCGAGAAGAAAAGTTCCGACTGGCTGCTGCGATTGGCGGGACTGCCCTGGCACATCGTGAAGGGCTTCGGCGTCGCCATCGTGCGGACGCTGATCATGTTGGCCGTGGCCGCGCTGGGTTTGTCGCTCACCACGGTCGTGCTGCAGCTTCCGTATGCCGTGATGGATACGTGGATATTTGGATTGACGATTCCGATGCCGACGCTGCTTGGCGGTCCGCTTTCCGAAAGCGGGCTGGCGCAGGCTGCGTTCTGCGCGATCGGCTGGCTTGTGGCCGTGGCCGCTCCGGGCGCGATCGTACTGCGATTGGGCGGCGGCGCACTGCGTAAACAGCCGTATCTGCGCCACTTGAGCGAGCTGCCGACGCAATCGCAAGGCAATACGGAATTCCCGGCGAATCGATAGCAAGGCATCGCTAGTATGGTGCCCAGCATAACAACGTGAGGTCGAAAGGAATATCGATGGCCCAGAACAGCAAGGATGCGCAGAAGCGTACCAGCCGCGCCGAGCGTAGGGCCGCTGAGGCCGCGGCGATGAAGGCGCGCGCCGAGCAGATGGAGAAGGAACGCAAGCAGCAGACGATCATCGGCGGCATCGTGGTGGCGGTGCTGGTGATTCTGGTGGCGATCGGCGCGTTCACCGTGTACCACAACATGCATAAGAAGGCCGAAACGAAGGCTTCCACCGAAACCGTGCAGGAAGCGTACACGGCGTTGCAGAAAGTGAAGAACACTCCGAAGCTCGTCGATAAGAAGGGCGGCCTGCTGATTTCCAAGAACGGCTACGGCAAGGCTGTGGAGGGCGCGCCGACCGTCGAGCTCTACATGGATTTCCTGTGCCCGGGCTGCGGCAACCTGCACCGCCAGTTGGACGCCGACCTGCAGAAGATGGTCGATGCCGGCCAGATCAATCTGGACCTGCATTTCATGGCGTTCATGGACCGTTGGTCCACCGACGAGTATTCCAGTCGCGCGGCGAACGCGGCCATCTACCTGGCCGAGCATGACAGCGACCCGAACCATCTGATCTCCTTCCTGGAGAAGGTCTACGCCGAGGATTTCCAGCCGGAGGAAGGCTCCGCATACAAGTCGGTGAGCGACGCCAAGATCAAGGAGCAGATGATCGCCGCGGGTGTTTCCAAGGATGTTGCGGACAAGGCGTTTGGCCGCGATTATCAGGAATGGCTTGATGCGATCGACACTTACACGCCGAAGCGTTCCGAACTGTGGCATCAGTCCGGCAGCTACAAGGGCAGCATGACCACGCCGACCGTGATCATCAACGGCAAGTATTGGGATATGGACCAGCTGACCACCGCCCAGACGACGGTTAAGGACGGTCTGTTGGAATCGATCGGCCTGAAGGACAGCGAAGTCGGCGTTGCCGGCAAGATGCCGTCCATCGGAGCCAAGAAGGGACCGATTTCCGTCACCACGGGCGAATAACCCCTTACGGGCAGCCGGCGCGTCTCAACCCGCAGTACTAAGTTGACGGCGGTGGAAGCGCTGGTTATGCTATTCATCGTTCCTCTGTTGTTTTCATAGCAAAAGAGGACATGCCTCCTTAGCTCAGATGGCCAGAGCGGCCGCCTTGTAAGCGGCAGGTCGTCGGTTCGATCCCGACAGGAGGCTCGAACCCGTATGACGGGCTTGGACCTCTTACCATGGGTAAGTGCTCCAGAAGTCTTCCCCCAACTTGAGACTTCTGGCAAAGCGGACGAGGCGTCCCCCAACCTGTCTCGTCCGACCGGGGGCAGGACATCCCCTTCTCTCCTGCCCCCTTTTTATTTTTCGCTTTTCGCACCTGCTTTCAAAAATGTGGCGGTATGGATAAAACCATCGGAAAGCACGGCGACCGTTCCAGCTGAGCCGTTACAATAACGGCGTTGTAGGCAGCGCTGAAAAGAGGATAAATGACGAGAAGGTGGACCCCTCGGAGATTCGTGACGCTTCGTCGTGTCCGCGTCATGGCATGCGTGGCCTCATTGACTTTGACTTCGGCGTTGGCGTTTGGTGTGGGCGCGCGCAAATCCGTGGCGTTGACCGTCAATGGGGAGACCACCACGGTGACCACATATGCGATGAGCGTGGACCGTCTGCTGCAGGAGCAGGGCGTGAAAGTCAAAACGCACGACCTGGTGGAATCGACCAGCCCGACCAGCATGCTGAAGAACCATGATGTGGTGAACGTGCAGAGCGCATACCAGACCACCATCACCATCGATGGCCAGGAAGTGCCGTTCTGGACGGTCGCGTCCAGCGCCGAGCAGTTGCTGGACTTCTTCAACCAAAACGAAACCGAAGCGGCGAAAATCACCGTCAATATCAGCAACGTCTACAACAAGCTCACCGGCGGTCTCATCATCAACCAGAAGGGGCCCGTCACCGTCATCGCGGACAGGAAAAGCTCGGTGGCGCCGAACGGCAAACTGCCCGCCGCCTCCATTCTTGACGCCAAAGGCATCACGTTGGGCAAGGAGGATCGCGTCAGTGTCGAAAAGGACGGCAAGACGACCATTCTGCGCGTCCGCCGCGTGACGCATGGTGAGGAGACCCGCACGAAGGAAGTGCCGTTCGGCACGCAGACCATCATCGACCCGAACCTGCAGCCGGGCGAAGTCACGGTACGGCAGGAAGGCGAAAACGGCGAAATCCAGCAGACGTACGCCGTCACCTACGTGGATGGCGTGAAGGAAAGCGAGACGCTGACCGGAGAGAAGACCACGAAAATCGCCATCGACAAAGTCATTGCGGTCGGACCGGAAAAAACTACGGACGATACCGACAAATCCGACAAATCCGACAACAGCGGCAACGGCAACAGCAACGGCGATAACGGCGATTCCGGCAAGACGGACGACGGCAAGAACGATTCGGGTAAGAACGACTCGAATAAGTCCGATTCGAATAAGTCCGATTCCGACAAAACCGATTCGAACAAGTCGGATTCCTCGGATAAGAACAATTCGAACAACAACTCGAATAACAATTCCAACAACACCGAGAAGGACGATCCGGCACCGACCCCCCCACCAACCCCTGCACCGCAGCCGACTCCCGCACCCCAGCCCAAACCGCAGCCCACGCCGCAGCCGAGCAATCCTTCCGCAGGCTGCCGCTTGTACCATCCTTCCGCGGCACAGGCACAGGCCTACGCTTCCGGCGCGGCGGCGCAGCGCGGCTGGACCGGCCAGAACTGGACGGATCTGGTCAAACTCTGGAATCGCGAATCCGGATGGAGCTGGAGCGCGGAAAACGTGTATTCGGGCGCATACGGTATTCCACAAGCGTTGCCGGGCAGCAAAATGGCCACGTTCGGCGCGAATTGGAAGGACGATGCCGCCGTGCAGATCGACTGGGGTCTGAGCTACATCGCACAGCGGTACGGCAGCCCGTCCGCGGCGTGGCAGCACTCCGAACAGACCGGATGGTACTGATGATCCGGCTAATCGCCAACGATTTTCGTACCGGCATGAACGGATAATGAGGGAATGACAGAAGAGGGAATGACGGAAAACGTGAACGAGCATACGCAGGGCCATTTGCTGGGGGCGGCCGACATCCGACGCATCGCCGCCGACGCGGGTATCAGCCCGACGAAGAAATTCGGGCAGAATTTCGTGATTGATCCGGGAACCGTGCGTCGCATCGTGCGCGAGGCCGGCGTGACCGCCGACGACCATGTGCTGGAAGTCGGTCCCGGACTGGGTTCGCTGACGCTGGCGATTCTAGAAACCGGCGCCACGATGACGGCTGTGGAAATCGACCCGCCGGTCGCCGAACGCCTGCCGAAAACCATCGCCGAATTCATGCCGGACGCCGTGGACCGCTTCCGTGTGGTCAACCGCGACGCGCTTACCGTCAATCCGGAGAATCTGCCCGATTTCAAGGATGACGATTCCTTCACGCTGGTGGCCAATCTGCCGTACAACGTGGCCACGCCGATTCTGCTCACCCTGTTGGAACGTTTCGACAATCTGGGCACCTTCCTGGTGATGGTGCAGAAGGAAGTGGCGGACCGTTTGAGCGAGAAGCCCGGTTCGAAGATCTACGGCACGCCGAGCGTGAAGCTCGCATGGTACGGCACCGCGGAACGCGTGGGCGTCATCGGCCGCAACGTGTTCTGGCCGGCCCCGAACGTCGATTCCGCGCTGGTGCTGTTCAAGCGCTACCCGGGCGGTCACACCCCCGCCGCGGACAATGCGGACGGTTCCGTGGTAGATCGCGAAACCGTGTTCCGTTTGATCGACGCGGCTTTCGGGCAGCGCCGCAAGACCCTGCACGCCGCATTGAAGAAAATCGTGCCGTCCGAAGCGTTCGAGAAGGCCGGCATCGACCCGACCCGTCGTGGCGAGACGCTCACCATCGACGAATTCGTAGCGTTGGCACGCGCGTTGGATGAGGTGTTCGCGTCATGAGCACCATTGATTCGCCCGCCATCGGAACGGCCACCATCAACGCCGTGAGCGTGGACTGCCCGGCGAAAACGAATCTGACCCTGCATGTGGGCCCGTCGCATGCCGAATGGGGCGGCCGTCATGAACTCGACACCATCTATTGCGCGGTCGGCGTATACGACACCGTCACCGCCACGCGCAAAGCGCCGGGAAGCGGCTTCTCGCTGAATCTCGAGGGCGCGTATCTGGGCGACCTGGCCTCTTCCGGCAGCGATATGCGCCGCAACCACGCCGTGCTGGCATTGTTCGCCATGGCCGAAGCGAGCGGCCATGAGCCGGACGTGGCGTTGAACATCGACAAGCGCATCCCCGTCGGCGCGGGCATGGCCGGCGGTTCCGCCGATGCGGCGGCGACGATTCTGGCATTGAACACGTTGTGGGATCTCGATTGGCCGATCGAACGCCTGCAGGAAGTCGCGGCCACGCTGGGCGCGGACATGCCGTTCTGTCTGACCGGCGGTTACGCGCGCGGCACCGGTTTCGGCGAACGCATCGAACAGCTTGATGACGATGGCGATATCGTACGCGATCTTACGGAACGTGGGTTTACCGGCCATCTGCTGGTCGGCGCATACCGTGCGGAACTGCGCACGCCGGAAGTGTATGCCACATTCGATCAGATCGGTGCCGGCGATGGCGATGAGAACCACCTGCAGAAGGCGGCGGTCTCCCTGCATCCGCGTAGCGGACAGGCGATCGAGGAAGCCTTGCGTGCGGGAGCCAGCCAGGCGTTCGTCTCCGGTTCCGGCCCATCCGTCATCGCGTTCGTGCCGACGGAGGATGCGGCGGACGCCGTGCAGCGGGCATGGCAGGACAGCCGTTGCGTCGATCGCATCATCGCCACGAACGCCCCAGCCCGACCGATTGTGCATATCACCGCATGACACATATCACCGCATGACAGTAAAGTTGATGGCAATTGGTTTGTTCAAAAGGAATTCGTAAATGACCCAGGCTAACGACGAGCGCGCCGCGCGCAAAGAGTATATTCGCCGCCGTCAGAAGACGGTGTTCAGCATCGTCGGAGCCGTCATGGTGGTCGCCATGGTGGTGTCCCTGCTGTTCTTTTTCCATGTCGGAGGCCTGGGCAACGTCAAGTCGGCCGCCGTACAGCCGAACTACGGCCAGCAGGCACCGTGCCCCATCAAGGAAGCCGACGGCAACAAGGCCAAGTATGTGGAGAATCGCAACATCACGCTGCGTGTGCTCAACGGCACGAAGTTCTCCGGCTTCGCCAAGGCGGTGAGCGACGCGTTGCAGAACCGCGAGTTCAACCCCCAGACGCCGGGCAACTACACCAAGAAGGTGGATCGCACGATGATCGTCTTCGGCAAGAACGGCGTGAATCAGGCGTACACCGTGGCAAGCAATTTCACCGATGCCATGCTGGTTATGGACGACCGTCAGGACCAGCTGATCGACGTCATCGTGGGCGCCACGTTCGACAATCTGCAGGATACGAAGAAGGTTCCCGCCGCAGGCAAGGCGATCACCGGCATCCAGGGCTGCGTCGCGGTGGACAAGATGACCGACCTGCCCAAGGCGCCCGAGCATGATGCGGTGAATCCGCAAAGCTGACCGCCAATCGAAATCGATATAGGCAATATGAAAAACCCGCGCTCCCCCAATCGGGAACGCGGGTTTTCGTATTCGAGCTGTTCCAAGCACACTGTTCCATGCATGCGGCGAAACCACCGCATGTCAATCGCTATTCGCCCTGCTCCTTGTACCAGCGTTCCAGCTCGGCAACGGCCACGTCACGCTCCACCGGACCGTTATCGAGGCGGTATTCCAGCATGTGCTTGTACGCCTTGCCGACCATCGGGCCTGGTTCGATGCTTAGCAGCTGCATGATCTCGTCGCCGTTGAGGTCAGGACGGATCGCGTCGAAGTCTTCCTTTTCTTTCAGGTCGCGTACACGCTGTTCCATCTCGTCCATGGCCGCCGAGAACATCATGGCCTTGCGCTTGTTCTGTGTGGTCGTGTCGGCGCGCGTAAGGCGGTTCAGACGCTCGTACAGCGGGCCAGCGTCCTTGACGTAGCGGCGGACCGCGGAATCCGTCCACGGCTCCTCCACGTAGCCGTGGAAGCGCAGATGCAGGTTGACCAGCTCGCTGACGTCCTCGACCATGTGGTGGTCGAAATGCAGTGCCTTCAAACGCTTGCGCGTCATCTTCGCGCCGACGGCGTCATGACGGTGGAAGCTCACCTTGCCGCCCGCTTCGAAACGACGGGTCTTCGGCTTGCCGATGTCGTGCAGCAGAGCCGCCAGACGCAGCGTCAGGTCCGGGGCCGGCACCGGACCGTCGGAACCGGTTTCGAGGGCGACGGCGCGTTCGATGACGATCATGGTGTGTTCGAACACGTCCTTATGGCGATGGTGCTCGTCGATTTCCAGCTGCAGCGCGGGAATTTCCGGCAGCACGATGTCGGCAAGACCAGAATCGACCAACGCTTCGATGCCGGCGCGCGGGCGATCGGACAGCAGCAGCTTGACCAGTTCGTCGCGCACACGTTCGGCGGAGACGATTTCGATGCGATCGACCATGTCGGACAGCGCTTCGGCGGTTTCCGGCTCGATGCGGAAGCCGAGCTGCGCCACGAAACGCACGGCGCGCATCATGCGCAACGGATCGTCGTCGAACGACTGCCGCGGATCGACGGGGGTACGCAGCACGCCTTTGGCCAAATCGTTCGCACCGCCGAACGGATCGACGAATTCGAGTTCCGGAACACGCAACGCCATCGCGTTGACGGTGAAATCGCGGCGGGAAAGATCGCCTTCCAGCGTGTCGCCGTAATTGACTTCCGGCTTGCGCGAGTCGGGGTCGTACGTGTCGGAACGGTAGGTGGTCACCTCCACTTTCACCTCGGTGCCGTCCTCACGCCTGCGCATCGCGCCGAGCGTGCCGAACTTGCGGCCCATATCCCAGAAGCCATCATGCCCAAAACGGCGCAGAATATGCTCAAACTGCTCGGGACGCGCCGATGTGCAGAAATCCAAATCATGCGATTTGCGATGCAGCAGCAGGTCGCGGACAGGACCCCCGACCAGTGCCAGTTCGTAGCCTTCCGCAGCAAACATACGTCCTAATTCAATGGCCTCTGGCCACACTTCGAAGTTCACGCCATACCTTTCAACACCACAAGTTTTCCGTTTACCAGCATACCGTTACCCCACCTGCACACAGAATTGAGTATGGTTGGAATCATGATTACGCCCGCAGACCTTGCACGCATGCTTGCCCATGCTGCGGACGACCATGCCCAAAATCCGCTGGAACCGGACGAACTGCTGTACACATCGCAGTCGGTTTCGCTGCAGCAGCTGCAACAACTACAGCAATTGCAGCAGCGCACGATTATCACGCCGAGCGCGCCTACGCCGGCGATGATGCCGCGCCGGCGCACCGCGGATGGTCCGACCACGTTCGCATCGCTTGACGCGCAGGAGCTGCCGGTGGTGCGCGAGTATTCGGCGGGCGGGCTGGTGTTCGACGACAAGGGTCGCGTGGCGATCATCGCACGTCATTCACGCAGCGGGCATTTGGAATGGTGCCTGCCGAAGGGACATATCGAAAAAGGCGAAACGCCGCAGCAGACGGCCGTGCGCGAAGTGCATGAGGAAACCGGCATTCTGGGCGAGGTGGTCGATTCCATCGCCACCATCGACTATTGGTTCACCGGTACCAGCCAACGCGTGCACAAGCTGGTGCACCACTTCGCGTTGCGGCAGATCGGCGGCGAGCTGACCGTCGAAGGCGATCCCGACCATGAGGCCGAAGACGCCATTTGGGTGGATTTTGCTGATTTGGACGATGTGCTGAGCTATCCGAACGAACGGAAGATAGCATGGTTGTACGCAAGGAAACTCAACAGACAGGCGTAATAGTGAATCAATCCGCACAACGGCACGTTTCGCGTGGCCTTCGCGCGTTATCATCCATCCTCGCCATGGTATTGACCATGGCGTTGATGTTGTTATACGCACCCACGCCATCGGCAAGGGCCATGGAATCGACCACATCGGCGGAGTCGACGGACGGTATGTTGTCCATCAACTCTTCCACGGCCGTATTGACGGACACCTCCGGATACCATCTGAACGCCACGGTGACCAACACGACCGGACAGGAGATTCCCGCGGGAACGCTGACGCTGGCCATGAACGCCTTCTACACGTTCGTTTCGCGCAACGACATCCAGGATTGGTCTGAAGGCAACGGGCGAATCCCCACCCCGCAATCCGTGGGACAGGCCGATGTGCCCGCGTTGCAGCCGGGAGCCAGCGCCAACGTGAGCATCGACGCGGACGCCCATCAGGAATCGCTCGCGGCCATCAACTCTTGGGGGCCGAAGCCGGTGCTGCTGAGCTATTCCGCCAACGGAACCCCCCTTGCTCAATCGCATACGTTCGTGACGCGCACCGGCGCGGGACTCCACACGCCCAGCACGCCGGCGCTGCACATCACCGTCGCCCAGCCGCTGGCCGCCAACGGGTGGACCACCGACAGCAAGCTGCTTGGACAGCTGGTCGATGAAGGGGGTATTTCCTCCTCGAAACTGGCGAAAATCGCCATGCCCAGCAAGGATGACGACGCACGGCTCAAATCGTTGCAGCAGACCTTCGCCAAGCACGACATGCTGCAGGTCGTAGGAGATCCGACCTACCTGCAGGCGATGGCGATGCCAACGCGGGTCGACGGCATCACCCAGCCCGCATTGTTCGACATAACCGCCTACAGCGCCATGAACAACGCTCCGGCCTACAGCGCAGCCGGTATCAACGACCGTCAATGGTCCGCAGCCAAAGCCCGGAAAACCTATCAATCGGCATTGGGCGACAGCAACGCGGACATCACCGCATACGCGTGGCAGGGCAACGGCAATTGGACCCTACAAGCGTTGACGAAGGCCCGCCAGCAGGGGTACGGCACCGTCATCGCCACGCATGACTTCGAAGAGGACGATGCGGCTACCGTACGTACCGGCAAGACGGTGGTCTCCACCGACGCCGGGGACGTCACCGTGCTTTCCGCGCAGAATGTGCTTTCCGGCCTGGCCCAAGGCAAGGCGACCAGTGACGATGCCAACGCCGACAGCGAGGGAACCACGGCCGGCAGATTGGCGCGATTCGTCGCGCAAAGCGCGTTCTACCAGATGGAACAGCCTTATGCGGAACGCAACCTGCTGGTCTGTCTGAACGAGGATTCCGACCCCAGTGTTGTAGACGCGCTGATGAGCGACATCGAGCAGTCGCCGTGGCTGAACCTCACCGATCTCGCCACGTTGAAGGATGCCGACATCTCCGAAGATGCGGCCAGCATGTCAACCGATCTTCCCCAAACGGACGGCCTTACCGATAGCATGCGCAGCGACGTCCAGCAGACTCTGAGCGCGCTGGCGAACTCATCGAGCAACATCAAACGTTTCAATACGTCGATCCTCGTCAAGCCGAACGGAAAAGACGAATCCGACGTCAACACCTGGAGCAGGCAGCTGACGAACGCCCACACCATCATGGCCCTGCACGCGTTGGGCGGCGAAAGCCCTTCCAGAAGCACGATGGCGGAAGGCGCGAACCAGCTCGCGGCCCTGCTGATCAACGGTGTGGCGATCACGCCGACGGAAAGCGTGAACGTGGTCAGCGAAACCGCGAAAATGCCGGTGACCATCAGCAACAGCCACCCGTACCCGGTAAAGGTGAAGGTCTCGTCGCTGACCGATTCCATGCAGATCGTCACGTCCCGATTCGACACCGTGCAGGTGCCGCCCCACGGCGAGGCACAGGTGGCGTTCACCATCCGTGTGTCCACGTCCGGCACCGCCAACGCCACCATCAGCCTGTTCGACAGGAATGGTGCAGCGTTTGGAGCCACGCAGGTCACCCACATCACCAGCGCGCTGCAGATCAGCGACAAGAGCGGTTTCGTCATCATCGGCTTCGCCGTGCTCTTGGGCGCTGTGGGACTGTGGCGTCAATTCAACCGTAAGAAGGATCCCGACGAATGAGTTCTTCCGTTGGCCGTAACTCACTGATCATGGCCTCCGGTACCGCCGCTTCGCGCGTGACCGGCCAAATCCGCACCATCCTGCTTGCCTGGGCCTTGGGCACCACCGGCTATGCCGCCAACGCCTACCAGGCCGGTTCGATGATTCCGCAGGTCATCTACACACTGGTTTCCGGCGGCATCTTCAACGCGGTGCTTGTGCCGCAGATCGTGCGCACGCTGAAATCGAAGGACGCCGAAACCAAGCTCAACAAGCTCATCACCCTTGCCATCACCTTGTTGTTGGGTGTGACGCTGCTCATGGCCGTTGCCACGCCGTTGTTGACCAAACTGTATGTCAACGGCAGCGCCGAAACCATGGCCCTCGCCACCTCCTTCACCTTGTGGTGCATGCCCCAGATCTTCTTCTACGGCCTGTATACGGTGATCGGGCAGATTCTCGCGGCGAAGGACCATTTCGTCACGTATGCGTGGAGCTCGGTCGGCGCGAACATCATCAGCTGCATCGGTTTCGGCGCGTTCATCGCGATGTTCGGCAGGGCCACGGAACGTCCGCTGGACTTCTGGACGCCGACGAAAATCGCGCTGACCGCCGGCACTTGGACGCTTGGCGTGGCGTTCCAGGCGCTGGTGCTGTTCATTCCTTTGACGAGAATCGGCCTGAAATACCGTCCGAAATTCGGCGTTCACGGCATCGGACTGCGTTCGATGGGACCGGTCGCCGCGTGGAGCCTCGGCATCGTCGGCGTCGATCAGATTGTCAACATCATCGTCACCCGCGTGGCCACCAGCGCGCCGTTCAAGGCTTCGGAACAGCTGCATATGAGCCAGTTGGACGTGGCCGGCAACGCCTCGTATCAGAATGCGTACACCATCTACATGCTGCCGTATTCGCTGATCGCCGTGTCCATCGCCACTGCGATCTTCCCGAAAATATCGAAAGCCATCGCGGACCGCAATATCGACGAGGCGCGCAAGGATCTGAGCTCGGCCCTGCGTAATCTCAATCTCATCATGTGCTTCTTCGCAGCGGCGTTCATCGTGCTTCCGTTGCCGATCATCCTCGCACTGCTGCCGTCCATCAGCGTGCGTGAGGCGCTGCTCATCAGCGCGCCGCTCGCCGCTTTGGGCATCGGCCTGCCACTTTCCAGCTCGTATTTGGTCATCCAACGCACGTTCTACGCGTTCGAAGACGGCAAGCATCCGTTTATTTTCATGGCGATCACCATGGCCATCCAGGGTGGCGTCATCATCGCGTCGACGTTCATTCTGCCGCCCACGCAGTGGATCACCGTCATCGGATTGGCGATTTCGGTGAGCTTCATCCTGCCGTATCCGCTGCTTACGCACATGCTCCGCTCCCGTTTCGACGGCGATGTGGACGACAAGCGCATCATCACCGCCTATGCGAAGGCGCTGGTGGCCACGATAGCCGCCTGCGTGATTGGCCTGCTGTGCCGCAACGGCGTCTACCGGCTGGTCGGAGCGCATATCGGCCCCGACGACGGCACTATGAACTGGGGTCAGGCGGTTCTGTCCGCGATACTGCTCACCATCGTCATCGCCATCGTCTATCTGGCGTGCCTGTGGGCGCTGCGTGCCGAGGAGCTCACTTCGGTCGTGGGCATGCTCGCCGCCCGCATACCAGGGCTTGGCAACAAGCCTAAGTCTGGCGGAACGGCCAGCCCCAACGGTAAACTTGAGCAAAGTACCGCCGAAAACGGCGACCAAGAATAACAGCGTAGGTAGAACAATCGTTACAGAGTTGAAGGAAACCATGAAACCTCAACTGGGAGATACCATCAGCAACCGCTATGTGCTGGTTTCGCCATTGCGCGAGGAAACCGGCTTGCAGGTTTGGAAGGCAAGCGATCACGTGCTTGCCCGGGATTGCCAGCTTTTTATCGTCAACAACCGCAAGGCTTTGCAGGACGTCAATGCGACGGCCTCCATGCTGGCGATTTCCCACGACGCCCATTTCACGCAGGTGCTGCAGCTTCAGCACGTGGGCGAGGTGGCGTTGGTGATCACGCAGCTCGATGCCGGCATGTCGTTGAGCGAGTATCTCACGCAGTCCAGCAAGCCGCTGAGCTTCACCGCGATCCGTTCCATTCTTGGTGAGGTCGTCGAAGCCCTGCACGTGTTGCAGAAAGACAATCTCACGCATTTCTCGATCAGCACGGACACCGTGCGATTGACCCGCAACGGCATTGAAATCGCCGACGCGCCGGTAAGCATCATGCTGGCCGATACTTCGCGCGTGCAATCCGTGGAAAACCAGGAGCAGCTTGCGATTCGCCAGGTCGCTTCCCTGCTGTATTCCCTGCTGACGCGCACGCCGTCGACGCTGTCCACGAACTACCATCTTGACGCGATTTCACCGAACGTGCCGATGGAGTTCCGCGTGATTTGCAAGCGTGGTCTGGATCTCAAGGAGAAGGACGGTTTCCCGACCGTTCCGATGGCCACCATCGCCGAATTGGAGGCGTTGCTGGGCGACTACGAGCCGCTGGCGAAGCTTAACGGCCCCGATATTGCGTTACCGTCCGCGGATTCGGAATGCTCGATTGTGAACGTGCCCCTGCTGCAGATTCTCGAGCAGGATGCCATCGCCTTGCCCGATACGCTGGCTGAAACCGGAAGCATTCCGGAAATGACGTTCGAAGCGCCTGAACCACACACTGATTTCTCCGACAGCAAGGAAGCCTTGGCCAAGGGTATGGCCGCGACCGGCGGTGCCGTGAAATCGCTGTGGAACAACAGCCGCGAACTACTCAGCGAAGAGGACCTCGACGGATCCTCCGAAGATGTGGATTCGCCGTTCTCCTTCCCCATCCGTGTTTCCACACCGTCGCCGCAGGGCGATTATCATACGGACGATTCGCAATTGGAGAAGACCGGTCGCATTCCGGTGATCGGACCTGACGGACGGGTCATCGAGCCGGGCGAGGAATCCGCACGCGCGTTGAAGGCGGAGCAGGAAGCGATCGACGCGGCATATCAGAACGAAAACGGAACCCCCGTTGCGGTGCCGCCGAGCTTTGCCCCTAAAGCCTCTTCCTCCAGTCCGGCCGAGGTCGCCAATGCCAAATTGTTCGGCAAGCTCACCACCAAGGTCGTGGCCATTGTGGTCGCGTTCATTGTGGTGGCCGTCGCATTGGGATTCGCCATTCATGGTTTGACCAAGAAGCCGGATGACGGCATCACCAATACGAATTCCAACAATCCGTGGCCGGAAATGAACCTTGACGACGTGCCTTTCGGCGATAATGGCGATTCCGGCAATGGCAGCAGCTCCGCCAGCGATGCAAACAACGATTCCAACGATGCCAACAGCTCCGACAACGGCAGCTCCGATTCCAGCAAGCCGAAGAAAACCACGAAGAAGAGCCATTCCGCCAAGAAGGACGTCGACAAGGTGGTGACTTCGGATAAGAAGGTGCGGAAGGTTCCGGAGCCGAAGATGCCGGAGAACACGACTCCGTATGAGATCGACAACCGCCAGTTCCTGTCCAATCCGGACGGACAACAGGGTTACGGTTATTACCTCCACCTCAGCCAGCCCCAGAAAGCGTATCGCATGGTCATCAAGATCCGTTCTTCCGGCGGCCAGGGCTACATTCGCGTGAACGCCAAGTCCAGCCCGAACCAGGGTGAACAGGTCGCCCAGTTCGAGTTCGACGCCAGCGGCACCACCGAAATCAAGTTCAACAAGGCCGTGGAGACCCAGGACATCCTCTTGTGGGTGCCGTTCGACAGCCTTCCCGGCAACCAGCTGTACATCGATTCGGTGCAGATTTTCTGACGCATCGGCAGACAAGGAGGGTGTGCGGATTGTTCCGCACACCCTCCTTTTGTTTCACGTGAAACAACGTGACGGATAGCTGACTTTTTTGAACGCCTTTTTGACGCTTTTTTGAACGCCATCTGCAAAACCGCCCGCAACCGTCGTGGAAACTGCATTACAGTAGCAACCATGAATGATATGCGTGATGTGGTGATTATCGGTTCCGGCCCGGCTGGCTATACTGCCGCGATCTATCTTGGCCGCGCCGGCTTCGAGCCGCTGGTCGTCGCCGGCGCGCTGACGCCCGGCGGCCAGTTGGTCAACACCACCGAAGTGGAGAATTTCCCAGGCTTTCCCGATGGCATCATGGGTCCGGATCTGATGGACAATATGCGCAAGCAGGCGGAACGGTTCGGCACGCATATCGTTTGGGACGATGTTGTTTCGGTTGCTTCGAATGCCGATTCCGGCATCAAAACCGTCACCCTTGACGGCGGAGACGTGTACGACGCACGCGCGCTGGTCATCGCAACAGGCTCAAACTATCGTAAGCTGGGCGTGCCAGGCGAGACGGAATACGCAGGCAAAGGTGTCTCCTACTGCGCCACCTGCGATGGTTTCTTCTTCCGCAACAAGCCGATTGTGGTGGTCGGCGGCGGCGACAGCGCTTTCGAAGAAGCTGATTTCCTGTCCCGTTTCGGCTCGTCCGTCACCCTTATTCATAGGCGTTCCACGTTCCGTGCTTCCCGCATCATGGTGGAGCGTGCGCAACGCAATCCGAAAATCGATTTCATGCTTGACGCTGTGGTGCAGGAGATTCGCGGCGACGAGAACGGCGTACAGGAGGTGGAGGTGCGCAACACCGCCACCGAAAAGACCTCTGTAATCCCCGCTAACGGCGTTTTCATGGCGATTGGGCACACTCCTGCCACTGCTTTTCTTAACGGGCTTGTAGACGTCGATTCCGCCGGTTATATCACGGTCGATGGCGCCAGCACGCGTACCAGCGAACCCGGCGTTTTCGCCGCGGGAGACTGCGTGGATAGCGTCTATCGGCAGGCCATCAGCGCGGCGGGCATGGGGTGTCGCGCCGCGCTGGACGCGCAGGCTTATCTCGATTCGCTCAAGTAAGGCTCAAATCGTTCAAATCATTATCGCTCGCCGAGCTCGATTGGCTCGGTTCGTTCAGCTCTGCTGCTGCATAAGCAGGTCGACGATGCGTTTCATATCGTCTTCCGATTTGAACACGATTTCGATTCGCCCGTGCTTCTTCGATCCCTTGATGGAGACCTTGGTGCCGAAACGCCGCTCCAGACCAACCTGAACGGGGGTACCAGCCCACGGATTGAGCTTGCTGGCCTTCGGCTTCTTGGGCTGGTCGCTTTCGGCGGCCTTCATCGACACGATTTCCTCGGTGCTGCGTACGGACAGTCCCTCGGCGATGATGCGCGTGGCCAGCTGTTCCATATCCGCTTCCGTCGGCAGTCCCAGCAGCGCACGCGCGTGGCCCGCGGACAGCAGTCCGGATGCGACCTTCTTTTGCACGGCGGCCGGCAGGTTGAGCAATCGCAAGGTGTTGGCGATTTGCGGACGGGATTTTGACACCGACTTGGACAGTTGGGCCTGCGTCAGGCCGAAATCGTCGATCATCTGCTGGTAGGCAGCCGCCTCTTCCAGTGGATTCAGCGCGACGCGATGCAGGTTTTCCAGCAGTGCGTCACGTAGCATGTCGTCATCGGCGGTGGTTTTGACGATGGCCGGAATCGTTTTCAGGCCGGCGATCTGCGATGCGCGCCAACGACGTTCGCCCATGATGAGCTCGTACATGCTATCCATGCGCCCGTCGAACATGTTGTGCGGTTCGGCCGGTTTGGCTGCGGCTTCCCTGCGGGCGGCTTCGATTTGCGATTGCGGACGCTTGCGTACGACGATTGGCTGCAGTACGCCGACTTCCTTGATGGATTCGGCTAGCTCGCGCAGGTCGTCTTCATCGAAAATGGTACGTGGCTGATGCAGATTGGGACCGACGTCGCTCAAACGCAGTTCAACCAGATATCCACCCTGCACGGGAAGCAGTTCCGGTTCGTCCTTCTTATGTTCGGTCGGCGTGGTTTCACGTGAAACACTCCCCTGCTGCTCGCCCTGTTCGGAAGCTGGCTGAGCGGTGGAGCCGAAGAACATGTCCGCGGGATGCGCGCTTTCGTTCAACGAAATCGACGGCATGCTGGCACGACGATGCTGGTTTTTCTTGGTTGTTTCACGTGAAACAGCATGCTTCATCCCCTGCACGGCGTTCACCGATGCCTGTGCGGTAGCGGACGCGCTCTTGGATTCCACATGCCCATCAGTCTTGGAAGCCTTGACTTCCTTGGCGGCAGCGGCAGGCGCCGCATGCTCCTGATGCTGCGGCTCCCCCGGAAGAGAAGGAAACAGTGCGCCAAGACCTTTACCCAAACGCGACTTAGTTGCCATGATCAGTTCTCATTCCTTCTTGCATCGATTGCCTGCAGCACCGTATCGGAACGACGCGAAAGTTCCAGCGCGGCTTCGCAGTACGCGATCGCACCCATGCCCTTGGGGTCGTATGCGATCACGCTTTGGTTGAAGCTTGGCGCTTCGGAAATCTTCACCGTGCGCGGAATGGTGGTGTCGAGCACGATTGTCGGATAGTGCTTCTTCACTTCCCCATGCACTTCGCGGCTCAGCAGCGTGCGCTTGTCGTACATGGTGATGAGCATCGTGGAGACCAGCAGCGACGGATTGTAATGTTCCTGCACCAGTCCGATGGTGTTGATGAGCTGGCCCAAACCTTCCAAGGCGTAATACTCGGCCTGAATCGGAATCAGCATTTCGTGCACGGCGCACATGGCGTTGATCACCAGCAGACCCAGGCTCGGCGGGCAGTCGATGATCACGTAATCGTAATGCTCTTCGCTGGTGGCGAGGAACTCGTCCACCGCGTTCTTCAGCAGCGAGTTGCGATCCGCCATGTCGGCGACCTCAAGTTCAGCGCCACTCAAATCGATGGATGCGGGGACCACGTCGAGGTTGTCGAAATCAGGGCACGTGCACTTGACTTCCGCGATGCGCTTGCGTCCTTCGATGACGTCATACACCGAAGGCTGACCGGAGGCGTGCGGGGCACCCAATGCCGTGGAGGCGTTGCCCTGCGGATCCATATCAATAAGCAGAACCTTGCATCCGAAACGGGCCAGGGCCGCGGACAGGTTCACCGCGGATGTGGTTTTGCCGACGCCACCTTTCTGGTTGGCGACTGCGATCAGGCGCGTTTGGGCCGGCTTCGGGCAGACCGCATGCTCCAATGCCTTGTATCGTGTCGATTCATCAGCGATTTGCGCGCCTACGGGGGATGTCGAGCCTTCGAAGATTCGCTTGATGGTTTCCGTGGCGGATTCCATCGACGTCAAATTGTCTGGTTCTTCAGGTCCAGTCATGAACTAGCCTTCCTATACATATTCAACAATCAAGTTTCATCATTTGGGTGGACAGATTTTTCACCTGTTCACGGCCATGTGCATCATTGTGAACAACGGTGGATAGTTGGTGGATAACTCATCTGACTACCCAAAAGTTATCCACAGAACAATCGCTGTAATTCCAAGCTTCTTCAAGATGCTTCGTAACACATTTCCGCGATTGTGGATACTGTGGATAACTCACGCGATTTTGTGGATAACTTATCGCTTGTCCACCATCAGCACATGCGTCGGTTCCAGACCCGGACCGACCTCGGCCTCCACCACGCGGGGATGGATACCGCCGTTTTTGGAGATCTCTTTGGTGGCCTTGACGATTTCCTCCTGCGCGGATCGTCCTTTCAGGGCGACCAGCCGTCCGCCTTTGTCCAGCAACGGCAGCGTCCATCCGGATAGTTTGGTCATCGGCGCGACCGCACGGCAGGTCACCACGGCAAACGGATGCCTGACCGGGATGGGATTTCCGTCGAGATCGACGGCATCCTCTCCCCTGCCCTTCCGGCCACCGTTCGAACCGCGGACGGCTTCGATTACGGCGTTGGCTCGGGAGCGCACTATCGAGACATTGTCCAATCCCATTTCGTCAACGCACTCATGAAGCCATTCGATACGGCGTTCCATCGGTTCCACCAAGGTGAACTGGTGGTCCGGCAGGCAGGCGGCCGCCACGATACCGGGGAATCCTCCACCACTGCCGATATCCGCCACCGTCTTGAATTGCCTCTTGGCCGTTGCTTCACGGATGAACGGTACGATGGCCGCGGAGTTCAGAATATGCCGTTCCCAAATAATACCGACATCGCGTGGCCCTATCAGCCCGCGCGGCTCTCCTTCCGCAGCAAGTTTCACGTGAAACACCTTCAACTTGCCCAATGCATCGCCAAGCACTTCCTCAAGAATCGGCGACCCATCCAATTCGTCATTCACATCACTCATGCACACCATCCTAATCTACAGGCATCAAAAAAGCGCCGCGAGAAACTCGCGACGCTTCATGTTTCACGTGAAACTATTTCAGGCTTCGTCGATCTCGTCGGCGTCATCGGCTGCGGAAGCCTTGACGTACACCGTGACGTAACGATGCGGTTCTTCGCCATGGGACCGAGACTTCATGCCTTCCTCGCGCACCACATCATGGATGATCTTGCGTTCGAAGGAGTTCATCGGCTTCAGATCCACCGGCTCGCCAGTCTCGCGCGCCTCGTCGATGGCATCCAGCGCAAGGTCGTGCAGGCGCTGGCGCTTGCGCTTCAGATAGCCGTCCACGTCCACGATGAGGTGGGACCGCTCGCCGGTCTTCTGCTGTACGGCGAGTCGGGTGAGCTGCTGCAGGGCGTCCACGACTTCGCCGTTACGTCCGATCAGATGTTTGATGTCGGTGTCGTCGTCGGCAACGATCTGCACGGTCGGACGGTTGTTGCGCACGCCCATTTCGATATCGCCCTCGTAGTCGACGATGTCAAGCAATCCTTCAAGGTAATCGGCAGCGATGTCAGCTTCGTCATTGAGCTGATCGATGGTTTTCTCAGCATCCTGCGCCATGGTGTTTTACTCCTTTGAGCGGGGTTCGTATTATTTCAAGTCTACTGAAAGTCTACTGATTGGGTTGTATCATATGGGCGATTCGCCCGATACAAAAGCGGTGTGTCCTGCGTTTCACGTGAAACACAGGACACACACTTGATGTTATTTCTTCTTCTTTTTGCGGCTTGGCTGCTGACGCTGGAAGCCGTTCTTTTCCTTCGCCTCCGCGGCCTTCTTGGCTTTCTGCAGCTCCTCCTCTTCGAGGGACGGCAGACCGGCCTTGGCGCGACGGGCGTTCTCGTGGGCGTGGTCGCGCTTTTCCTTCGCTTCGGCGGCCGGGGATCCCGGAGTCGGGAAGACGTGGATCTGCCAGACGGAACGCAGCAGGTTGCAGATGTTGTTGGTCAGCCAGTACACCAGCACTGCGAACGGCATGGCGACGCCGGAGAAGATGTACATGATCGGGAACATCCACAGCATCATCTTCTGCATCATTTCAGTCTGCTTGTTCGCAGCGCTCTGGGCCATGTTGCGCTTCATGCTGTTGTACTGCATGAGCCACAGGCAGAAGCACATCAACGCCACGAAGATGCCGATGATGATCTTGCCGTGGATGTCGGCGGTGGTGAAGTTCTCGGCCACGTTCACGCCGAACACGTTGGTGGAGGTGAACTGCTTGGCGGTGGCGATGTCGAAGGCGCCGAGGCCGGAACCGTTCCTGAACTTGCCACGGGCGATGTATGGAATGGCCGACAGGGTGTAGAACATGCACATGAACACAGGACCCTGCACGAACATAGGCAGCATCGATGTGCAGCCGCCCATCGGGTTCGCGTCGTTGTCCTGGTAGAGCTTCATCATCTCGCGTTGCAAAGCCTCTTTGCTGGCGGGATCGTTCTTGCCCTTGTACTTGTTTTGGATGCGCTGCATCTTGGGCTGCAAAACGGCCATCTGGGCCTGCATCTTGCGCATGCCCTTCATGGACTTGTAGAACAGCGGGAACACGCACGCCTGGACCACAATCACCAGGAACACGATGGACATGACCCACGAGAAACCGATCTCGTTCATGCCCAGCATCACCATGAATCGGTGGAATCCGGCCATAATCTGCGTCATGAGCCACTCGACGGGGTACAGGAGCTTGTACAGCCAGCCCCAGAAACCACTATCGAGGAGGAATTGATCTTGATTCATTACAGGCCATTCTCCTTATCGCCTATAGGTTCATCTACATCCAGAGGCGTGAGACGAGGCTCCTCGTGTGCCTTCGACCACGAACATCTGTAAAACAAGGAATAGAGCTGTGGAACGTCGTCGATTCCTCCACGGTTCCACTGGTTGCAACGAAGAAGGCGTAATAACGCAAGAAGACCACCTTTAAGGCAGCCAAATCGTTCAATCGCCTGAATCGCATAATTGGAGCAGCTGGGATAATACCGGCACCGAGGTGCGGTATGGGCGGAAATATATTTCTGATACCAGCGGATGAGCCGCACCATCCAATTGCGATGATGCCCCTTGCTCATTGCCGGGAAGCGGTTTTACGTTTCACCGCTTCGAAACACGATGCCATCTGCTGCTCAAGCGACAGGAAATCGGCACGTGCGGCACTTGGCTTGGCACGCAACACGATATCGCAGGATTCAGGTAATAGTGATTCGTACTTTCGTGCAAGCACACGGAAACGCCTTTTCACGGCGTTGCGCGTGACCGCGTTGCCAACAGCTTTGGAAACGGCCAAGCCGACACGGCGGCCTTGCACCGTCGCTGTATCGCCCGTTACGACATCGTCGTGCATCAGATAATGCACGACGATGTCTTCTCGCGATACCCTACGACGGCGTTTGAGCACCGCAACAAAATCGCGATGGCTTTTCAGCCGTTCCACCGCTCTATGCCACTAAAAAATCAGGCAGCGAGGGACTTGCGGCCCTTGGCGCGGCGACGGTTGATCAGAGCGCGGCCTGCGCGGGTGCGCATGCGCTGACGGAAACCGTGCTTCATGTGGCGACGGCGGTTGTTCGGCTGGAATGTCCTCTTCATAATTAATGCTCCCGGTGTTTTTAGCCATGCCAAGGCACGGCTCCTCATGAGTCAAGCTCTACTAAATTACTCTGACCCCTGAACAGATTGTCGCGTCGTCCATTTTTCTTCACATTTTCATGGGGATTCCCCGCATAAAACAATCCACATAATCGTTGCGATTCCGCCGAATCCCCCACAAAAGTTATCCACAAACTACAACAATGTTATTCACATTTCAATCTTTTCAACACGCACGCCGGTGGATAACTCGGGGAAAAGAGAGTACAAATATACAGTTGCACATCAGTGGTACGTCTGTCGAGAAAGGATTATCCGTGGCTGATAACACGACAACAGATCCTCTCGAGCAGGCTCGTGGGGTGTGGTCCGACGCTTTGGCCCTGCTGCACCAGAATCCGTCGCTGTCCGTACGTGACAAAAGCTGGCTGGAGAACGTCTATCCCGAAGGCATGTGGGGTCCGACCATCATGCTGTGCGTGCCCAGTGAGGCGGCTCAGCAGGCTTTGCAGACCGAATTGAACAAGCCGTTGATGGAGGCGTTGCGCGAATCCGCCGAACAGGACATCTTCCCCGCCTTCAAAATCGTTGAAATGAAGCCGAAAACGGAGGAACAGCCGGAGGAAACCTATCCGCGCTTCTCCCCCGCGAAATCGCCGGCGAAATCCCCTGCGAACGAGACGATGCAAGGCCAGTTGCCGATTCCCGCGACGATGCCGCCGGAACAGGACCATTTCCAGAGCGGCCAGAACAGGCCGCTGCTCGACCCCGAAACGCATTTGAACAAGAACGCCACCTTCGACACCTTCGTGCCCGGCGATTCCAACCGTTTCGCACGTACCGTGGCGCTGGCCGTGGCGGAGGGCTCCGGCCATGATTTCAATCCGTTGTGTATCTACGGCGGCTCCGGCCTGGGCAAAACCCATTTGCTGAACGCCATCGGCAACTACGCGCTGGTCAAGGACCCCAATCTGAAGGTCCGCTACGTCACCAGTGAGGAATTCACCAACGAATTCATCGAGGCTCTGGCCGATACGAACCAAAGTTCCGGCCAGATCAAGGAATTCAACCGCCGCTACCGCGAGGTCGACGTGCTGCTCATCGACGATATCCAGTTCCTGAGCGGCAAGGACGCGACCCTTGAGCAGTTCTTCCACACGTTCAACACCCTGCATCAGGCCAACAAGCGCATCGTGATCGCCTCCGATGTGCCGCCGAAGGACCTACAGGGCTTCAACGAACGTCTGATCTCCCGCTTCGAATCGGGCCTGACCGTGGACGTCAAACCGCCGGATCTGGAGACGCGAATCGCCATTCTGCGCATGATCGCCACCATGAACGGCTCCAATATTCCCAACGACGTGTTCAACCTGATCGCGGAACGGTTCACCGAGAACATCCGCGAGCTGGAAGGCGCGCTGAACCGTGTGACCGCCATGGCGTCGCTGAGCAACCAGCCGGTCACCAAAGCCCTTGCGGAACAGACTTTGCAGGACTTCTTCACCACCGACGTGGAGATCAAGCCCGCGGACATCATCACGCAGGTGGCCAAGTACTTCTATTTGACGTTCGACGACATCGTCGGCCGTTCGCGTACCAAGAAGATCGCGCTGGCACGCCAGATCGCCATGTATCTGGTACGCGAGCTGACCAGCATGAGCCTCAACGACATCGGCCTGGTCTTCGGTGGCAAGGACCACACCACCGTGATGCACGCGTATACGCGCATCAACGACGAGATGCAGGAGAAGCAGGAGATCTACAACTACGTGACCGAGTTGACTCTGCAGCTCAAGCAGCGTTCCAACGACAAGTAACGGAAGCAACCACAACAAACGGCGTATTTCCAACGGTTTTCCTTAGGCTGGTAAATTATTTACCAGCCTTTTTACTATCCGCGTGACACGCCCGGACAGAATTTCTTGTACATCGAGTTTTCCACATACATATCCACATTTCGGGGAAAGGTCTGTGGAAAAGCCGTTGGAAACACGGAAAACGGCAGTGGACGGCTCGTGGATTATTCACAGTGAATTGTGGATAAGTTTTGCGCGGCCATGAGCCTGTGGATAACCCATGCTCTTATCCACATTCGACTCAGAAGTTATCCACAGATGTCGCCTCGTACTGAGACGTTGCTGCGCTTGGGCTGAACGAGCTTATCCACACTATCCACAGGGCTTATTATTACGAAAGTACGTTTTTCTTACTTTCATCGTCATTCTCGTAATGCGGGGAATTCCCCACGCTTTCGTCGTCGTTGCTCTTATCGCTAGAATGGCATGTGAATCGAACGAAACGAGGAATACCCCATGAAAGTCGAAGTCAATTCCCAAGCTCTTGCCGATGCCGTGGCATGGACCACACGTGTCATCGACGCACGTCCCGCAACCCCGATTCTGGCGGGCATCCGTCTGGAAGCCATTGACGGCACACTCCAGCTTTCCGCCTTCAACTACGCCATTTCCGCACGCCACCACATCGAAGCCGGCGTGGACGAGGCCGGTAGCGTTCTGGTGCTGGGCAAACTGCTTGCCGACATCACCAAGTCGCTGCCCGCTGCGAAAACCTATCTTTCCACTGATGGTTCCACGATGACCATCACGTCGGGCAAGTCGACCTTCACCATGCAGCTCATGCCGGAAAGCGAATATCCGGATCTGCCCGTGGTGCCGACGAAACTGGGTCAGGTGGACTCCCCCACCTTCGCTCAGGCCGTCAACCAGGCGTCCGTCGCGGTCTCCCGTGAGGAGAACCGTCCGGTGCTCACCGGCATCCGCGTCCAGTTCCAGGGCGACAAGGTCATCATGAGCTCCACCGACCGTTTCCGTCTGGCCCGTTCCAGCTTCACCTGGACGCCGGAGGATGCGACCATCAGCACCACCGCTTTGGTCCGTGGCTCGCTGCTGCGCGACATGGCGCGTTCGCTGGACGAGCATCAGAACGTCACCATCGATTTCGATGCGGACAACCCGTCCCTGCTGGGCTTCGAGAACGCCGGCCGCGTGTCCACCTCCCAGCTCATCGATGGCGAATTCCCGGCCGTTGACCGCCTGTATGCCGATGAATACCCGATTCATGCCGTCATCAACAAGCAGGCCCTCATCGACGCCATCAAACGCGTTTCGCTGGTCGCCGAACGCAACGCCCCGATCCGTATGGTCTTCTCCGGCCAGGAGCTGACGCTGTCGGCCGGCACCGCCGACGAAGCACAGGCGAAGGAGATTCTCGACATCGACATGGACGGCGAGGACATCACCGTGGCGTTCAACCCCTCCTATCTGGTCGACGGCCTGAGCGCCATCAGCGAGCCGTTCGTGCGCATGAAGATGACCACCGCGGTCAAGCCCGTGGAATTCAACGGCCAGCAGGAAGCGGATTCCGACGAATCCATGGACTACCGTTACCTGCTCGTTCCGATGCGCTTCAACAACTGATTTCGTTCCACCTGTGGCCCGGACGGCAAGTTCCCGTCCGGGCCACCATGCCATCACCTTCAAGGAATTCCGGTTTTCATGCATATCTCCCGTCTCGCGCTCGACCATTACCGGTCATGGGACCATTGCGTGCTTGATTTCGAACCGGGAATCAACATTCTCCAAGGCTCGAACGGCCTAGGGAAAACCAATATCGTGGAAGCCGTGGAAGTGCTGTCCACCGGCTCCAGCCACCGCACCTCGTCATCGCTGCCGCTGGTCGAAAAAGGCCACCCTTCCGCCACTGTCCGGGCCAACGTCGAAGATGCGGGCGAACAGCGCACATATGAGATCACCATCGCCGCGCGAGGCGCCAACAGGGCGCGCGTGGACGGCGGAAAATCGCAATATATGAGGGATATCGTGGGTTTGGTCCCCTCCGTGTCCTTTACCCCCGAAGACCAGCGGTTGGTATCTGGCGATCCGGCCACCCGAAGGAACTTCCTCAACCAGGCGGCTTCGCTGCTGTTGCCCCGTTATGCGCAGTCGTTGCAACAGTTCACGCACGTTGCCAAACAGCGTGCCGCATTGCTCAAACAGCTGTCCGACGGCTCCGGCATCGACCCCGAATACGGGCGTCAGGCCGTGCTGAGCGGTCTGGAAGTGTGGACCGGCCAATTCATCGCCCTCGGCGTGCAATTGACCAAGGACCGGAACGATGTGATCGGACTGCTGCGCGAGCCGTTCACCCGCATCTATGCTTCGCTGGCGGGGGGAGGGGGACAGGCCGGCCCGGGGTGTGAAGGATCACGA
>OCAF01000180.1_pt1 | contig 25951 bp, 23 predicted proteins | sample 1477101 | NCBI WGS metagenome assembly OCAF01 (sample SAMEA2580286, study PRJEB22360) | human gut metagenome | biome: human gut; feature: human-associated habitat; material: faeces | place: Denmark | collected 2008/2010
CTGCCGATCAGGCCGCCGGGGTATCGAACCCCGCATTCATCCGTACACACACGGATGAATGCGGGAAGTGTCCGGATGAAGGTGATAATCAAGGAAACAAAGCTGTTCTGCCTGGGACGGCTTTGGCCTGGACTTTAACCACAACATCGCAATCGACACTTATCAGCTCGCGCAACGCGCATGGCCAAATCTCGGACGCTGGCGCATGGAGGACCTTCGAGATTTACTGGACATCCAAAACGACGACGCACACCGCGTGCTCGCCGACTGCGAAGACGAGATGGCTGTCTACAATGCGATCAGAAAGGCGTGAAGTCGGGAGAGCTTTCTGTGGAACCGCCGCGCCGTCGCGCGAGCCGACCGGGCAACCCGGGCAATCTGGTCCCGGCTCTCCCGGTCGTATTCCTACGATATCGCCCCTAGATCACCAATGTGTCAGACAAAGAATGAGGCAATGGCTATGACCACGCCTACGGCAGATGCAACGACTGCGCCTTTTTTCCTCTCCTTTAGTCCGACGAATAGGGTTGCCGTAAAGTAAAGGGCGGAAATGCAGGCTATGGCAAGCGAAACGAGTTCCTTGGGCGGTTTCAGCAAAAGGTCGCTAGCAAAGAGTAATGCAAGCAGGGCAAAGCCGATTGTGGTCAAGTATCTCGATTGATTTTGCGACAGCATGGCAACCGCCTTTTAGAACATGTAGGTGAAAAGTCGGTACGATGTCATTGCGGTTGCAAACAAGCCGCCGCCAGGACCGGTTGTCACGAGACCGGCGATAACGCATTTTCTCGGTTTCCAGCTCATGACAGACCCCTCTCTCATGGTGAAACGCATACGTTTTGAAACGGGACGTCACTCCGAACGCCTTGCCCTCTTTGTGTGATTGCCGCAGCGGCATTGTCTGGTTAGCTGGCGAGGTCATGTCTATCCTCTACGGCGTAAGCCAATCCAATCCGAGAGGAGCCGCACACGAACGCAGCGGAAATTCCTTTCGGGGGGGGGGTATCTCCGAGATTTACCCGCCGTCCGAAGGGGCAGTCGACAGTAGAGTACGTCCTGATCATCGCGATTATAGTCTTGGTTATCTTGATCGCGGGGCCGTGGGTCTCGTCTGCCATCAGAAACCAGTTCAACACGGTGGCGGGCGCCATCGGGTCTGGCACGACGGGCGAGAACTTCTACGAGCTGGAGGACATCCCCGACCCTGAGAACGGCACGGCGTTCGCGGTCTACTCCGAGGACGACCACAGCCTCATGTTCTACAAGAGGCGCGGGGTGCCCAAGGTAGGAGACATGTTCAGCTACCGCAAGGTGACTGCGCTGTATACGGGATTCGAGACGGATCGCTATACACCGATAGACTACAACTACTCAAACGATGCGACTAACGCTCCGTGGTATAGCAGTTCAAGTGATTGTAGGAGCGTGTCCGTCGTTGACGGCGGCATTAAGCCGATCAGCATCTCCTTCTGGTTCCATCAATTCAAGAATTGCATTTCGTTTGATGTGTCGAAGCTCGATACCAGTTCGGTCTCCGGTATCGAGCATATTTTCTATAACTGCGGGAATGTGAGAGACCTGGATCTATCGACATGGGATTTATCTCATTGCGTGACCGCTGTATCGGCATTCGCATATTGCCATAATCTGGAATCTATCGAATTCGGTCCTATCTCCACGGCTGATTTCAAGCCATATGGATGCTATTGGATGTTCTCAGACTGCAACAACCTGAGCCTCGACTGCTCGGAGTGGATTATCGATCCGAGCGCTGCAAATTATGCGTTCAACTCCGGGGCGCCCGGTGTGATCTCTCCCAAAGCGTGGCGTTAACCGGTATCGAACTCAGTGCGAGAAGCCGACCCCGGCGCATCAAGGACGGCTTCTCGTTTCAGCCGTTTTGAGAGCCGGTGTCTAATTCAATTTGAACCAGATAACGGGACGGACTCCGAGCACGTCATCCTGTTTGCTCCCGTAATCGCCCGATTTGATAATGCCTTCGGGTTCTCGGTTTTCTCCCCTGCTTGGCATTTGGAATTCAGGGCGTACGCGGTGGGTGGATAATTGGCTCAATCAGATGACGGCGTTGACGGGAACAATCATGGCGATGTACGAGATTGCGGTCAAGTTCGATGAGAGCGAAAGGGCCTTGATTCAGGGCCGCGCGGAAGCCGCGGGCATGTCCTTTTCCGAGTTCGTGAGAAGGGCTGCACTCGAGAAGGCTGAGGACATGGCGGACATCGAGGCCTACAATGAGGCTTTGGATGGGGACGCCGAGACCCGCTACACGATGGAAGAGGTGTTGCGCATGGCGGCGGAGGCCGAGTGATCGTCCGCACGCATCGTCTGCCCGAACTCGACAAGGGCGTCGGATATCTGCCTGCTGGTGGGAAGCGCGAAGCGCTCCCTGCGCGACACGACCTCATCGAACATCGGGACAAGGAACGCCCGTACCTTCGCCTCTTGGTCCTTCGATGGGAGCGTTTCCTCCATCAGCGCCTTGAACTCTTCCGGCTTTACGCCGTCTAGGGCGGCAAGCAGCTCGTCCATCTCATACCCGTCGAGCAGGTACTCGACCGCCATGCACGACACCATGGCGTTGAAGTACCGCCCAAAAGACGCGCTGTCGCCCTCGAACAGTATCCCGCCGACTGCGCCCGCGGCCGCCGTGCCGACCGTTCCGCCGACCATGCCGCCCGCGAGGCCGACGATGGTTCCCACGCCGGGCGACACCGCCGTGCCGGCTGCGGCACCGACCTTAGCCGCCGCGACTCCTGCCGCCGTGGCGCCGGCGATTCCCCCGGCGATCGAGGTGGCGAGGCATGCCATGTTCTGGGCGTACTGGGCGCCGCTTGCCTTGCCCTGGAAGAGCCTGTAGGTCTCGGGGGCCGAGAACACGGCGAGGGTCACCGCTGCCGAGACGGCATTGCCCCTCAGCATCTTCGCAAGCTGCTTGGAGGCGGCCGCACCGCTGATGGCGGTCTTGCCCGTGAGGGCGCGCAGGCCGTTGACGATTGTGGCGGACGCCTTGAATCCGAGCTCGCCGACCACCGCCTGGCTGGGAGCCATCAAGGCGTTGGAAAGCCCCGTTCTGGAGAGCTGCGAGACGACCATATGCTGGGCGAAGGACAGGCCGAACACCTGGACGCCGGCAGCGATGCCCGCCTGGACGGCACCGGTGATGTCCCTGGTCTCCCTGTACGCCATGAACGTCGTCGCCAGAAACGACAGGCCGAATGCGCAGGAGCATGTGACCGCGCCGGTCGCGGCGTCATACTTCAGCGATTCCGCCGTTCCCGGCTTGGCGAGGTTCAGCGCCTGGTCGTATGTGAGCTTGCCCTTGCGGACGATTTTCTCGGCGTCCCTGGGGTCGCTGACGCCGGGGACCTTGCCTTGGCTAATTTTCTTCTCGAAACCGCGGAGCACCTGCTGGTACTGGTCTTTCGGGACCTCGAGCTGCATCGGCGTGCCGTCTTTCGCGAGGTAGCGATACTTATGGCTGCTCGGGTCGAAGCACGCTTCGAGGGACCCTCGCGCCGTCTTGTAGTACTTGGTCTGGATCAGGACGCCGTCGACACTCCGGTCGGGGCCGTTCTTCGCGTTGTCCCTCCCCAGAATCTCGGCCTGGTGGCCCTGGAGCCTGTCGATGATGCTGTTCGCCTCCTCGGCAAGCTCCCCGTGGCCCGCGGGGTTGTTGACCGCCGCGCGCTGCTCGACGAAGACCTCCCCGTTGCTGTTGATGGTCGCCGCCGCCGCGACTGCCGCGGCCTTGACCGCCGTATCGTCCACCGTGGCAAGCTCACTGTCGATGCCGGCGGCGTGGTCATCCTCGAGGTCGCGGATCGCCTGGCAGCGGGATACGAACTGGCCCCGGCACGCCTCGTCGACGGTGAGCGCAAGGTTGCTTTCACCGTCGGAGGCGAAGGGGCCGGGTTCGAAGTACGCCCACTCGAAGTAGAAGAGGCGAGCCTGCCTCTTTTCCTTCCCCGGGACGGCGAACGCGTCGGCGTCCGCCTTGATGTAGACACCCTTTTCGGTCATGGCGATGCCGCTGGGCCTGAGGTCGAACTCGGCGTCGGCCCAGACGACGGTCTGTTCCCTCGGTATCGGGAAGGCTGACTTCACCTTGGCGGCATTGGCTTCCGTCAACGGGAGCGGAGACTCCTGGAATGAACCGAGTAACTCCTGTGCGCGGGTGGCCTCAATCGCCCTCAGGGCTTCCTGTACCTTGGGCGCGTACTCCGCCTTCTCCGCATCGAGTCTTTCGGCCTCTTTTTCGTCGAGGGCGGCCTTCACGCCGTCCGCCGCCCCTGCAATCGCCGCGCCCGCTGCTGTCGCTGCCCCGGTGGCGCCCTCGGCAAGCTTGCTCGCTGCTTCTCCCGTCGCCGTCGTTGCATCTGCAATCGCAGCTCCTGCCGCGACCGCCATCCCAGATGCCCCCTCGGCAATCATGGCCGCCGCCTCGCCGGCAGTCTTAGTGGCCCTCTGAATCTCCTGCAGCGGGTCGAAGCCTTTGTCGAATATGCTCATGGACGATTCTTTCTCGTGGGCGGATAGACAGTTCGAATCGCGTTGTTTCTCATACGATCGTAATTATAGCTTTGCGTTTTTATGCCTTTGGTTCAGCTGCCAGACCCGGCGCAGGGAACTCGAGCAAGATTGTCAAACATTGGGCGGTACAGGGGGGGCACACCCGCAATCGCCTCTATATCGACAAGGTGCAGCCGTGCGAGGGCTTCGAGAGGGCAATTGACTGCATTCAAGACACTCGGTTTTCTCCCCTACCGTCATCGTTGCCGCTGCGGCACGTTGCGGATTGACCGGTTCGCTCCATCGTACGCTCCTGCATGCAATATCAATCCCCATACGAAGGGAGTGTCGCATATGTATGCAGCGGCACGGAACCTTCGGGGGGGGGTATCTCCTAGGAATACCCGCCTACGAGGTCAATCTATCATCGGCATCAACCACGACGACCTCGCGGACGGTTCGGGCAAGGCGGGTTTAACGTTTCTCACCACCTCGACGGGCATTTGGTCCCCCATGAACGCGATCGACACCAACGCCGGCGGTTGGGAGAAGTCCGAACTCCGTCAGAAAATGAACTCCGGCAAGATCTGGAACCTCATGCCCTCCGATTTCCAGCCGAAGGTGAAGAGCGTCAAGAAGCTCACGAACAACGTGAGCGGTACCGACAAGGATGCCGCCGTGACGGCAACGACCGACAAGCTGTTCCTGCTCAGCTACTCCGAGATTGTCCCCACCTCCTACTGGGCATCCAGCTATCCCTGGACCTCCTCCGAGGGCAGCCAGTACGAGGCCTTCAAGGGCAAGGTGACGAATAACGATAATACCAACTCTGCTATTGCCATTGGCGACCGTTGGTGGGAGCGCTCGGTGACTCCGGACTACTCCACCGCCTTCCTCAATGTCCTCGGCAACGGCAATCCGACGTCCTGCGACCACGCGACGTTCTCGCGTTGCGTCTGCCCCGTTTGGTGCTTCTAGGTACATGTTCTTCTAGCTTGTCTAGTGAAAGGCCCGCGCTATCCTGCGCGGGCCTTTCTTTTGGCGATTACTCGAACAATTTGAGGTCCATGGCGCAGGTAATCGGTTTGAGGAAAAATGGAGTCATACAGCGGCTTCCAGAGCGCCTGCCGCACTCCTATGTCGTTGCCGCAGCGGCAAGACTGGTGCGGAAATCTGGAATAGCCCTACGCTCGGCGATGTATCTACAAGCCCTGAGCGAAGGGAGCCGCATATGCATGCAGCGGCATTTAACCTTCGGGGGGGGGGTATCTCCTAGAGGTACTCTTCTCCGAGAGCAGTCAATCATCGAGTACGTCCTGATCATCGCGATCATCGGCCTTGTGATCGTGTTCGCCGGACCCGGCGTGGCGGGGGCCATCCGCAACCAGTTCAACCTGGTCGGCAACACGGTGAATAGCGGGACGACAGGCGGCGTCGAGGGCGGTGGCGCATCCGGCGGCGGCTCTGCGGGAGTTGATTCCTCGACCGTCCAAGCGGCGGTAGCCAAGGACGCGAAGGACTGGACGCTCGATGAGCAGGAGGCGGTTGCCAAAGACATCGCCGCGAAGGGCGAGGCATCGCCCGCCTACGCCAAGGCCGAGGCTGCGATGAAAGCGGAGACGGAATGGTCGGTTAAGCTAACCAATGGGAGGACGATGACCTACCGTATCATCGGCATCAACCACGACGACTTGGCCGACGGCACCGGCAAGGCGGGACTGACGTTCTGGGCTGTCAGTAATGCTATGGGCGAGCCAAATATGAATTCCGCCATGTCTAACGCCGGCGGCTGGGAGAAGTCCAGACTCCGTCAGAAGATGAATTCCGGAGAGGTATGGAACCTGCTTCCTCCAGACTTCCAAGCGAAGGTAGAAACTGTCAAGAAGCTCACAAACAACATTGGGTGCGACAAAAATGCCGCCGTAACCGCAACGTTTGACAAACTGTTCCTGCTTAGCAACTCTGAGATTGTCGAGACCCCATGGAATGGATGGTCGGATTATGCTTGGCTTAGCAAGGAAGGCACCCAGTATGAAGCCTTTACAGGATGCGTGAAGAATAACCACTCGGATAATTTCTTCTTTCAGGTTCTTAGCAGCGATAATTGGTTTGAACGTTCGATTTCCCCGACTAGCTCTCAGTGCTTCCTCGCTGTTGATGGCTATTACGGTAACCCTTCAACGCCCTATAACGCGACAAATTCGTCGCCCCTTTATCCTGGTTTTTGTTTCTGACTCAGCTTTCTGTCCTAGATTTAGTCTCTAAGCCCGCACGGGGTCGTGCGGGCTTTTCATTGGCTATTCCCTCGTCGAAACAACGAAACAAGTTACAACTGAAGGGATTTCATTTTAGTTCGATTGGTTCCTCAATTTGATTCGCAAGCCGCTTGGCTCAGAATGTCACCTCTATTATTGCCGCTGCGGCAAGACCGGAGCAGAATTTTGGAATAGCCCTACGCTCGGCTCGTATTGCAAACCCTGAGCGAAGGGAGCCGTATATGCATGCAGCGGCAATTAACCTTCGGGGGGGGGGTATCTCCTAGAGGTACTCTTCTCCGAGGGCAGTCTATCATCGAGTACGTCCTGATCATCGCCGTCATAGGCCTGGTGATCGTGTTCGCCGGACCCGACGTGGCGGGCGCCATCCGCAACCAGTTCAACCTGGTCGGCAACACGGTGAATAGCGGTGCCAGCGCTGGCACGGAGGGCGGCGGAGCATCCGGTGGAGGTTCTACCGGGGCCGACTCCGCGACCGTCCAGGCGGCCATCGCCAAGGACGCGAAGGACTGGACCTTGGACGAGCAGAAGGCCGTGGCCGAGGACATCGCCGCGAAGGGCGAGGCATCGCCGGCGTACGCCAAGGCGAAGGCCGCCATGGATGCCGGCACCAAGTTCACGATGAAGCTCACCGACGGCAAGACGCTCGAGTATAAGATTATCGGCATCAACCATGATGATTTGGCCGACGGCTCGGGCAAGGCTGGTCTTACGTTCTTGACCAAGAACGAAGCAATTGGCAAATATCTCATGAATGCCGATAATACCGCCGTCGGCGGATGGGAGAAGTGCGAGCTCCGCGCGAAGATGAACTCCGGCGAGATCTGGAACCTGATGCCCTCAGACTTCCAGTCCAAGGTGAAACCGGTCAGGAAGCTGACGAATAACGTCGACGGAGCCGACAAGAATGCCGCCATCACAGCAACAACCGACAAACTGTTCCTGCTCAGCTACTCCGAGATCGTCGAGACCCCCCAAATCAGCTTTGGCTGGTCTGAGTATCCTTGGATTGGCAAAGAGGGCACCCAGTACGAGGCTTTCAGGGATAAAGATATCAATAACAATGGGGACAACGATTGCCTGACGTTGCCGGCGCGCGGCGAGTGGTGGGAGCGTTCGCTGCATCCGCAGTATTCTGTGTTCTTCGGAAGCGTCGGAAACGACGGCTTTCCCGGGAATAGCAACTTTGCGGCGGGTTCGAGTTTCGTCTGCCCGGCTTGGTGCTTCTAGACATTTTGTCCTATAAGCCGACATATGGATATAGGCCTGCGCAACCCCGCGCGGGCCTTTCTTTTGGCAAGCATACGAACAATTTGGGGTTCGGGGGACAGGTTATCGGGCTGAGGAGAAATGGGGCCATACAGCGGCTCTCAGAGCGTCTGCCGCACTCTCCCTCCATTACCCCTGCGGCGTCCTCGTATAGAGCCCGTCCTGCTTGGCGTTTCGTTGCAACAGCCCACTTGTCCACCGATCAAGTGAACTACTGGAATAAATACAGCGACACGCTTGTTCGTTACAGTCGCTATATCTGCGTAAATCGCCGCGATAAATACAGTCTGTACTCGACTGTATACCAGCTACGCGTATGTAGATTCATATCGCGTTAATAAATCGGTCCAAGCGTGTGCAAAACGCGCAAGTAGCCGCAAAAGGCGATTATCGCGCAGGGTGATTTTTGGCACCCTGTTGATTAATCAAAATTAAGCAATTGCTTAAAACAAAAAAGGTCAGGCACTAAGTGCCTGACCTGCAAACTTCTGGTCGGGACGACTGGATTCGAACCAGCGACCCCTTGACCCCCAGTCAAGTGCGCTACCAAGCTGCGCCACGTCCCGAAGCCTTTGTTTGTTGCTGTGCTCTCGCTCGCAACAGGGAGTATATTAACCCGAAACTTTGCCCTTGTGCAAGAACTTTTTTAAATATTTTGAAGCAAGTCCAAAATTGTATCTGCGAGCTGGGGTTTTGTTAGCACGGGAAGTTCTTGCGTGCCCGCTTTGCTCACGATCCAGGCCTTGTTGGTATCGGTTCCAAAGCCCGAATCGGCGCGCGAGACATCGTTGGCGATAATGGCATCGCAACCCTTGCGCGCAAGCTTGCGCTGCGCGTACTCCACGACGTTATCGGTCTCGGCCGCAAAGCCGATCACGCACCGCTCTCCCTTTTGGCGCGAGAGCTCGGCCAAAATATCGACCGTCTCGACCAGTTCGATGCGATCCAGGCGCTCGTTGGCCTTTTTGAGCTTATGGTCGGCAGGGGTCGCGGGGGTGTAGTCGGCGACAGCGGCCGCACAAATGGCCACATCAGCCGTCTGAAAGGCGCTCAGCGCTGCCTGCAGCATCTCTTCGGCGGTCTGCACGCGCACGCACTCCACGCCGTGGGGAACATCGAGCGATGTCGGCCCCAGCACAAGCGTGACCGCAGCACCGCGGCGAGCGGCCTCCCCCGCCAGGGCGATGCCCATCTTGCCCGACGACCGGTTTCCGATGAAGCGTACGGGGTCGATCGGCTCGTGCGTGGGGCCGGCGGTGATCACGATTCGCTTGCCCGCAAGGTATTGCGGGACGGGGTTCAGCACCTCGCAGATGGCCTCGACGATGTCCTCGGGCTCGTTCATGCGTCCCGTGTCCACGTCGCCGCAGGCAAGGTAGCCGCTGCCGGGTCCCACCACATGGACACCATGCTCGCGCAGCGTGGCCATGTTGGCCTGCGTCGCCGGCGCCTTCCACATGCCGTTGTTCATAGCGGGTGCGATCACGATGGGTCGCGGCGTCGCAAGCAGCGTGGTGGAGATGAGGTCATCGGCGATACCGTTTGCCATCTTGGCGATGATATTGGCCGTCGCGGGCGCCACGACCACCAGATCGGGCTCCTGCGCCAGCGAAATGTGGTGGATGGGGTCGGAGGGATCGTCGAATAGGCCCACGGCAACGGGCTCGTTGGTGAGCGCGCGGAAGGTAAGCGGCCCCACGAACTCCGTGGCATGCTCGCTCATAACGACCTTGACGCGCGCGCCGCGCTTTTGCAGCAGGCGCACGATATTGCACGACTTATAGGCGGCGATCCCGCCGGTAATGCCCAGCAGGATCGTTTTTCCCTCAAGTTGCATTGAATTGTTGGATGCCGTCATCGTTTAAGCTTCCTTGCTCGGGAGTACCAGGAGGCGGTGGCAGTACGGGCAGTGCGTAATTGACCTACCGTCGTGGTTGAGGTCGCTCATGGACGATGCCTGCAGCGCGGTGTGGCAGACTGTGGGGATGTTGCCCTGGATGGTCTCGACGGCCAGGCCGCGGAACTGCTTGAGCAGACGCTCGTAGTCGGTGAGCACGTCGGCCGGCAGCGTGGCGGCAAGCGCGGTGCGTTCCTTAGTGGCGGCGTCAATCTGAGCCTGCAGGTCGGCAGCCTTAGCGCGGGCGGCCTTGGTATCGGCCTTCACGCCCTCCTCGAACTTGGCGATAATTGCCTGTGCGCGGGCCTCGCGGTCGAGCGCCTCCTTATGGGCGACAACGACGTCCTTGCGGGTGTGCTCAATCTTGTCCAGACGCTTGGCCAGGGTTGCGAGTTCATTCTCCAGGTCCTGAACCTCACGGTAGTCGGAACCGTCGACGTGGCGCTTCTTGGCAGCCTCAATGGCGTTGTTGGTCTGAATCTCGGTGGTGTTGAGATCGTCGAGCTCAATGTACAGGTCCTTGCGCTGGGCGTAGAGCTTGGTCATCTCGGCTTTGAGCTTAACGTAGGTCTTACGCTTGGAAGCGAGCTCCTTGAGCTCCGGCATATTGGCAAGTTCGCTCTTGTTGCGGGCGAGCTCCAAATCGATCTGTTGCAGCTTGAGTAGCGTAGCGCCGGCGCTCATAAGTTCTCTCCTTTTGTCACAGTCCACCATTGGCAAGGGTTCAGTATTTTAATCGCATGACGGGGGTCGACCCCGGCGTCAACTGCAGAGTTCATCAATATATCAACGAACGGCTCCTCGGAGCGGTCGTGGCCGAGCAAGATCACCGGTAGCCCACGCAAGGCAAGGTCCTGCGCCACGTGATAGCCTGCCTCGCCCGTCACGACAACATCCGCACCGGCGGCGATGGCGAGCTCTCCAAAGTCGCCCAGGGAGCCGCCCAAAATGGCGACGGTGCGGCACGGGCGATCAACTTCGCCCCACACACGCGGGTCGCTGCCGAAGGCTGTGGCAGCACGGGTGGCAAGATCGCGCAGCGTGCACGGGTCGTTGAGCGTTGCAAGCGCGCCCAGGCCGGTCGGCTCGGGGTCGTCCACGTGCTCCAGTGAGCTCACGGGTACGGTACCCAGCAGCTCACTCAGGCAGACGCGGGCTTCGTGCGAGCGGTCCAGGTTGGTGTGGAGCGAGATAATGCTCACGCCGCAACGCGCTGCCTCGTAGAGCGCCGCGCTGCATTGGGGGCGTGCGGAATCCGACGGACAAAACGCCTCGGGCGCCTTGATGTATATGGGATGATGCGTCAGCAGCACGTTGGCGCCGCCTTCTTGGGCGCGGCGAACATTAGCTTCGGTCGCATCGAGCGCGCAGGCAACGCCGGTGATCTCCGCGGCCGGATCGCCAACGGAGAGTCCTACGTGATCCCAGCCCTCGGCGTCCGCCTTGGGGTAGCGCGCCAGCAGCCCACGTTCAAGCTCGGCGACGATCATGCGGCACCCACGATCGAGAGCAGCGTCTGGGCAAACTCGTCCAGGTCGACAGGGTTCACACGGTCATCAAACGAGATACGCAGAGCGCCCAATGCCTGCTCGCGACCAATGCCCATGGCGCTGAGAACATGGCTCGGGTCCATGCTGCCGCTCGAGCATGCCGAGCCTGCCGACACCTCAAAGCCGGCGGCGTCGAGCTTGATGATGAGCTCCTCGGAGTCCATGCCGTCAATGTAGATCGATACCATGCCGGGCAGACGGTCGGCTTGCGCGTAGTCGCCCATGGTGGCGTGAATGCGCGGATGGGCCGTAAGCGTGGCGTAGAGCTTGTCGGATAAGGCCTGCAGCGTTGTACGCTCCTGGGCCACGCGGGGCGCCAACGTGCGGGCGGCAGCGGCAAAAGCCAGCTGTGTACGCAGGTCCTGCGTGCCGGCACGACGACCGGCCTCCTGTCCGCCGCCAAAGATGCGGGGTCGCAGTGGGGTGCGGGTCTTAACGTAGAGCGCGCCAGATGCCACAGGACCGCCGATCTTGTGCGCGGCAACGGTCATAGCATCGACGCCCAGCTCGGTGACATCGAGCGGAATATGCAAGTAGCCTTGGATGGCATCGGTATGAAACAGGGCGCCGGCAGCATGTGCGGCGGCGGCCAGCTCGCGGATGGGCTGCACCACGCCGGTCTCGTTGTTGGCAACCATGATGCTCACGAGCGCCACGTCGTCGCCTAGTAGCTCGACAAGCGTGGCGGGCTCAATGTAGCCCATGCGGCAGGGCTGCACCAGGTCGACGCTAAAGCCTGCGGCACGCAGCAGCGGCAGGTTGTCCAGAATCGAATCGTGCTCGATGGCAGATACGATCACGCGGTTACGCTTACGGTCGCGCTGACGTGCACCCTCGGCAAGACCGAGTAGCGCCAGCTGGTTGGCTTCGGTGCCGCCGTTGGTCAGAACAATCTCAGACGGGCGAACGCGCGCGCCAAAGCTGCGGGCGATCTCGCGACGTGCAACCTCCAGACGCGCGGCAGCCTTGCGGCCGAGCGAGTGCAGCGAGTTGGGGTTGACGCCCGCTAGCTCGCTATCGTCGTACTCACGCTGCGCAAGGCGCGCCTCGGCGCGCATGGGCGTCGAGGCGGCGTAGTCAAGATTCACGGGTATGCGGTTTTGACCTGCGGTCATAAGGGTTTATGCCTCCTGTGCAGCCTCGTTGCCCAGCTTCTGCAGCAGCGCAACCTCGGCAGCGGGATCTTCGGACTTAAATACGGCAGAACCGGCCACCAGGACATTTGCGCCGGCCTTGACGACCTCGGCAATGTTCTTGGAAGAAATGCCACCGTCGACTTCGATGAGGGGCGAAACGCCGTGACGCTCGCACATGGCCTTGAGCTCGTGGAGCTTAGCGATGGTGCCCGGGATAAAGCTCTGGCCGCCAAAGCCTGGGTTCACGCTCATGAGCAGCACCATATCGACGACGTCGATGATGCTCTCGAGCACGCACACGGGGGTGGCGGGGTTGAGCACCACGCCGGCCTTAACGCCGCGCTGTTGCAGATGGGTGAGCGTGCGGTGCAGGTGCGTGGAAGCCTCGTAGTGCACGGTGATCATATCGGCACCGGCGTCGGCGTACCAATCGACCGTCTCATCGGGGTTCGACACCATCAGGTGCGCGTCGACCGGTACATCGGTGGAGCGCTTGACGGCCTTAAGGATGTCAACGCCAAAAGTGAGGTTGCCGGTAAAGTGACCGTCCATAACGTCGAAGTGCACATAGTCGGCGCCGGCGATCTTGTCGAGGTCGCCCTTGAGGTTGGCCATATCGGCCGAAAGGATGGACGGAGCGATTTTAATGGAACCCATGGTAGAAGCCTTTCTGCGCTAGTCGGTGAGTCCGTAGAACTCTTGGGAGGGTACGCGGTCGGTAAGAATCTCGAGCGCCCTATCCAAAGTAACACCGTTGTAGAGCGTTTGCTCCACGGCAAAGGTGAGCGGAATGTCTACGCCCAGTGAACGGGCAAGCTCGCTCACGCTGCGGGCCGCGACGGCGCCCTCAACAACCATATGCGTGCGCGTCTGATACTCGTCGAGCGACACGCCGTGGGCAAACTCGTAGCCAAAGGTGCGGTTGCGCGAATGCTCCGAGGTGCAGGTGGCAATGAGGTCGCCCATGCCGGCAAGTCCCATGCAGGTCATAGCTTGACCGCCGCGGGCGTGCACCAGACGGCTGATCTCTGCCAGGCCGCGCGTCATGATGAGGGCGAGCGTGTTGTCGCCCGCACCGGTGCCGGCGGAGATTCCGCATACGATCGCGATGACATTTTTCATGGCGCCGCAAACCTCGACGCCGGTCATGTCCTGCGACAGGTAGATGCGGAAGGCCGTGGACAGCAGCAGCTCCTTAAAGGTCTCCCCTACCTGCGTATCTTCGCTGGCGATGACGGCGGCAGAGAGCCCGCCGCGGCAAATCTCCTCGGCATGGTTGGGGCCCGAGAGGGCCGCCACACGACGCTCGTTGCCGATCTCGCTGGCAATGACCTCGCTCATGAGCAGGCCCGACTCGGGCTCAATACCCTTGGTGAGGCACAGAACCGGCATCTCGTCCGCGATGAGCGGCGCCGCCTGGTGGCAAACGTCGCGCAGGTGCGTCGAAGGCACGGCAAAGATGATGGCATCAGCGCCGTCGAGCGCCTGCGACAGGTCCGTGGTGGCGACAATGTTGCCGGGCAGCTCGTAGTCCACCAGATACCGGGGATTGCGGTGCTCGCCATTGATGCCGGCGGCCGTCTGCTCGCTATGGGCCCACATGGTCACGCGCTCGGCTCGCGCGGCAGCAAGGCCGGCAACGGCGGTTCCCCAGGAGCCAGAGCCAATCAGCGCAACATTCATGACTCTCTCCTACTTATCGTCGGGCTCGGTGACGCGCTTGGTAAACGAGAGCTTGGACTCCTTACCCGTCATGAGCTTTTTGATGTTCGCGCGATGGGCCCACACCACGGTGATGCCGATCATCGCCATGCAAAACTTGAGGCCTAGGCTGCTGTACGGAAAGACCGCACAAGCGGCGATGGGAAGGCCGATGGCCGCGGCAAGCGAGCCCACCGACACAAACTTGGTGATGGCGACAGCCACGATAAACATGCCCAGCAGCGAAAGACCGATGGGCCAGTACCAGGCGAGGATGACGCCCAGACCGACCGCAATACCCTTGCCGCCATGGAAGTTGAGGTACGGCGAGAAGATGTGGCCCCATACGGCCGCCAGGCAGATGACGCCGATCATCCAATCGCCGGCAGCACCGGGAGCCATAATGCTCGGCGGAAAGCCATAGCCTAGATCGGCGATAAGCGGACGCGCGATAAGGACGCAGATGGCGCCCTTCAGGCAGTCGAGCAGCAGCGTGAGCGCGGCCACCTTGGGGCCGGCTACGCGCAGCGCGTTGGTGGTGCCGATGTTGCCGGAGCCCGCTTTGCGGATATCCGTGTGGTTGAACACGCGACCCAGAATCAGGCCAAACGGAATCGCTCCGATAAAGAACGAGACCACGGCGCAGATGGCGGTCAGCAGAATCGGATTATGCATCCTTTTGCTCCTTCTTCCTAAAGAAGAGTCGAATGGGCGTGCCGGCAAAATCGAAGGTCGAGCGCATACGGTTCTCCACGTAGCGCTGGTAGGTGTCGTTGACCAGGTCGCTGTGGTTGACGAAAAACGTGAACGTCGGCGGGTTGACGCCCGTCTGGGTCACATAGTGCATGCGCAGGCGGCGCTTGCCGTCTACCACGGTGTGGCCGAACTCGCGCAGGTCGGTGAGGAACGTGTTGAGGCGCGAGGTGCTGATCTTTTGCGAACGCGTCTTCTCGGCGGCATCGACCATCGCCCAGATCTTCTCGACGCTGCGGCCGGTCAGGGCAGAGATGCGCAGGTACTGGGCCCAGGGAGCCATAACGCCCAGACGACGGTCGATGGTCTCCATGCAGGCCTCGCGCTTGCGGTCGTCGTCGAGCAGGTCCCACTTGTTGAGCAGCACCACGATGGCGCAGCCGCGCTCGATGGCAAGACCCATGACCTTCTGGTCCTGCTCGGTAACGCCCACGGAGGCGTCGACGACGAGCAGCGCCACGTCGGCGCGGTCGATGGCGCGCAGGCCGCGGACCATGGAGTAGTACTCGATGTTCTCGTATACGGTGCTCTTCTTACGAATACCCGCGGTGTCGACCATGCGGTAGTGCTTGCCGTTGCGCTCTACGACGGTATCGATGGCGTCGCGCGTCGTGCCGGCAATGTTGGACACGATAGAGCGGTCGGCGCCCAGGATGCGGTTGAACAGCGACGACTTACCGGCATTGGGGCGGCCGATGATGGCGACGTTCAGCGCGTCGGGGAACTCATCGGCGACCTCGTCCTCTTCCTCCGGAAGCAGGGACACGATATCGTCGAGCAGGTCGCCCGTGCCATGGCCATGCAGGGCCGAGAGCGGCGTGGGCTCACCGATGCCGAGCGAATAGAACTCCCAGATGCTGTCGTTCTCGCGATCGGGGTTGTCGAGCTTGTTCACCAGCAGAAAGACCGGTTTGTCGCAGCGCTTGAGCATGCGTGCGACCGACTCATCCTCCTCGGTGACGCCGGTGCGGCCGTCGACCACAAACAGGATGACGGCGGCTTCCTCGGCGGCGGCGAGGGCCTGGTCGCGGATGGACGTGGCAAAGACGTCATCGCTCTTGAGCGGCTCGATGCCGCCCGTGTCGACGATGGTGAACTCGCGGCCGTTCCAATCGGCCGTGTGGTACGAGCGGTCGCGCGTGACGCCGCGGGACTCATGGACGATGGCCTCCGAGGTCTGGGCCAGGCGGTTAACGAGCGTGGACTTGCCCACGTTGGGGCGTCCGACGACGGCGACGATAGGTTTCATCTGCTCTCCTTTAATGGGTAGGGTTAGCGGAATTAGTAGAGTCGGCAGGCACAATGCCAAGGATGTGCTCCAGGGTATCGAGCAGCTCATGCGGCATGGTCGACACCACATGAACCTCAGCGCCGCGACTGGTAAGGCTTGCGAGTAAATCGTCACGATGATACTCGTCAAGCGTCATGCCGTCAGCGTTGAACATGAGCTTAGGCACAAAGAGCATAACCCCAGAGAGATCCTGCGGCAGCTGCTCCAGAATGTCACACGCGACGATGAGGCCGGTCACGTCCACGTTGCCGCCAAAATAGCGGTTCTTGATGGCCGTGACAGTGCCGGCGAGTCCCTGGGGCGACTCCACAAAGCGGGCCACCGTGTCGCGTGCGCTGGCGCCCGAGAGACACAGAAGCCGCTGGTTGCGGGCGGCGACGGCCTCGCGGACGCGGGCCAGACGCTCGGCGTCGGTAGCCAGCACGTCGTCGGTCTCGTCCAGATACGAGCGGATCATGCCAATGCCGTCGTAGTACTGCGGGTACCCGTCGTAAAAGTCTGCCTCGGGAGGATCGATGCCGGCGTCCAGATAGAACTCGTCGCTCATCTGGAAGGTGTGGCGGCCAAAGCGTTCGTAGGCACGATCCTGGTAGGGACGGATCATGGCAATGGTCTCGCGCGCTAGCTCGGGCTTGTCGCTGTAGGACCAGCTAAAACGGTTCTGATGCTTGGTAAAACCGAGCGGCACAATGCCCAGGCTTGTGATTTGCTCGTGCTCCTCGCAAAAGCGCAGGGTCTTTTCCAGCTCCTCGCCGTCGTTCATGCCGGGGCACAACACGATCTGCGCGTGAATCTCGATGCCGGCGGCCATGATGGCCTCGAGCACATCCATGCCGCGCTGGGCGTTGCGGCCCATCATGCGTCGGCGGACATCGGGGCTCACGGCGTGGACCGACACGTTCATGGGGCTCATGTTGCGTTGGATGACGTTTTGCACGTCCTCGTCGGTGAGGTTCGTAAGCGTGACAAAGTTGCCCTGCAAAAAGCTCAGGCGGTAGTCGTCGTCGCGAATATAGAGCGTGGAGCGGCCGCCCTTGGGGAGCATCGTCATAAAGCAGAACACGCAGGCGTTCACACAGGTACGCATGCCGTCGAAGATGGGGCCGTCGAACTCCAGACCCCAATCCTCTCCGGGAAATCGATCGAGCCCCACGGGGGTGACGGTGCCATCGCGCGGGTCGAAAACCTCGAGGTCGACCGTGTCGTCGTCTGCCTCCCAGAGCCACACGATCATGTCGGTAAGCTGCTCGCCGTTGACCGTGAGCACGCGCATGCCCGGCTCGATACCCACATCCCATGCGGGCGATTCGGGACGCACGTTCTTAACGAGCGCGCCCTCACCCGGCTCGGGGTCGCGGCTGCGCCCGTAATCGGCCACCTCGGCGGCGTATGCGGGTACGGTCTGGTCCATGGTTAGCGGCAAAGCTCCTTGATGCGCGTGACGGCGCGTTCGATGTGTTCTTGCGGGGTGGAGGCTCCGGCGGTGATACCGATGTGGTGAGCGTCGGTAAACCACGCGGCCTGGAGCTCGGAAGTTTCCTCGATGTGATACGTGCGCTCGCAGGCGTCTGCGCAAATCTGCGCCAGGCGGCGGGTGTTGCCCGAGTTCTTGCCGCCCACGACTACCATGCAGTCGCAGCGGTTGGCAAGTGCGGCTGCTGCCTGTTGACGCTCACTCGTGGCGGCGCAGATGGTGTTGATCACACGCAGCTCCTGCACGCGCGGGGTGATAGCTGCCACGACCTCGGCGAGGTTCTGCGCGGTCTGGGTGGTCTGCACGACGAGGCCTACCTTGCCCTTGAGCGACAAGGCATTGGCGTCGGCGGCACAGCTCACGACCTGTGCATCTTTGCCGGCGTGGCCAAGAATGCCCTCGACCTCGGGGTGACCCGGCTCGCCTACGACCACCACGCGGTAGCCCTCGCGCACCAGGCGCTCGGCTGCCATATGGACTTTCTTCACGTAGGGGCAGGTGGCGTCGACCACGTTTAGGCCGCGCTTGCGGGCAGCATCGATTACCTGCGGCACCACGCCGTGGGCGCGGATGATCACGGTGCCGGTTGCGGCGTCATCCAGGGTTTCGGCCAAGCCAACGCCTGCCTCAGCGAGCTCGCGTACCACGATGGGGTTATGGATGAGCGGACCCAAGGTATGAACCTGAGTGCACTCCCCTGCCTGCGGCGCGGCGGCCAGCGCCATATCGAGCGCACGCTGTACGCCGTAGCAAGTGCCGGCGTGTGCTGCGATCTCGATGGTAGGCGCTGTTGCCTGGTCGGACGCGGTCGCGGCAGTGTTCGTAACGTTCTCGCTCATGGCTAGAACCTGCCCGGATGCTCGGCGCACAGCTCGTCTCGCATAGCGTAGACGCGGTTCATGGCCTCGGACTCAAACCATGCCAGGCGCTCCTTGCGCTTGAGCTCGGCCGGTGCATCGGATAGCGAGATGGCCTTGCCGGCACGGATCCAGCACTTTTTAGGGCGCATGAGCTTTTTGCCCGCAGGCGTAATATCGGACCAGCCGCAGATAGCGAGCGGGTTGACGGGCGCCTTGCCCATCTGGGCAATGAGCGCAAAGCCGCCGTGGACCTCGGGCTTGATCTCGCGCGAGCGGATGCGCGTGCCCTCGGGGAAGATCAGGACGTCCTCGCCGCGCTGCAGCGCATGCTGGGCGGCGCGCAGGCACTTCATGTCGGCGGTACCGCGCTCGACGGGGATACCGCCGACGCGGCTAAAGGCCCAACGCACAATCTTGCTCTTGGCGAACTCGGACTTAAAGATGGGACGAATGCGGCGCCCCCCAAAGAACAGCGCCGTCTCCACGGCCAAGAGCTCGGCCATCGAGGTGTGGTTGCAGATGACCACGCTGCCGCGGCCTTCCTGGCGCTCAAACAGAAGATCGGCGTCCTCGACCTTCCAGCGCCACATGAGCTTGGAGAAGGCCCAAAGGATGGCCATGACTACGACGACGGTGCCGCGGATGAGCGCTGGAAACTCGGCGTAGGGGGCGTTGTAATAGTCCTCGGGCGTCTGCTGAAACAGGCGCATGGGCTACCTCCTTTGGTTGATAAGGTCCTCGATTATCGAGACGACCTCGTCGATGGTGTGGGCGGTGGAGTCGACGTGCACGGCGTCCTCGGCGGGCACGAGCGGGGCGACCTCGCGGCTGCTGTCAAGCTTGTCGCGCTGCTTAAGGGCGTCGAGGGTCTCGTCGACCTCGGCCTCGAGCTGCGCTGTGCTGAGCGGCTGGGCGTCGTTTTGGTGACGCTGCAGCACGCGGCGGCGGGCGCGCTCACGCGGGTCGGCGGTCAGGAAGACCTTGACCTGCGCGTTAGGGAACACGACGGTGCCGATGTCGCGACCCTCGGCCACGATATCGCGGTTCTCGGCGGCGCGGCGCTGGTGGATGAGCATGGCGGCGCGCACGCCCGGATAGGCCGAGACCTTGGACACGTTGGCGTCGACCTGCGGGGTGCGGATGGCGGCCGAAGCGTCTTGGCCGTCGATGGTCAGGCGCGTGTCCTCGCCGGTGCCGTTGGTAAAGCGGATCTCAATCTGCTCGGCGAGAGCGTCGATGGCCGCCTCGTTATCCAGATCGATGCCGCGGTCGAGCGCGGCGAAGGTGACGGCGCGATACATGGCGCCCGTGTCGAGCTTGTTAAAGCCAAGCTGACGGGCGATCTCCTTGGCGATGGTGGACTTGCCGGATCCGGCGGGGCCGTCGATGGCGACGATCATGCAATGCTTCCTTTCGATGGTTGACGTGCTGGTATGGTTCGCGGGCGTTGGGGCGCGGCGGGTTTGCCTAGCCCGTGTAGCGCTCGCGGTAGGTGTTGCGCTTGGGTGCTGAGCCATGGCTGCCGTGGTGACGCGTGCGGCTGGCAGGCGTGTCTTGGGGCTTGCCGCCGTTGCGCTTGGAGCTCGCCTGCTTGGGCGGGATGCCGCCGGCCTTGAGGATCTGCACCTCGCGGTCGGTGAGCTCGCGCCACGAGCCCTTGGCCACGTCCTTGAGCTCCAGGCCGGCAAAGTTGCAGCGGTGCAGGCGGATCACCGGGTGGTGGATCTTGCTCAGCATGCGCTTGACCTGGTTCTTGCGGCCTTCGCGGATGATGACCTCCACGGCGGTGGTACCGGGCTTCACACCCTGCGGGGCCACGGCTTCAGCCTCGCGCGCGTTGATGATGCGACAGATTGCCGGCTGGCACGGGCCGTCGTCGAGCTCGATGCCGCGGCGGAGTGGTTCCAAGTCTCGATCGGTCAGTTGGCCATCCACGAGTGCCTGGTAGGTCTTATAGACATGCTTGCTGGGATGCAGCAGGTCCTGCGAAAGGTCGCCGTCGGTCGTGAAGAGCAACAGTCCCGTGGTGTCGCGGTCCAGGCGGCCCACCGGAAAGAGCCCCGGAAAGCGGTCGCGCGGGACCAGGTCGGCCACACAAGGGCGCTCCTGCGGGTCGCTCATGGTGGTGAGGTAGCCGGTCGGCTTGTAGAGCATCAGGTATACGGCGCCCTGGTCGAGCTTGACGGGCATGCCGTCGACCTCAATGTGATCGTGGTCGACATCGACCTTGGTGCCCAGCTCGGTCGCGACCTGGCCGTTGACGGTCACGCGGCCAGCGGTCATCAGGTCCTCTGAGCCGCGACGGCTCGCCACGCCCGCGCGTGCCAAAAAGCGCTGCAGGCGCATGGTGTGCGGGTAGACGGACACCGCGTCGCCTACGGGCGCTGCGGTGTCCGTGGCGCTTGCGACGCGCGTCTCCCCTGCTTCGTTAGTCCTCGTCATGTATATCCTCCGAGGTAGCACCTGTGAGCAGAAGCTCCTCTTCATCGGTGTCCTCAACATCGGTATCGATCAGTTCGCGCTCTTCGTCCAGATCTTCGGCCTGTTCCTCGAGCGTAGACTGAATGCTGCGGCCGCTCAGGCGCTCGCGGATAAACTGGCGCGACTGCTCGTCGGGGGCAAACTGCTCCAGATCGGGCAGGTCGCGGGTGGAGCGCAGGCCGAACTTTTCCAAGAAGGCGTTGGTCGTGCCGTAAATGATGGCCTGACCGCGCTGGGGGTCACGGCCGAGCTCGCGCACCAGACCCTTGTCCACGAGCGACGCGATGACGCCGTCTGAGTTGACGCCGCGGATGCCCTTGACCACCTCGCGCGTTACGGGCTGGTGGTATGCGATGACGGCCAGGGTTTCGAGCGCCGCCTGGGACAGCTTTTGCGTGTCCCAGCTCAACACATAGGCCTCGACCACGTCGTGGTAGGCGGGGTGCGTGAACAGGCGCCAGCCGCCGGCGACCTCGCGCAGCTGAAAGCCGCGGTTGGCCTCCTCGTACTCAACCTTGAGCTCGGCGAGCAGCGACGCGCACTCGCCGGGGGCGATATCCAGTGCGCCGGCCAGCGCGGGCGCACTCACTGGGTCGCTTGACACCAGCAGCAGCGCCTCGAGGGCGCCTTTGAGGCTGTTTGCCTCCAGCGTGGAAAGGGTTGACATGGTTGCGGCTCCTATTCGGTGAGCTCGGGGCCCTCGCCGGGCACATAGGCCTCGGCGCCTTCGACGCGGTTGATACGGATGGTTCCAAAGATCTCGTCCTGGCTCAGCGTGAGCGAGCCGCGCTTGGCGAGCTCAAGCATAGCTAGGAAGGTGACGACGAGCTGCTCGGTGGTGACATCGCCGTCCAGTAGCTCGCGGAAGGTGCAGGTTTGGTGCGCCATGGTAAAGCGGTCGACTGAGGCCACCGTCAGGTCGAGCGGAACGCGATGGGGTGCCACGTGCTCGGCCTCCAGCAAGAAGGTCTGTCGCTTCCCGTCCAGGTCGGCGCAGATGACGGCGAGACCGCGCAGCGTGATGCCGGCAAGGTAGTCGGGCATAAGGCCTAGGAACTCGGGGTCGGGGCCGGCCACACGCGGGTGCATGCGGCTTTCGGCCTGCATGCGGGCACCGAGGGCTGCAGCCGCGCCTTTAAACTGCTTGTAGGCAATCAGGCGCTGGATCAGGACCTCGCGCAGGGCGTCGCCGTCAAGCGTGCTGAGCTCCTCAAGGTCTTCGTCGAACTCGTCATCGTCGTCATCGACTTTGCGCGGGGCCTCCTGCGGCACCAGAGAGGCAGCCTTGATGTCCAAAAGGGTTGCCGCGACCAGCAAAAAGTCGCTCGCCACGTCCAGGTCCAGCGCCTCGATGCGCTCGGCCTCGGCAAGGTACTGCTCGGCCACCTCGCTGATGGAGATGGCGCCGATATCTACTTTTTGGCGGGTTACCAGCTGCAGCAGCAGGTCGAACGGTCCGCTGTAGACCTGCGTCGACACGCGATACGACATCTTCGACCTCCTTTGACGGCGCCTTCGCGGCGCGGTTTGGGTGCATGTTGCGACCGTTTTGCACGGTCGACCTGTTAGTTTACCTTAGATACCGGCGATTGCGAAGTTAAGCAGCTGCTCAGCAAGTGGATACACGGTAACGTCGAAATAGCGGCCGATCACATCGATGCCGGTCCACATGGGCAACAGGTACAGAACCAGGATGAGGATGGGCATGGCGTATTGCTGCAGGCGGTAGTAGTTGGCGAGCGCCTTGCCCTTGAGGAACGGCACGATAATCGATGAGCCGTCGAGCGGCGGGATCGGGATGAGGTTAAAGAACGCGAGCGACAAGTTGACCACGATAAACGTGGCGCCGAAGTTCATAATTTGCGACGCCAGGGCAAATGACATGCTGGTGTAGAGGTTGCCATAGGTCAGGCGCATGAGGGCGGCAGCAAGACACGCGAGTGCGATGTTCGATGCGGGGCCGGCTACGCTCACCAGGACCTCGTCGCGCTTGGGGTGCTTGAGGTTGTTGAGGTAGACGGGCACGGGCTTGGCGAAGGCAAACACCGGGCCACCGGCTGCGAGCATGAGCAGCGGCAGGATGATGGTGCCAAACGGGTCGATATGGTTGAGCGGGTTGAGCGAGACGCGTCCGCGCGAACGGGCCGTTTTGTCGCCGAGTGCCCAGGCCGCGGCTGCGTGCGCGCTCTCGTGGATAACGATGCCCACGATGACGGCAATCGCGCTGGCGAGCAGGTTCATGATGTAGCTGCTGGACATGGCGCTCTCCTAGCGGACGCGGCGCGAGGCGCGCGTGAGCAGGTAGTCGGCCACAAACAAGATTACCGCGACGATGGCGTAATCCAGGCGGAACACGCCGCCAAAGGGCGAGGTGATAACGCCGTAGCCTGCAATGGCGCTCGGCAGTGCGCGCGAAAGCTCAACGACAAAGCCCACGATCTGCAGCTTGGCGGTGAGGCCGCTAAAACACAGCAGCACGGTCATCGCGCTCATAAAGATGCCGCAGATGCGACAGGCGGTGGCGATGATGCTCATCGCCACGGCGGTGGCCTTACGAGAGTTCACGCGCGGTCTCCTCTTCGATCTGGGTGGAAAGCTCCAGCCATTCATCCTCGAGCTTGGGCAGCTCTTGCTTAAGGCCGTTATATTCCCCCAGCGCGGCGTTGAACTTGTCCTGATCGGCATAAAGCTCTTCGCTCGCCATCAATTCCATAAGCTCGTCATAGCGGGCGCGCTTTTTGTCGAGCTCGGCCTCGATCTTCTTGAGCTGGTTGCGCACGCCCTTGAGCTTTTTGTTGAGCGCGGCGCGGGCCTGGGCCTCGGCGCGCTTTTGCTCCTTGGTCTTTTTGCCCTCGGCGGGCTTGGAGGCGGTGGCGGGGGTGTCGGGCTGGGCCGCGGTGACCTTAGCGGACTTGGTCGCGGCCGGTGCGCTCTCCCCTGCCGCATCGGCCGCGGCGCGGGCTGCGAGGTCCTCGCGCTTGTAGAGGTAGTAGTCGTAGTCGCCGTCGTAGACCGTGACCTTGCCATCGCGGATGTCAATGATGCGGTTGGCCACAGCGCGTACCAGGTGCTCGTCGTGGCTGATCAGCACGATGGTGCCGGGGAAGTTTTGCAGGGCGTTCTCGAGCATGTCCACCGAGTCGATGTCCAGGTGGTTGGTAGGCTCGTCCAGGCACAGAAGCGCCTCGGGGGCCACGAGCATCTTGGCAAGCGCCAGACGCGCCTTTTCGCCGCCGGAGAGGACACGGACCTGCTTCTCGATGGAGTCGTTGTCGCTAAATAGGAAGGCGCCCAGCAGGCTGCGCTGCTGCGGCACGGTCCACTTGGGCGTGACGGTGTCGATCTCTTGCAGGACGGTGTTGGACTCGGTCATGCCCTCGAGCGCGTGCTGGGCGTAGTAGGCCACACCCACGTTGGTGCCCAAGTCGCGGGTGCCGGTGGTGGGCGGTTCCAGGCCGGCGAGGATCTTCATGAGGGTGGACTTGCCGGCGCCGTTGGGGCCGACGAGCGCCACATGCTCGCCGCGGTAGAGCTTGAGGTCGATGTCACTGTAGATGTGCTTGTCGCCGTATGACTTGGAGACGCCCTCGAGGCCCACGACCATATCGCCCGAGCGCGGCGGGTTGGGGAACTTAAAGTCGATATGCTTGTGGCCCTCGGGCAGGATGACGAGCTCCTTTTTGATCTGCTCGATTTTGCGGATGCGCTCCTGGGCCTGGGCTGCCTTGGTGGGCTTGTAGCGGAACTTATCGACGAAGACCTGCATGTGGGCGATGTCGCGCTCCTGGGCGGCGCGCTTGGCGCGCATCTGCTCCAGGTTGTCCTCGCGCTGCTTGAGGTAGCTGCTGTAGTTGCCGGTGTAGGTGGTTACGCGACGGTTTTCGAGTGCGGCGACGTGGTCGACGCAGGCGTCCATGAAGGCGCGGTCGTGGCTGACGATGAGCACGGCGCCGTCGTAGTTGGCGATAAAGCCGCGCAGCCACTGGACGCTTTCGAGGTCCAGGTGGTTGGTGGGCTCGTCGAGCAGCAGCAGGTCGGGGTGGCGCAGGAAGAGCTTGGCAAGCGCAATGCGCATCTGCCAGCCGCCCGAGAACTCGGAGCACGGGCGCTCAAAGTCGGCGACCTTAAAGCCCAGGCCGGACAGGATCTTGCGAGCGTTGCTCTCGAGCTCGTAGCCGCCCAGGTGCTCAAAGCGGTCCTGGACCTGGCCGTACTCGTTGAGGAGCGCGTTGACGTCCTTCCCCTGTTCGGAGAGCTCGGTGATCTGGGCCTGCAGCTCGTTGGCGCGCTCGCCCATGCGGCGGATTTCCTTGGCGGCGGCCATGACCTCGGCAAGGATGGTGGTGTCCTTTTGCTCCAGATTAGTTTCCTGCTCTAGGTAGCCTACCTGGCAGTCCTTGGCGTACTGGACCTGGCCGGCGTCTGGGCTGTCGATGCCCATGATGATCTTGAGCATGGTGGTTTTGCCGGCGCCGTTGGGTCCCACGAGCGCAAAACGCTCGCCGGGGTTGATCTGGAAGGACGCGCCACTAAAGAGGACGCGCGCGCCGAAGCTTTTTTCGATTTTGTCGACCAGGAGGATCATGGTGCCGCCTTTGACCTTGTGTGCCTATATGAAAAAAGGCCCCAACTTGCGTTGGAGCCTCATTCAATGCTCGGGTGGAGACGAGGGGGATCGAACCCCTGACCTCTTGACTGCCAGTCAAGCGCTCTCCCAGCTGAGCTACGCCCCCGTG